>OHGW01000557.1_pt1 | contig 16905 bp, 16 predicted proteins | sample 1567821 | NCBI WGS metagenome assembly OHGW01 (sample SAMEA3879572, study PRJEB24766) | human gut metagenome | biome: human-associated habitat; feature: feces | place: USA | collected 1985/1987 | reverse complement strand
GGCCGCGTCATTCTCGGCACGCGGGCGCGCAAGACGCGCACGACCAGCTTACAGGCCTTTTCCAGCATCAATTATCCCGTTCTTGCCGTGCTGCAAAACGGCTTTCTGATGGAATACATCCGCCCGGACTGCTTCGACCGTCCCCGCTTCTACGACCGGCTGAACGAGCACGTCGGTCTGCTGAAAATGACGCCCGGAACGGACTGCGGCCTGCTTTCCTACCTGATCGACCACAATGACGCCGTCATCATTGAAAGTTACGGCGTTGGCGGCCTGCCCTCTTATCAGGGCTCCGGCTATTTTGACGTTCTGCGCAGCGCGATCGCGCGCGGGGACAAGACCATCGTTATGACCACGCAGGTGCAGAACGAGGGAAGCAACCTTGCCGTTTACGACGTCGGCTTCCACCTGAAAAACGATCTGCATCTGCTGGAGGCCTACGACATGACCACGGAGGCGGCACTTGCCAAGCTGATGTGGATCCTCGGGCAGACGCGCAATGCCGCCGAGATCCGCCGTTTGTTCTGCACGCCCGTGGCCTATGATATGCTGTACCTGAAAGCGGAGGCGAAGGGATGAACCGGGAAGCCTTCGAAGCGGCGCTGGCAGAGCTGCCCGTCGCGCAGTACATCTTTTTCCCCACAAAGGAACTGGAATTCTCCGAACGCGTCCGCACCGTCTGCCGGCAGGAATGCCCGCGCTACGGCACAAGCTGGGCCTGCCCGCCCGCGGTCGGCACGGTAGAGGAATGCCGCGCGCGCTGCCTGTCCTATCCTGAGGGGCTGCTTTTTTCTACGCTCACGGAGGTGCAGGACATCAGCGACATGGAGCAGACGCTCGCCACCCGTCCCGCACACGAAGCCGTCACGCATAAAGTGGCCGGACTGCTGCGCGCGCAGGGTGTCGAAGTCTACGGCCTTTCCAGCGAGTCCTGCGCGATCTGCCCGCAGTGCAGCTATCCGGACGCGCCCTGCCGCCATCCGGACAAAATGTTTCCCTGCGTGGAGAGCCACGGCATCGTCGTGACCGCCCTGGCGGAAAAATACGGCATCGAATATCAGTACGGAAACAATGTTGTGACATGGTTTTCCCTTCTTTTGTTTCGCTGAGCTGTACGTGTGTTTTTATTGCGTGGACAACCGGACCCGTTTTTTGTCGGCACTTTGTACCAAAAGCGCATCTCAACGAACGGATACAATCGTACAAAACGCCATATTTTTATGCAACCATCAAATATACATTGCCTTTTTCGTTCATTTCCTGTAGAATATGTATAATTATACAACAGAAATGAGGGGTAGTATGAATAACCAACTGAAAGAAAAATACGGTCTGCTGACGGCAATTGCCATGGTGGTAGGCATCGTAGTAGGAAGCGGCGTATTCTTCAAGGCGGAAAAGGTTCTGACTGCCACCGGAGGCGACCTCCCGCTCGGCATCCTCGCATGGGCATTGGGCGGCATCATCATGATCATCTGCGCCTATACCTTCTCCATCATGGCCACCCACTACCGCCGCGTCAACGGTCTTGTAGACTATGCGGAAGCCGCCGTCGGCAGCCGCTATGCCTATTACACCGCATGGTTCTCCACCTTTGTTTATTATCCCGCCATGACCTCCGTGCTGGCGTGGGTGTCCGCCCGCTACCTGGGCGTGATTCTCGGCTTTGACATCACCGGTGGCCCGGTCATGGTCATTGCCTGCTTCTTCCTGATCGCCAGCTATGCTGTCAATGCGCTTTCTCCGATCCTTGCGGGCAGATTTCAGGTTTCCACAACCGTTATCAAGCTGATCCCGCTGCTTCTGATGGCGGTCGTCGGCAGCATCGTCGGCCTTGCCAACGGCACCATCGCCGAGAACTTCTCCACCGTTGTGGTGGAGTCCGCAGGCAGCCGCGGCATGGCGCTGTTCACCGCCGTCGTGGCCACGGCCTTTGCCTACGAGGGCTGGATCATCGCCACGAGCATCAACGCCGAGCTGAAAAATGCAAAGAAGAATCTTCCCATCGCTCTCGTCCTCGGCACGCTGATCATTGCAGCAGTATACATTCTCTACTATGTCGGTCTGGCCGGCGGCGCGAGCAACGAGGCCGTCATGAAAAGCGGCGAGGCCGGAGCGAAACTCGCCTTTGAAAACATCTTCGGCAAGGCTGGCGGCATCGGCCTGTTCGTTCTCGTCGTCATTTCCTGTCTTGGCACGCTGAATGGCCTCATGCTGGCCACAACGCGCGGAATGTACTCCATCGCCGTCCGCAATCAGGGGCCGAAGCCGGAGGTATTCAGCGAAGTCAGCCGTCATACGAATATGCCCACCAACTCTGCCATCGTCGGTCTGATAATGTGCGCATTCTGGCTGGTATTCTTTTACGGGGCAAATCTGGTCGAAAAGCCCTGGTTTGGCCCGGTCGCTTTCGATTCTTCCGAGCTTCCCATCATCACGATCTATGCATTTTACCTGCCGATCTTCCTGCGTATGATGGTCAAAGAACGGGAACTGCGGCCCTTCAAACGCTTTGTCATGCCGCTGCTCTCCCTCCTGAGCTGCGTGTTCATGATCGTCGCGGCGATCTTTGCGCACGGCATGGGCGTGGTGTGGTATCTGGCGGTCTTTGCCGTCTTTATGCTGCTGGCCACTCCCTTCTATCGTAAAAATGCCGCAAAATAACGAGATTATTCTTACAAAACCCGGCTGGAATTCGATTTCCGCCGGGTTTTTTGATGTTTTCTCGGCAAAAAGTGTTGCAATATCTGGTATAATGTGGTAACATTTAATTTACAGGTCTTTCAGATCTGTCACCGGAAACCAACCAACAAAGGACGGTCCTGCGAATGAAACGGCGTATTGTATGCCTGCTTCTGGCTCTGCTCCTGCTTGCCGCTGTGCTCCCGCTGCCCACCGCCAGTGCGGAACGCGCACAGGTCACGCTTACCGATCTGCGCGCCAAGTTTCCCTCCGGCGCCTACTGGAATCATCCGGGCGGCTACAACAGCCCCAATAACTATACCTATTCGCCCTGCGGCCACGCGCACGGCAGCTGCGATTACTACGGCGGCTGCGGCTGCAATTCCTTCGACGGTGCGATTCAGTGCCTCGGATATGCCTACAAGCTGAGTTATGACTATTACGGTGTTTCCGCCAAATACTGGTCGAAAACCTACAGCCTTGACTCCGTCAAACCCGGCGATGTCCTGCGTTACCGCAACGACAGCCACTCCGTCTTTGTCACCGATGTAACGGACACGACCATTACATACACCGACTGCAATATGGATCGGCACTGCGGCATCCGCTGGGGTGTCACCGTTTCGCGCGCGGCCATTGCAGCCATGCTGACAAGCGTATCCGTCGCGCCCTATGCCGCCGTATGGGGACTGCCGCCCACGGCGCCGTCTTTTCAGGACGTGCGGAGCATCTACCGCCAGCACGACACCGTGAATTTCCGCTGGACGCCTGCGGAGGACAACGAATCCTACCGTCTGACCGTTCTCCTGAACGGCGAGAAGCTCTTCTCCCGCAATCTGAGCAGCTCTCTGGCCTTCGCCCTGCGGCTTGATCATGCCGGCAATTATACGGCAAAGCTCTACGGCACAAACAGCTACGGCGAATCCGAGGAAACCGTCTGTGAATTCTCCGTTCTTGCACGCAAGCTGCCCGAATCCGGATGGGTCTCCGCTGCCGACAGCCCTCTGTGGGTACAGCACGGACTGGAATTCCTTCATACCGGCGCCGAAGGCGACGACACCGCGCCTGATTCCGCCCTTTCTCTGAATCAGGCAACGCTGGCGACGCTGCTCTGGTGCGCTGCCGGTCAGCCGGAGGTACATGCAAAGCGCACTGCCGCGCAGACGCAGTGGTACGCCACGGCTGCGCTCTGGGCGGAGGAATCCGGACTTTGGGGCGAGACCGCCTTTGACCCGGACGTCGTAGTCACGCGCGAGCAGCTTGCGCTGGTACTATTCCGTTACGCGGAAGCCTCCGGTGCCGCTTCTTCAAAGCGTGCCGATCTCACCTCCTATCCGGACGCAGCGAATGTTGACGAAACCACGCTGGAAGCCATGCAATGGGCGGTCGCCGCCGGTCTGCTGGCCGGTTCCGGCACAGGCGGCATCGTCTATCTTGCTCCAAAAGATGCCATTACCGGCGAGGACACCGCACTGGTACTCGCCCGCTATCTGCAAAGCACCGAGCTGATTCAAAAAAACAATCAGCACCTGACAATGGAACAATGAATTCCGTCAAAACACGCTCCTGTCCAACGACAGGAGCGTGTTTTTGCGGCCGTTCCCCTTCCCTTGCAAATCGGCCAAAATTTTCCGGTATTTTCTCTTGACAGTTTTGCACTTGTGTGCTAGTATACTAGTACACTAATTCAAAGGAGGCTTGTCCATGAGCTGGAAGCTAAGCACAGACCGTCAGATCTGGCTACAGCTTGAGGAGATCCTGACGCAGCGCGTCGTATCCGGGCAATACCCGCCGGGCGTGCGGATTCCGTCCGTGCGCGACCTCGCGGCGGAAGCCGGGGTCAATCCGAACACCATGCAGCGCACCCTGGCCGCAATGGAGGAGGCGGGGCTTCTGACCTCGCAGCGCAACACCGGCCGCTTTGTCACGCAGGATACCGCCCTCATCCGCGCCACCCGTGATGCGCTGGCGCAGAGGGAGCTTTCCCTCTTCCGCGAAAAAATGAAGCAGCTCGGCTATTCCGGGCAGGAAATCAAACAATTATTAACGGAGGTGGAACCCCATGAATGACCTTGTCGTTTGCAGCGGCCTGACAAAGCGCTACGGCTCTCTGACCGCGTTGAATCATGTCGATCTGCATCTGGACTCCGGGCGGATCATCGGTCTGCTCGGCCCGAACGGTTCCGGCAAGACCACGCTGATCAAAATTCTCGCCGGTCTGCTCCGTCCCACGGATGGCAGCGCCCGCATCGCAGGTCTGCCCATCGGCACCGACACCAAGGCGGTTGTCAGCTATCTGCCGGATAAAATGTTCTATGCCAACTGGATGAAGGCCATTGACCTCATCGACCTGTTTGCCGATTTTTACGCCGATTTCCGCCGTGAGCGCGCGGAAGCCATGTGCGCCGCGCTGGGCATCGGGATGAAAATGAGTGTCAAGAGCATGTCCAAGGGCACACAGGAGAAATTGCAGCTCATCCTCGCCATGAGCCGGGAAGCAAAGCTGTATCTTCTCGACGAGCCGATCGCGGGCGTCGACCCCGCCGCGCGCGACTTCATTCTGCACACCATTCTCACCAATTACTCTCCGGAAAGCACGATTCTCCTGTCCACCCACCTGATTGCGGACATCGAGCCGGTGCTGGACGAAGCCGTTTTCCTGAAGGAAGGCCGGGTCGTGCGGCATGACTCCGTCGATCACATCCGCGAGGTCGAAGGGAAATCCGTCGACGAGGTCTTCCGTGAGATCTTCCGCACCATCCCCTATGGAGGTAACTGGCCATGCTGAGAAAACTTCTGAAATATGATCTGCGCGCCAACATGAAGCTGTATCTGTTCATCTGGCCCGCGATGCTCCTTCTCGCCGGTCTGCAGCGGCTGCTGCTGGAGCTGCCGGTGACCGGCTTCCTCGGTCACTTCCTCATGTCGCTTTTGACAGGGCTGATGGTTCTGGCGCTGATCGCCATGGCTGTCCTGTGCTTTGTCATCTGTGTCATCCGCTTCTATTCAGGGCTTCTGCGGCGGGAGGGCTATCTGATGTTCACGCTGCCTGTCAAGCCCTGGCTGCTTCTGCTTTCCAAGCTTCTGGCAGCAATGCTGACCCTCATTCCGACGTGCATTTTCGCCTATTTCGGCATTGCGCTGATTCTTTCCGGTACGACGGACGGTGTCTGGAACACGATGTTCAATTTTTCCCAGATTCTTGACCAGCCGCTGAGCGCCGGGACGCTGATTTTGGCGGGGCTGACCGTACTTGCTACCGTGGCAAACATGATTCTGCGGGTTTACTTTGTGTCCTGTCTCGGCCATCTGTTCCGCCGCGCGCGCATTTTCCTGTCCATCCTGTTTTATTACCTGATTGGCGTTCTTATGCAGATTACTTCGATGCTAACGCTGGTATCCGTCAACTACGAGCCGAACACGTTCGTCAATTCCGTCTTTACGTGGGTGGAAACCCTGAGCTTCAACGGCGCCATGAGCGCGTTCCTCGGTACAATTCTCCTGATCAACGTTGCCATCGGCTGCGTCTACTTCTTCGTTTCCGAGGTCATCCTGCGCAAGCGTCTGAATCTGGAATAAAAGATAAAGCTTCAGCGCCGGACGTTTGTCCGGCGCTGAAATTATGCGGTTATGGGAAATTACTTGCCCATGTTCATCTGTGCAGCGACCTCGGCAGCGAAGTCTTCCTGCTTCTTCTCGATGCCCTCGCCCTTCTCAAAACGGACAGCGTCAACAAACTTGACGGAGCCGCCCAGCGCCTTGGCAGCGGAAGCGACATACTGCTCGACCGTCATGGAGCCGTCCTTGACGAAGGACTGCTGCATGAGACAGTTCTCCTCGTAGAACTTGTTGATCTTGCCGGCAGCGATCTTTTCCTTGACCTGCTGGGGCTTGGAAGCCATCTTGGGATCATTGTCCATCAGAGCAAGAGCGATCTTCTTCTCTTCCTCGACGACATCCTCGGTGACAAGGCTCTTGTCCCAGAAGCGGGGGTTCAGCGCAGCGATCTGCATGGCAACGTCCTTGCCGATGGCAGTGGCGTCAATGCCGCCCTCGACGGCCAGATTGACCAGAACTGCGATCTTGCCGCCTGCATGGACATAAGCCACGGAGGTGTTCTTGTCAAAGCGGGCAAAGCGGCGGATCTGCAGGTTTTCGCCGATGGACATGACCTTCTCGGGCAGAACTTCGGAAACCTTCAGCTCGGTGCCGGGATACTTGCAGTCCTTCAGGGCTTCGACGGTCGCGGGGTTATCGGTCAGAACGACCTGGCAGATCTCCTTGACGAACTCGACAAAGGGAGCGGACTTCGCGCAGAAGTCGGTCTCGCAGTTGACCTCGACCATGGCGCCGACGCCGCACTTCTCGCAGACAGTCGCGTAAGCCATGCCCTCAGCCGCGATGCGGCCGGCCTTCTTGGCAGCCTTGGCCAGGCCCTTTTCACGGAGCCATTCCACAGCCTTGTCCATATCGCCGTCGGTCTCGGTGAGGGCCTTCTTGCAGTCCATCATGCCGACGTTGGTCATTTCACGCAGTTTCTTGACATCAGCAGCAGTAAATGCCATTGTAATTTCCTCCTGTATGTTTCTTTTGAAAAGCGCCCGTCATGCGGCGGGCGCTATAGATATTCCGAACTTATTCAGCGGCTGCGGGAGCTTCGGCCTCGGCTGCGGGAGCCTCGGTGTTCTCTTCGCCCTGACGGCCTTCGGTCACGGCGTTGGCCATGGTGGAGGCGATCAGACGGATGGCGCGGATCGCGTCGTCGTTGCCGGGGATGACATAGTCGACTTCGTCAGGATCGCAGTTGGTATCGACGATGGCGACGATGGGGATGTGCAGCTTGCGGGCTTCTGCGATGGCGTTGCGCTCCTTGCGCGGGTCAACGATGAACAGCGCGCCGGGCAGCTTCTTCATTTCACGGATGCCGCCGATGTTCTGCTCGAGCTTTTCGCGCTCCGCCTTCAGCTGGATGACTTCCTTCTTGGGCAGCAGGTCGAACTGACCGGACTGCTCCATCTTGTCGATGTCGTTCAGGCGGCGGATACGGGTCTGGATGGTGCGGAAGTTGGTCAGCATGCCGCCCAGCCAGCGGTTGTTGACATAGTACATGTTGCAGCGCTTCGCTTCGGACTCGATGGATTCCTGCGCCTGCTTCTTCGTGCCGACGAACAGGATCGTCTTGCCCTGCATGGCGGTGTCGCGGACGAACGCGTACGCTTCGTCGATCTTGCGGACGGTCTTCTGCAGGTCGATGATGTAGATGCCGTTGCGCTCGGTGAAGATGTACTGCGCCATCTTCGGGTTCCAGCGGCGGGTCTGATGACCAAAGTGGACGCCAGCTTCGAGGAGCTGCTTCATGGAAATGACTGCCATAGTTGTTTTCCTCCTTGTTTTTCGGGCTGCCTCGCTTGATTGCGGGCTATGCCTTCAACCACCCTCTGCCCCTTCGCGGCGACTCACTGCATCCACAGCACAAGGACCGCAGGACAAAGGTGCGTAGTCTTGCTGATTATACCACAAGTACGCCTGTTTTTCAACTGTTTTTTTAGTGGGTAGAGAAATTTTTTACGCAAAAACAGCTTCAGTCTGCTGTCCAGCGTGCTTCAAAATCGGCAGCATTCATTTTCAAGCCGCTGCGAAGCTGTTCAAGCATTTGCTTGCCGACTGGCGTAAAGCGCAGAATGTTGAAATAGTTCTTCACGGCGCTGCGAATATCTTTCAGCGATGTTTTTGATTTTATCCAATTCTGTGGAACAAAAATTTTCCCGTTTTCCGTCACTTCCGACGATGCGGCATCCATGGCGGTTCCGAGACAGACGCCCGCAATTTCAATCACGTTATCAAGCGTGCCGCTTCCCATAAGTTTTTCAAGCGCAATTGCGGCAATCGGAACGCTGTCATTGGGCATATTGTTGATTTCGCCAAGAATCACAGAGACAGCGAAAAATTGATGATATGGCGCATACGCTTTCATGGAAAGCAGCGTTACATTCAGCCCCATCGGATTTTCTGCGTTCCATTTGCTATATACGCTGTCGAAAATAACATGCAGTGCGTGAACATTTTCAGGCGAATAGGGACGATGAAAAAGTTGGTCAAAATACTTATCGAAGATTTTAGTCTCGCTGTAAGAAATCGTCGGGCGCTGCGATTGCCATGCAATAAGCTGCTTTCCCAAGTCCGTCAAATTGACGACATTTGCATCATTATATTTCAGCTTATCAACTTTTTCGCCGCGTTTCGTAATGAAATAGCCGTCCGGGTAAAATTGCTCGTAAGCCTTTTTCAGCGCCAGCACCGATTTATCATTGCTTCGCAAGTCTCTGGCTTTGACGGCGCTCTGACTGTTGGTCGACGTGCTGATTTTGTCGGCACGGTCGGATTCGCTGATTTCATAGAATCGGAAAAGAATGTACGCATCCGTCGCCTTCTTCGCGGTCTCGCTGGAGCTGTAAATGGTGCTGAGCGACTGACAGCCATTAACCACATTGAGTTCCTTGACGGATAGATGATTCCCTTTCAATTCCATATGGGAGCAAATTGCCGTAATGCCATTGTGCAGGAAGAAGAAGTCTCTTGCATCTTTCTTAATTGTCTGCGCAATCGCTTTATTAACCTTATTGCTGTTTCCAAGCGATTGTCGCACATTCTTGCGAAACAAGCTGCCATCCTTAATCCCCGGTATTTTGACGCAGTCTCTCAGCGGCAGTGCGGCAATTACCGCTTTCGTGCTTCCTATCAGCAGTTCCATGTACTTGCCCTGCTCCAAGAAAAACTCATGGTTGATATATGGGCGGTTTTTGTTCATTGCTTCGTTGTACTTAAACGCCAAGGTATCATTATCCACAATGACCAGATTTGCAGACAACGTGTCGCTTTCCGCCAATTCTTTCTGAAACGCCTCTAAATCCGATTTTGCTGCATCCGTCAAGGCAGACGTTGTAATCAGCTCAAAGCAGATTTCGTAATCATCCTCCAAAGCGGTTGCCATTTCGCTAATCTTGATTTTCAGCTTCTGATTCGCGCCCTCTTGCAGATGCGGCAAGTCTTTAATTTGTATCCACGCTGACAGAACTTCCCGAAGCGGTTCGCTGTCCAGCGTGCTGCCTGCATAGAATTTTCCCTGCATAATGTAAATGGTGCTGGATTGATTGTCTATATAGATAGCATCAATCTGTTTGTCACCCGCACCGTCTGTAATGCAGTCTTTTGCTTCATGAATATCGAGATTATGAATATTCCGCAGATACCACGCGATAAAACGCTGTCCATCGTTTGGATAATGCTCCCGATAGTAATCCTGTTCAATATCATGCTTGATTTTATCAAACATCTCCATGGCTTTCTTCACCCTTTCTGCTTTTGAAACAGCTCCTTCACCACCGCATAGCTCATCTTCGGCCGCCGATACTCGTCCACCACGCCCTTGTTGTTGTGCGTTTTCGGGCGGTGCATCGCCAACTCTTCCGTCACGCGGCAGTCCGCGAACTGCCACAGGAACACGCCGCTGCACGCCGGATTCTTAAGCACTGCCTCCACCTGATCGCGCAGAATTGTGCACTGCCGCTCCTCCGACCACTTCGATTCGCCCAGCGGGTCATGGTAGCCGTAAATGCCACCCGCGCCGGTTTCGCTGATGATGACGGGCTTCCCCGCCCCGCCGTGCTCGCGGATTTCCTTGAGTTTCTGCGCCAGACTCTCCGCAACGGGCGTGTTGTGATACCACTGCGGATAGATGTTCACGCTCACCACGTCGCTGTCGCCATAGACAAGGCTGCCGGGGCGCTCCAAGAGCGCGGCGGTCATCGGGCGGGACGCGTCCAAGTCGTGCAGAAGCGCATAGACTTCGCGATAGCAGTCCGCGCCGTAATCACAGTTGTCCGCGCACTCGTTCAGGCAGCCCCAGATGAAAATAGACGGGTGATTGCGGTGCTGGGCAACCATTTCGCGCACGCACTGCCTTGTCTGCGGCATGAAGTTCGGGTTGCGCATTTGCTCTTCCTGCAAGCCGCGCGCGCCTCCTCCCACACCAGCAGCCCCATTTCATCGCAGAGGTCGAGGAATCGTGGGTCATTGGGGTAGTGGCAGGTGCGCACGCAGTTGCAGCCCATGTCCTTCATCATCAGGATGTCCTGCGCCATCGCCTGCAGCGGCACCGCGCAGCCAAACGCGCCGTACTCCTCGTGGCGGTTGAAGCCCATCAGGCGGAGCTTCTCGCCGTTGAGCAGCAAATCCATTCCGGAAATGCTGATTTCGCGGAAGCCGACGCGGTCAATGAGATCATCCAGCACTTGATTTCCTTCGCGGATTTCAGCGCGGAGGGCGTAAAGTGCGGGCGTGTCAGGCGTCCACGCGGTCACATCCGCATAATGCGCATCGGGAATGCGGATGATGGCGGTGCTGTCAGCCGGGATGTACGCGGTTTGGGTGAACGTCTGCCCGGCAAGGGTGAGGGTGACATCCGCCGACGCGTCTTCATCCGCCAGATTGCGGATGTTTGCGGAAATACCCGCCGTCCAGCCGTTCGCCGCGCGCTTCGTCGTGATACCGACACTCTCCACAAACACGTCAGGCAGCTGCTCAATGACGACCGGACGCGTGATGCCGCCATAAGAATAGTAGTCATTCGGAACGTGCAGGGCGGAATCCTCCCCGAAACGGTTGTCCACCTCGACGGTCAGCGTATGTTCGCCTTCCGGCAGGCGGCGCACGACTGTCTCAAACGCGGTGAACGCGCCGTAGTGCCGGGCGATTTCATTGCCATCCAGCAGGACGCGTGCGCGGAAGGACACGCCGCCGAAATACAGGCGGATATTACCCCCGCAGCGAATGCGGGTCGTGTAGTGCGCGCGCCCGCGGTAGTTGTGGAGCGCAGGGACAAGCTCCCATGCGCTGGGGACGGGCAGTCGCGCGGGGACGGGTGCGTCGGTGTCAAGGGCAGCAAAGTTCCACAGCGTCGGGACGGGAACGGCGCGGCGGATTTGATGGGTGGCGAATGTGCGGTCAGACATAGGGCTTCCTTTCTTCCTGCCGATGGCGGGAAAGGCGATTTTCTGGTTGTATTATAGGCGAAAATGGACAAAAAGGCAAGTATTCTCCTATTTCTTTTCACTAAAATTGCCTACCTCAATAGACCATGTTGAGGTAGGCACATGATAATTGATTTACAACCCATCATAGTTATTCTGGTTTTGGATTCTTAGCAGTTCTTCCTGCTCAGCAACTTCAGCATTGCGCACTTGATTGGCAGAATCTATCATTCGGTCTGCCATTTCTGAAGTATAAATGATATAAATTCTGGTTGATGCGGGATGCACTTGAATTGCATTATTATTGTTGTCAAACCAAATCCGTGCTCCATCATCAATTTGATAGTTGCCATACAGTTTAACCAGTTTATTTGTCAAATCATCAACAACTTTACTTGCATCTGAAACATCAAAGATGATGTACTCGACAAAGACTATCATTGCTAAATCCGCATCGCGAATTATTACCCCCTCTTCAATTGGATATACATAATTCACATCAGTTGATACTGAATAACCAGCCAGCTGAAAAGTACTATATGAGGTGCTAATTCCTATGTCTTCACCAATAACTCGATTCAGTTTTGAAAGATAAGTTGATTGTCTGGACGTAATGCCAATCTGCTGTTCAACTTCACTTCGCGTCGTTCCCCACGGAATGCCTCGGAACATAATGTCTGATTTAGGTTCAGGTTCATAGGTCTCTTTGAATTTTTCTTTTATTTTATCCAAGCGCTCTTGTTTTAATTGCTGATAAGCATTGTCAATTTCCTCGTAACTTGCGTTGTCGAGGTCAATCGTCAGAATTTCTGCATTTGCCGACACCAAAGTAACGCAAATCAGCAGAAGGACTGCAAGAAACATTTGTGCTTTTCGCATACTTCATCCCCTCCATTGTCGTCTCTTATTTCAAGAATCCGCTGATAATCTGCTCTTCCGCTTCCTGCTCGGTCAGCCCAAGGGTCATCAGCTTGATAATCTGCTCGCCCGCAATCTTGCCGATGGCGGCTTCGTGAATCAGCGCGGCATCGAGGTCGTCCGCCTCCAGCTGCGGGACGGCGAGAATCTTCGCGTGATCCATGATAATCGCGTCGCACTCCGTGTGGCCGGAACAGGCAGCCTGCCCGACAAGGCGGCTGTCGAACTTCTGCCACGAGTTGTCCTTGGCGACCGAGCGGCTCACGACATCCGCGCTGCTGCCCGCGCCCTTCATCGTCACGACGTAGATGCTTTCCGCCTTCTGGTCGCCGTGGGTCATCAGGCGTTCGCGGACGACAAGGCGCGCACCGGCTTCCAGCTCCGCGGTCGTCGTGCGGATGGTGCTGTCCACGCCGCGAATCTGCACCATTTCCATCTCCATGCTGCTGCCCTGCGCCAGATGCACCTCCGTGCCGGGATTCAGCAGTCGCTTGCCCGTGCCCTCGCCCGAACCGTAGTGCTTTTCGACGTAGCGGACGCGCGCGTTCTTTTCGACGAAGAAGCGGTGCAGCCCATCGTGCTGGGAGTCCTGCGAACCGCAGTTGTCGATGCCGCAGCCCGCGACAATCAGCACGTCGCTGCCCTCGCCGATGTAGAAATCATTGTAGACCATTTCCTTCAGGCCGCTTTCGCTCAGCACGACCGGAATGTGCACGCTCTCGTTGACCGTGCCGGGCTTGATGCGGATGTCGATGCCGGACACGTCCGTCTTGGACTCGATGCTGATGTTCGCCGTCGTCTGGCGCGACGCCAAATGCCCGTTCGCGCGGATGTTGTACGCGCCTTCCGGCACGCCGTGCAGATCCGCCACTTCTTCCAGAAGTCTGCGCTGAACAGCCGTAATCTTCTCGCTCATCAGCAGTTGCCCTCCTTCCGCGGATGCTTCTCCAATTGTGCGCACGCGCTGACGGCGGACGGCGTGCCCAGCAGCGTCGGCAGAATTTCCGCGCGGCTGCCGTGGCTGACGATTTTCCCTTCCGCCAGCACAATGATTTCATCCGCGATGTTCAGAATGCGCTCCTGATGGCTGATGACGAGGATGGTGCGGTCGCTGCGCACCTGCCGCATCCGCTCAAAGACGCTGATGAGGTTCTGGAAGCTCCACAGGTCGATGCCTGCTTCCGGCTCGTCGAACACAGACAGCTGCGTGCCGCGCGTGAGCACCGTCGCAATCTCAATGCGCTTGAGTTCGCCGCCGGACAGGCTGCCGTTTACCTCACGGTTTACATAATCCCGCGCGCAAAGCCCCACTTCGGATAGAATCGCGCACGCTTCGCTGACCGACAGGCGCTTGCCCGACGCAATCCGCAGCAGATCCAGCACGGTGATGCCCTTGAAGCGCACGGGCTGCTGGAAGGCATAGCTGACGCCGAGTTTGGCGCGGTCGGTGATAGACAGGTTGGTCATGTCCGTGCCGTCGAGCAGAATTTTGCCTGCCGTCGGCTTCTCGATGCCGGCAATCATCTTCGCCAGCGTCGATTTTCCGCCGCCGTTCGGCCCGGTGATGACCACAAAGCGCCCGCTGTCCACCGTCAGCGTGATATCATGGAGGATTTCCTTCCCCGCCGCCTCATCCGCGACGGCAAAGGACAAATGCTGGATGTCTAACATGAAAGCACCTCAACCGCGGGCATTCCCGCCATTTGTCTGATTGATTTTTCCCCGGCTTGCGCATTTCCATACGCAGCCAGTGTCCATGATAGCAGTTTGCGGGGGGCGTGTCAACCGATTTTCGTCAAAATCCGGCGAAATATAGGGGTTTACCGCAAGTCCGGCACGTCTGTCCAGTCGCGCGCCAGCATCCGCTCGTACTCCTCCTCCGTAATCGGCAGAATCGTGCCGTGCTTAAAGCCGTAGGGGAAATGGAAGGACGCATCCGCGCGGGTGAAAACGCCCTTCGTCAGGTCGTCCGACACGAACGGAACGTACCCCTGCCCCGCGCAGCCCGCGCCGTAGAAATCCGCAAACAGGCACCAGCGGCCGTCGGCGAGTTTGACGGCGGTCGGCGCTTCGTACATGCCCTTCGTCTGCGCGCCCATCGAATCATCGAAGCCTTCCACGCGCTCGAATTTTCCATTCACATGGTCGCTGACGAGCAGCAGCAGGTTGTCCGGATTCGGGTTGCTTTTCACAAAAAGGTAGAATTTTCCCTTCTCTTCATACATCGCGGAGTCAATGATGCTGCTGTCCGGCTTGCGGTAAATCAATTCCGGTTCGCTGTAATGGACGAAATCTTTTGTTCGGCTTCCGTAAATCGCCATATTCCCGAAGTTGTTGCAGCGGTGCTTCGACGACCAGTGCACGAGATATTCGCCATGTTCGCTGTCAAAAATCACGTCTGGCGCCCAGACGCAGCCCATGTCGTCCGTGCCGAAGCGCACCATTTCCTCTTCCGACCAATGCACGAGGTCATCGGAGACCCAATGCGCCAAATCTCTGCTGCCGTTAAGCCCGATATTTCGCCATGAGTGCTGATATTGGTTGCGCATCCCGTAGGACAGGCTGAGGTCAGTCGCGAAAATGTGGAATTTTCCGGTTGTGCGGTCGCGGACGATGGTCATATCGCGCACACCGCGGTCGCCATAGTATGCCCAGAGGACGGGATGTCCGCCGTTGAGCGCCTGCCAGTGGAATCCGTCGCGGCTGACGGCGAAGTGCACCTGTTCGCCGTCAGGGGATGTTTTCTCCCGAAAATGAACGAAAAGATAATGCTGCATGTTCAACCTCCTTGCGGCATGTTTCCATAAAAATTCGCGATGGCGCACCGATTTTCCTGCTGATTCTGCATATTTCGGCGAATTTTTGTCTGCATTTCTGCATCATCCGCCTGCACGCGAAAAAAGCCTGCCGCAATCCGCTTGCAGCAGGCTCTTCGTTATGCAATTGTCGGGGTTGACCTATATGTTTCAAGGCTCAGACAGCATGGACTGGGCAGGCGGCTCGCACCGCCCACGGGGAAGCGTTAGGAAGCTCTGATGAAATGAGGTGGTCAGATGGTGGATGAATTTTTCGTCAGATGCAATTGACAAAATTGAAGGTTTACTGGAGGTAAATCGAGATTTTGTCAAGCAGCAGATGGCGGAAAAGACATTCGCCAGATGACCGCCGAATAAGTCAGAGATTCCTCAGTTTTCCGGCTCCAATAAGCCCAGTTTTCCGTCTTTGCGCTGATACAACACGTTGATTTCCTCGGTTTCGGCGTTGACGAACGCGAAGAAGCTGTGTCCCAGCATTTCCATCTGAACAGCGGCGTCCTCTACAGACATCGGACGCACGGGGAAGGTCTTGTGGCGAACGATTTCCGGCACGCTCTCTTCCGCCGCAGCGTCCTCATCCTCGATGAATTCCAGCTCATTGCTGGCGAAAGCATCGTCGCGGATGCGCTTGCCGAGCTTCGAGCGGTGGCGGTGAATCTGACGTTCCATCTTCGCCAGCGCCTGATCAATGGCGAGGAAGAGGTTTTCGGGCTCAGAGGCCTCCGAGCGGAGGATAACGCCATTGCCCATGGGGACGGTGATTTCGACGGTGCGAATATCGCGCTTGGGTTCCTTGCTCAGCCGAACCTGCATTTCCGTATCGGGCAGGAGATAGCGGCTCATGCGCTCCGTCTTTTTCTCAATGCGGCGGGTCACATGGGGAGAAACCGTCATATTCTTCGCATAAATCGTCAACTTCATAAAATCAGTTGCTCCTTTCGCAGTTGATAATTCCTGCGGAAGCACATGGACACTTGTCAGCGCTTCCGCTGATTCTGATGCGCCATCGGCATCACGTCCTTTCTCTGTCCTTGTGTTTATATATTTCGACGCTCCCTCGAAAATTCCTGCTGCTTTTGCAAAAAAATTTTTCTTTTTTGACCAGAAGCCGCAAGGGGCTTCGCCCCTTGACCCCACCAAAGGGTCTTCGACCCTCTGGACTCCCTTTCGCGCGATTCAGTTGGTGACAACTGCACACTATGCCCGCGTGCTGATCCGTCATCCGTTCCCCCACGCCTCTTCTTTCCCATTGTAACATGGGAGGTGAAGGCGAAGGCGTCCAGAGGGCGACCGCAGACTTCGTCTGTTTCCATTGCCCTCTGGAACCCACGGAAAAGACCGATATCATAGGAAAAGGCAGCCGCATCCCCTGCGCCCAATCGTTCGCGCGGGGATTTTCTCTTTTTTCCCCCCCAACGACAAAAAAACGCCCTTGACTCTCGCGAATCAAGGGCTAATAG
>OHGW01000517.1_pt1 | contig 17841 bp, 12 predicted proteins | sample 1567821 | NCBI WGS metagenome assembly OHGW01 (sample SAMEA3879572, study PRJEB24766) | human gut metagenome | biome: human-associated habitat; feature: feces | place: USA | collected 1985/1987 | reverse complement strand
GTTTCCTTTTCGCTTCCTACCTTACCATAGACGCACTTCTCTATTGCACCACCAGCAGATACATATACCGTGAAACGTTTGTCATTAACGAAACTCCAGTTCGCACGCACCGGAATACCGATATAGTGCAGTTTTTGATCTGTCTTTTCCGAACTATTTTCATATGTTATTTCAGACGACAGCATAGTATAAGTCACACCGGTTTCCACAGAAAAGTTTTTCGGCAATGCTTTCCGTACCGATAAGCCGAAACTAAGAGGTTGCTTATGCTTGATATTTTTAACCTGACGGGTATTTTTCCGCAGATAAGGTACTCCACCTTCAAATACCAGTTCTTGTCCTTCAGGAATATCCAGAATACCACTGGAAACATTCGGTAAATCCAGTTTATCACTAAACATCGGAGTTGAATTCGGACCTGAGTGCATACCGCCATTTGTATTATCCAGCGACGCAAGTGCTCCCGTATTTCCTACAGACATGCCAACCGCCCAACCTTTATTTCCGGCAGATGATTTCTTTTCAGTAGGCAAATGGAGTTTATCTCTACTGGAAGGACGATACACTTCGCGTTCCTTCTTTTCAGGAATCGAAGATGAAGTTTCCTTTGCCTGCTCCGTTTTTTCCGTCGCTTCTGTCACATTTGAATTCAAATCTGAATTCACTATTTCTTCTTGTCGGTTCACGTTTACTTCCTGAACATTGCTTTCCGTCTCCAAATGCTGCGCTACAAGAGCTTGATGACGAGAATCCCCTTGTTCAATGACTCGCCGGATAACAGGTTCCGGCTGTTCTCCTTGAATATCCGGCTTTGTCTGTTCCGGCAATACATCAGGTATCGTTGCCAGAGCCGGTTCAGCTGCACGACGCACCTCGTCCACTACCGGACTTTGCAGCAACCACAAGCTGACAGACGATACAGCCACCAGCACAACTGCCGCAGCCGTCATCGCCCAACGACGGAACATGATCTGTTTCTTCTTTCCTACAGACATGGGTGCGGAGACAGGCAATACCTTCTCCAACCGTTCCCAGCCGGTATCAGGCAACGGTTCGGAATAATCATCCAGCCGCTCCTTTATCTTTTTCAACCACAATTCATCATCTTTCATCATACGTCCTTTCCTTCATTAAGCATTGTTCTTCATCCACTCCCGCACTTTTGTAGCCAAAGTGGCTTTGGCGCGTGTCAGCTGCGAAGCCGATGACTTCTCATTAATACCCAGCATCTGGGCGATTTCCTTATGAGACTTTTCTTCAAATATATATAAGTTGAATACGGTGCGATAACCGGCAGGTAATTCACTGATAAACTGCATCAGCACCTTCTGAGGAATAGTTTCCACTGTCGAAGCATCGGGTTCCTCGTACGTTTCGGGTACGTTGTCCAGCCCCTCCGACTGGTTTATTACATCATTCTTGCGCAAGTATTGCAGCGCCGTATTCACCATAACACGCTCCATCCACGCCCGCAAGGATCCATCACCTCGCCAAGTGAATTTATCAAAAGAATCGAAGAGCTTCAGGAAACCATCGTGCATGAGGTCTTCTGCTGTATCACGGTCACCCGCATAACGAAGACACACGCTGAGCATCCGCCCTGCATAGCGCTCGTACAGCTCCTTCCTGGCAAGGTTGTCGCCTTGCCTGCACCGTCCTGCCAGTTCCTGTTCTTCCATTCTTTCCTTTGACACGTGTTTACCTTATAAATGCAGCAAAGATAGAAATACTGCACGTAGCGAGCAAGAAATTAACTCTTTTGTTTCTTTAACAGTCCTTTATGCAGTATTCACCCTCATATTGCATTTTTTGGATACATGGAGAAAATTAAGATTAACACCAAAAAACAACAACTGATGAAGAAGCTGAGATTTTATTCGGTAGTATTTACATTTGCACTTTTAATAATACCGATGTTACAGTCTTGTCTGAATGATGATGACGAAAATCGTGGTACCCGTTTCACAATCGGTACTATAGAAGTTATAGGAGAAAAGGAATACTTTTTTAATCTGGATGACGGTGATAAGATGTATCCCAGTGATACTACTTACATCCATAACTACACAGTGAAAAACAACCAACGTGTATTTATTCATTTCCTTCCATTGGAAGAAGATATCCCGGGCTATGACTATAATGTGAAGCTTATCCAACTTGAGAACATACTGACAAAAGATATTATTCCACTTACCGAAGAAACAGCTGACAGCATCGGTAATGACCGTATCAATGCTACCTCATTATGGATTACGGGGAATTATCTGAACATAGAGCACCAGTTCTTCCACAGCAATAATCCAGATAAGAAGCACATGCTAAACCTGGTTATTAATGAAATGGCCGAGACACCTGATCCGGAAGACGAATATTTCACTTTGGAGTTCCGGCACAATGCTTATAACGATGAACAACGTACGCCGGGTTGGGGAATCGTATCATTCAGACTGGATGAAATAACCGAGCAATTGGCAGGAAAGAAAGGATTAAAAATAATCGTCAATACGATTTATGACGGAAAACAAACCTATACGATAGATCTGAAAAAAGAGTAAAATAGGATTAAACAATAAGAGACCAACCTAAACTGACCGATTGAAGACGGAGAGGGTGCATTCCTACAGTGAATGCACCCTCTTTTATTCTCAAAAGGGAATAGTTACTTTTAATTTTTATGATTTACTTAAATAATAACATTAACATATCATGTTGAGATCAAACCGCAACAGTTGTATCTTTTTAATTAATATAGTTTTAATGAAAAACGTAGCAAAATTCTATTAGATAGATTATTATCATTGTCTTTTCAGACACCTGTATGGAGCAGGAGATAGAGCCACCCAAGACACCGATCATTGTCCGGTTGGATGAAAACTTGTCGTATCTACAAGGATGAAGTTTAATAAATAGGAATGCCCCACAATTACAGGACATTCCTATTCCAATAAACAATTATCCTAAAACTAACACCTTTGTTTTACCTCATTTATTACCATACTTATTACCATCCTTCACTTGGGGTGCACAGAAGATTAGTCTCCAGTTCCTTAGAGGGTATGGGATAATAATAGTATTTATTAGTATTTCCTACTGTACCACTCATTAGTTGTCTATAGCGTACATCACTGCAAGTTTTGATTCGTTCTTCCAAAAGTCCCCAGCGACGTAAGTCATAGAAACGCTCACCCTCAACAAAGAACTCTATGGCACGCTGATGTTCAAGATCCTTAAATATGTCATCATATGTAATTGCCCCGCTATAGTCATTCAAATTTGCACGTTGACGAATCATATTAATATACTCAACAGCTTTACCCAAGTTCTGACGACTTTGACTTCTCAAATAGCATTCCGCCAATTGTAAAATAACTTCAGCATATCTGATAGCCCGTTCATTGATACTAGACATTGGGGGCTCAGCTTCTTCGTAAGCAGTATTCCAATTCTGATATTTCAAAATCCAATATGTACTCCATTTTTCTTGGGGGAAAATCTCACGGAATGGTCTTAAATAATACGTACATTCCGGATAGTCCCAAGCTGCAGACATACGGGCACGATAATCATAATTTCCATCTTTGTCCAATTCTGTAAGGAATATATTCATCATCTGCTGGCTTGGAGTTGCCTCATACCATCCGGCAGCTTCAGGAGCGGCATATTCTTTAGGACGAGTATTGGTCTGAGTAGAATTAACATTCTCACCATTACCCCACAAATCTGTACCACCTACATTTTCAATCAGCAATTCGAAAATGCTTTCCGCGTTATTTTCATGCACATCATCAAAATTCCATGCAAAATCTTCAACCAATTTATATGTGTATGGCGACTTTGTCAAAGGTTCAAGAATATCAATCGCTTTATCAAAATCTTCCAGATAAAGATATATTTTTCCAAGAACAGCATAGGCTGCACCTTTGGTCGGTTTGCCAATCACCTTATTTTGCAATGGTAGCAGCTCAGAGGCAGTTGAAAGATCATCTATAGCCTGTTGCCAAATTTCCGCCTGGGTAGATTTTTCTAATGGAAATGTTGACGGCGACTGTGATGCAATCAGACGTAGTGGGGCATCCTTGAACTCCTTACCTAGTTGGAACAGATAGAAACCACGAATAAACAAGCATTCAGCCTTTACTGATGTAATGAAGTCACTACTAAGTATATCTTTTTTTTCTTCCAACTTCTGCATGATCATATTCGTGCGGTACAAGGCATTGTAGAGCTGATAAAACATGCCACTTACTAGAGAGTTTCCTGTCGAGTTGGTGAAGTTCTGCGCCTGAAAAACTTCGCTGATATCGTTTCTAAATTCCACTTCATCCGCTCTTGCTATACGAAGCATTACGCCACGAGTTCCATAGTAACCACCATTAAGTGCATTCTTTAGCGGTGTATAGCATGAGGTCAGCGCCAACTCAAAGTCTGCTTCGTTTTTCCAGAAAGTCCCCTCACTTGCTCTATTAGGATTCACCTGGTCTAGTTGACTGTCGCAAGACATAAATGAAAAGCAACTACTTATAGCAAGGAGCAATATATATTTATTAATGTGTCTCATATCTTTCAATATTTAAGTTTATAATGTAATGTTTATCCCTAACATATATGTACGGTTTGATGGATAGATGAATTCGTCGAATCCTCTTGAATAGACATTAGAGGCATTGACATCGGGCGAAAAACCTGAATAGTTGGTTATAGTGAACAGGTTATCAACACTTATATAAGCACGGGCCTGTTTTATTGCACCACCCAATAAAGCCCGTTTCAATGTATAACCAAGTTGAACCGTACGCAAACGTAAATATGATCCGCTTTCCAAAAAACGGTTTGATTCCGAGCGCGAGTTCCTGTTAGGGTCTGTCCATACCAATCGAGGCACGGACGCATTGTGATTTTCTGGTGTCCAATAGTCGAGTGTAGAAGTCAGATAGTTCGTACCTCGCGTAACATCTTCAAGTTGCAAGCGTGTGGCATTATAAATTTTGTTTCCAGTGACTCCTTGTAAAGTCATTGAAAAATCAAAATTTTTGTAGTTCACACTTCCATTGAAAGAATACGTGAATTTAGGAAACGGGCTGCCACAATATACACGGTCATCATCATTGATCGTTCCATCATTATTCGTGTCTTTAAAGCGGATATCACCAGGTGCTGCACTTGGTTGAATCAATGTACCGTCTTTCTGATAGGCATCAACTTCTTCTTGCGAATTGAAATAACCATCAGTTGGGATCAACCAAAAACCTCCTATCGGATAACCTGCAAGAGTCTTGGTTGTATAGGTTCCACCGTGTATTTCTCCACCTGTGATTACCTGTGATTCCGAACCCATATTGACAACTCTGTTTTTATTAAATGAGCCAATAAAATTCAAGCTATATGATAGATCGTTTGATATCTGGTTATTCCATCCAAGATTAAATTCAAATCCTTTATTCCGTATTTTGCCGGCATTTCTAATAGGGTCATTAGCACCACCTGTTGAGATAGGAATAGGTACGGTCAACAGAATATCGTTCGTATTCTTCACATAATAATCCATCGTAAGACTAAGTCTGCTATTGAAAGCCAGAAAGTCCAGACCGATATTTGTCATCGACGTGGTTTCCCACTTAATATCAGGATTTGCAAAGTCTTTTGGGAAAGCACCCTGAATAATTCCACCTTGACCATCTGGATAATTGATGCCCGTAGTAACAACAGCCGCATACTGGTAATTAGATATTTCCTGGTTTCCAAGTTCTCCATAACCACCACGGATTTTCAATTGATCAAGCCAATTAATGTTATCCTTGATGAATTTCTCTTCTGCTATATTCCACCCCAGTGACAAAGATGGGAAATTGCCATAGTGATTGGCCGGACCAAATTTGGATGAACCATCACGACGGATAGTGGCGGTAATCAAATATCGGTTTTTGTAAGAATAAAACGCACGGCCTAAGTATGAGATCAACACGGAGCGTGAAGAATTTCCACCAGCAAACAATCCACTGGATGCAGCATCAAGCTCCATAATGCCCTCTGACATTCCTTGTCCAGACCCGGACAAATACCGATAATCACTGACCTGATATGAATAACCAGCCAACAGAGAAACTTTATGGTCGCCAAATGTCTTATCAAAAGTTAATAAGTTTTCCAGAAGTATATTACGACTGCGGCTTTGCTGATCACTCACTTGAGTAATACCGTTTTTCGCAAGTCCAAAATCATAAAGTCCAGTATAGGAACTATAGCGATGAAACTGGAAATCGGGCGCAAAGTTCAATTTATATTTCAATCCCTTTACGGGTTCTACAGAAAAGTACACATTTGCAAAGATCTTTGCGTTATTGTTCCTGCGCCGCATCAAATTTTCATCAATGATACCAAGCGGATGCTCGAAATTGATCACGTCGCCGTATTGTGCACCATAACCACCTTTCATTGATTCATCATATTTTGCCAATGTGGGAACGGATTGTAAAATACGCCCTATCATACCACCACGACTTCCACCAAATTCAGGTTTATTTTCGTCATATTCCAATATGATGTTAGTACCAAGTCCAAAAATACTTTTTTTCAGATCGAATTTGCTTTGCATTGTATATCGTTGGAAATCTGTTCCTTTTACCACACCATCCTGGTTGGTATAACCAAAGCTATTATAATAGGTTGTATATTTCCCTCCACCCTGAACTGAAACTCCATAATTTTGCATGAGGGCCGGTCTAAACAACAGATCTTGCCAATCATTGTCTTCTCTTGAATCAAGATTTTGAGCCATTTCAAGCGGTGCAAGTCCGGAAGCCTGCCGAGCCGATGTCGTTACCTGTGCCCATCCGGAAGCGTCGAGTACATCAAGGTACTTCGTCGGATTACTCACACCAATGTTGGCAGATAGTTTGATTATAGGTACGCCGTCCGTATTACTTCCACTTTTGGTTGAAACAATGATTACGCCATTGGCGGCTCTTGAACCATAAATAGCGGCCGACGACGCATCCTTTAGCACGTCTAAGCTTTCAATATCAGACGGATTGATATGATCGATAGAAGACATATACATGCCGTCCACGATATAGAGCGGTGTAGCGTTATTCAATGTACCAATACCTCGCACCATTATACGTGAACCCGAGCCTGGTGCACCACCCTGAGAAACAACATCAACACCTGCAATTTTGCCCTGGAGGGCTTGTCCTATAGTAGAGTTACTTTGAGTATTTAATTTGCTAGCGTTAATATTGGCCACAGCTCCTGTAAGGTCTACCTTCTTTTGCGTTCCGTAGCCAATGACAACCACCTCATCCAATATACTCACATCTTCTTCCATTTTTACGTCTACTTTTTCCTTATTGACTACGACAGTAACAGTCTTATAACCAATATAAGAAAATTCAAGCGTTGTACCTTTATCGACAGAAATATTGAAGTTACCGTCAATATTTGTCAATGTACCTGTAGAGTTATCTACTACTTTCACGGAAACCCCAATGAGTGGCTCGTGTTGCTTGTCAACCACTGTTCCCGTTACATTCAGTTTCTGTGCATTCACCATCATGGGGATACACAGCAGGCAAATCAATGCCAAAGTAAAATGTTTCATACTATTAGTAATAGTTCGTTTAACAATAGCCAAGCCTAAACGGCTTTGGCGGAAAATAAAATGAGTTCTCAGAATCGACATTCAGTCGGTCCTAATATTTAATTTTTAGTATCTGTATACTATTTTAGATCAAAATCAGGTGTCGGAGGGTCAAACCAACCAAAGTTCATGGTTCTTACCGTAGTAAAAGATATAATTATTAATTAAAGCCCGTTATTAGAATTGAAAAACTTCATTTGCTGACCTGCCTTTAATTCAATTTCCTCCACCTGTTTCCCTTTTAAAGAGACTTTCACAGTTTGGCCTGTCTTAGAAAGAAAAATAGCTTTTACCCCTTGGGCATTCCAACTCAACTCTTCCATCAAAATTCCGCCTCGCAAAGCAACCCCTTTAATTGATCCCTCAGACCACTCTTCAGGAATACAGGGAAGCAAAGAAATCATACCAGGCTCTGAGTATACCAGCATTTTCATTATCAATGACGGATATCCACCACAGATATCTACATTAAATGTTGATTTAGGATCATGTGTAGAAACCATATTATTATTCCAATAACTGTTTCCTAGCCATTTCAACATATCGTAAGTAGTTTCTGTCTCTCCCAAAGCACTAGCGGCAAAAGCCAATTGAACCATACCAAAAGCCATTATTCCGCCATTGTCCTGCCGACGGATTTTCATCCTTTGGTCGATTGCTTTTTTACATCCGATTCTCAACTCTTCATTTTCCATAATTAATGGGTCATGAAGATCATAAAGGCCAAATAACTGAGAAGCATGCCGGTGTTTATGATTATCCTGCAAATCTTTCCATATCCATTCCCGTATTTCGCCATCCTTATTCAGTTCATACGAAGGCATTTTTGCCAACATAGATTCCCATTTGGATATTTTATCCTGATTCACCCCCAGAATTCGGCTAGATTCTATAATTGTACGCAAGAGTCCATTAACTCCCATTACCTCCATTGTTGCATTGATACATGCCTGGCTAGAACTATTTGCAGGATGATTCTCGGGCGAATATGACGGGCAAAATACATATTTTCCATCTTCACCTTCGATTAGAAAATCCTCATAAAACAAAGCCGCTTGCTCCATAAATGGAAGAGCTCGGTTTTGTAGGAAATCATTATCCTGAGATAATAATCATAATAAAAAAGAGAATACCAAGCCGCACCTACAGTCCAAAAGGTCATAGGCCAAGTGGCATCAAAGTGATTATTAAGCCCATGGGTACTGAAACGGGATGGCACGTATATACCACGGCAATTGAATAACTCACGAGCATTTACTTTAAAATCATCCATATATGATTCCAGCCTATCAAAGAGAGGCAACATAAGTTCCGGAGTATTTGATTGTAAATAATGAGAGATAGCCACCGGAAGATTTCCATTCGTTGTATAATCACCGGACCACGGTGCAGTCATTGTCGCCCCCCATATTCCCTGAAGATTAGGTGGATTTATTCCTGTGGCACACAATATGTTAAAACGCGCAGCATCAAATAATTTCTCAATTAATGCGAGATTTTCCCCACCAGCCTCCAATAGTTCCTCAGAAGATTTAGAACGGTCGGTATCTGTAGCATTCAAGTTTAATGATACACGTTCAAATAAATCCTTATGTATTTTTTCATGAGATTGGAGTAGTTTTCCATAATCAGCAGGAAGTGCACTTAACGCATTCAACATATCATTAATCATTGAATTATCCATATCGGAAGAAGGTTCGACACGAGCCAATAACAAAACATCCGTAGCCCCACTAATAGTAAGGTTATCAGCATCGGTGCGTACTTCTCCATCGGCACGGACAACTTTTACAACTCCCTCGTATCCTTTGAGGCTTCCATCCCAAGGTCTTTCATACCAAGCTCTGAAAGACAATCCTTTTTCTATAGTGGTGGACTCCCGCTTTTTAAGACCAAAGTTGTCGCCCAACATAAACTTATCTATCCACCACTCATTACGCGTTGTCACTTGCGAAAGATTCAATGTTGTATTAATCACCCCATTTCCTTCTGAGCACAATCTGATTACCACAACATTATCCGACCTTGATATGAAAACTTTTCTACTGAACGTCCCATTTTTGTCTTCCCATTTAACCTCTACTTCGCCTGTTGTGAAATCTACAGTTCGAGCATAATTCTCAGTTGCCAAAGAATCACTTACTATATTCATCCTGAAGGCAGGAATAAAAGGATCAGTGATATGGCTTCCTTTATATCCTTCCGAATTTGCCAAATCAACAATAAATTGTGCAGCTTCGCCATATTTACCTTCCAACATCATTTTTCGCAATTTATCCAGATGCTTTCCCTGGCTCACAGGTTTAAGCGGTTTATTAAGGGGAAGATAAAGAAGTGCATGATTAAATACAACAGACTCATGATATGGATTTCCCTCTATCATAGCTCCCATTGTCCCATTTCCGGTAACAAGGGATTCTTCCCATTGTCTAGCCGGACGAGTACTGTAAAATCCACGTTCCGGCATTTTAGACATATTTATCTTCTCTGACTTACAGCCCACAAAAAGAAAAAGAATAATGCCAAAAACTAAAATCTTATTCATTTCAACTTTTTTGCTTATCATATATTTCACTTTATTTTGTAAGATGATTTACTGTTATAACTTTCTCACCCGGTGTGTGATCGGCCTCACGCGGAAAGTAAATAGGTGCATTCTTTTGGATAGGAAGAATGCGCAATTCCATTTGAGTGCAATCCTTAGGCAGGCGCCAAAGACCATACTGGAAATGACGACCATTGTAGAAGTTATCACTAATAAACTTGCCATTGGCATAGAGCCTGGCTACGTCACCCTGATATTCGATATCAAGCAGCCCCTCGTGGGATGGGACATCAATGAGATAAACGGCTGCATCATTGAAATCGGCATCAATAGGTGCTTCGGCTACTTTGCTCACACCGATGGTGATAGTGCGCAACGGACCAGCTTCCTTCACCTTGCGGAAGTTGACCTTTGTTGCTTTTACAGTTTGTTCCGGCTCCATATGGTAATGGTTGGCCTGCTCGTCCGTAAGCAGAAATACGTCTACAAGCTCACTCTGGTAGACTGGATGCACCTCACCGCGTGGCTTCACTCTCTTCATCGTCTTTCCGTTGATGCATAACTCGGCATCGACACCATTGAGTTTCTGCAGGAAAAGCTGCATACGACCTTGGCTATTACGCTCACGGGTGATGATCTGAGCAGTGGCATACTTGATTTTGATATCCTCTACACGGATGTTAACAGGCAATATAGCCATTGTACCGGCAGGAATGGTGATAGCCTTCTGTGGAAATTGCACACCGCAAACATTGAACTGTATATTCTTCTTGTCCGTAAGGTTCTGCAAACGTTCATAGTTATTGATAAACACAAAGGCACTATCGTTAAATGAGCGGTAGCTCCAGCGCAGGAAGCTATCGTCGCCCTGCTTAGGTTGATGGTTGACTACAGGGAAGTAAGCATCCATTGGCGCGAGCATCTCTCCGAAAGTCTTCATGAAGAGGTGCAATTTGCGTAATGTATAGTAATGAGGGTTCTTCTGACCAAACTCGCCGAGTGGGGCCTGAAATTCATAGGTCTTTACAGGCAGATCGCTATAGTTGGTAGCGATGGTATTTTGTATCTCGTTCAGGTAGGTAAGTTTACCCTCCGGGTTGGTACCACCATGGTACATATAATAGCCCAGTAGGTTGCTACCGGAACCGAGTTTTACTACCGCCATAGAATAAGCATCCTCTGGATAAAGGTAGACACGACGATGATAGGATGGAACCATACCACCACCTAATTCGCAAGTGAAATAAGGATAGTACTGCTCGTCTTCTTGTTTTACTTTCTTCTCTTCATACTTTCTACCCTCCAGGTTGCCCATATCGGCACCTATGCGATGAGACTTGAAGTGGAAAGCCTGCCAGTAATCGCCAGCAGCCTCAACAATGCTACGTTCCCAAAAACCGTCGGCATAGTCGCCAAAGAGTGGGAGCATCTCACCGTATGGTATAGGTGAAGCTAACTCCGGCCATCCGGTACGGGTATAGAATGGCAGGTTGAAACCGATCTCATTGGCAATCTTTTTCAGTGACATAAGGTAGCTACCATGACCATGGTACTCATTATCAAACTGGCAAGAGATAATTGGTCCGCCGTCTTTCCACTGCAGACCCTGTACTTGAGTAAAGACCTGGCGATACCAATAAGTTGATAATTCCATAAATACGGGGTCTTCTGTACGTGTTTCACACTCTTTAGTAAATACCCAGTCAGGAATACCGCCTAAGCGCACTTCAGCATGGCACCATGGACCTATACGGATGACAACCGCCATACCAACTTCTTTACAGAGCTTGAGAAACTTACGCAGATTACGCTGGCCACTCCAGTCAAACTGTCCTTCAACTTCCTCTATGTGATTCCATAGTATATAAGTAGCAAGAATGTTGATGCCTCCTTCCTTCATTTTCTCCAGTTCTCCTCTCCATTCAGCCTCGGGTATACGTGAATAATGCATTTCGCCCATCGCAGGGACTACACGATGGCCATCAATGATAAGGCTCTTGGCATCCCATTGAATATCCATTGATTGTTTTGTAGTACTTGATACAAATTGTTGTGCCATCATTGTTACTGGGAAGAACAATAGGAGGAATAACATATATAAATAATGTTGCATTGTTTTTTTATTAGTTTAAAGGTTAATAATTTTTTGCCGTAAACTAGCGTTTTTTTAGAGCTGTTAATCAGGAATTAGACAATAAAGATAATTATCCAACATGTGAGCAATTATTTAAGATAAGAAAATTACCATTTAGAAGTACGATTCCTGATTTCATAAATTATCAAATTACCAACTTTTTGTAACTAATTCAATCATTTCTTCATAAGTAGCAACCCTGGGATTTGCTTTGAAGTCTGGAAGTACCATACACTGTTTAGCTAGTACTTCTATATCTTCCTGTGGCATTCCACAATCTGATAATCTTTTGGCTATTCCTAATTTTTGTAAAAATTCAACCATTTCATCCTTACACATAGCAGCAGCCTTTTCATCTTTGATATTTCTTAGTTCACGATTCATGATTCTTGCTAAACGTGCAAATTTATCTGCTGCTGTGGCTTGGGTGAACTCTACGAAAGCAGGATAAACAATAGCTAGTCCTTCGCCGTGAGCAACTTGTGGATACATACCACCAATAGCCATCCCCATGCCATGAGGCAGCGTTACACCGGCATTTGCAATACTAAGTCCCCCCAGCAAATCTGCCCAAGCCATTTTCTCACGCAGCTCTATATTATTTAAATCATTTACTAATGCTGGCAACGTGTTTATGACAATTTCAACAGCTTCCCAACCAAGCAGGTCAGTATATGGGGTACTCGACACGTTTATAATACTTTCAAATGCATGACAAAACACGTCAAACCCTGTTGTTGCTGTAATAAAACGGGGAACAGTCAACATCAATTCTGGGTCAATAATTGCTACTTTAGGATATAGGATATTGTTAAAAAGGGCTGACTTATCACGTGCTTCGGTGTTAGTTACGACTGCCACTTGAGTTACCTGAGAGCCAGTTCCAGATGTGGTGCTTATCGCTATGACCGGGAGCAATTTCTTAGGATCAGGTTGAGGTGTTTTAAAAAACAAGTAATCCCAACTTGTTCCATTATGTGTCGCTTCCACTGATATTGCTTTGGCTGTATCCATACTCGATCCACCGCCTAAGCCTACAATAACCTCAATGCCACTTTCTCTAGCTAATATAGCTCCATCTGTAACAGATTGCACAGTGGGATTTGGGCAAACGCCATCGTAATGAACAACTTCTAATCCAGCGGTTTCAAGTATGTCAATTACTTTTTCATACTGTAATTTCAATTCAGGAATTAATGCAGGAGTGGTCACCAATAGTACTTTCTTACCATATCCCGAGGCAACAGTACCTAATTCAGAGATTCTCCCTCTTCCAAAAATGATCTTTGTTGATTGATGATAGTTGAATGATTTCATGTTCTTCAATTATTTTGATTAATATTTAAATCTTATTTTGCTGTTAAAACGTAACTTGATCCTATTATTTTCTTTTAGTATGCAGGCATAGCCCCATTCTTTGTACAAACTGTTGCGGAGATTTCTATAGCTTTCTTATGAATATCTTTTAATGATTGCTTTTTAGCTATTTCAATAACCATAGCAGCTGTGAAAGCATCACCAGCTCCAATGGTATCTCTCACTTCTACTTTAGGGGTTTCCATGAAAGAGGTTGCTTCCGATGCTATTATATAGCTCCCATTCACTCCAAGTGTATATGCTACTGTATCTATCTGATAGCAATTCATTATAGCTTTAAGCTTTTCTATTTCGTTGCTGCCTTCTATTCTAAGCAATTTGCATAACACAGGAAGTTCATCTTCATTCAATTTAAGAACAGTACATATTCCAAGAGATTCTTCAATAACTTTTTTAGAGTAATAACTTTGTCTTAAATTGACATCAAAAACTTTCATGCACGCTGGCTTACACATGTTTAATATGCTTTTTACCGATAATTGAGAAACTGAATTGCGTTGCGTTAATGAGCCAAAACAAACGATATCTGCATTTGCTACTAATTCCCCAATCTCTTTTGTGTACTGAATATAATCCCAGGCTACATTTTCATGAATAACATAATTGGGAATACCTTTTTCATCCAGTTTTACATCTACAGTACTTGTAGGATATTCGTTTTGTTGAATATACTGAGTAGAGAGGCCTTTTCCTGATCTTTCCCAACAGCACTAATCCCAATACATGTTGCGCCTAATTTTTGCGCATGATATACAAAATTAAATGGCGCACCACCTAGCTGCTTACCGCTTGGAAGCACATCCCAAAGCAATTCCCCAATTCCTATAACTAAAGGCGTTTTCATCTTATTTTGTTATTTATTGCATATTAATAATTACCTTCATACATTTTTCTCTGTCAGAGTCAATATAATTATACGCTTTTGCGTAATCATCAAATGTAAAATGTTGTGTAACCAGAGGCTTTACATTTATTTTGCCTTCTTTTAGCCATTGGGCCGACAATTCGAAGTCTTCATGGAAATACATCATAGAACCGATGATTGACAACTCATGTTCGTCCACTATGGCCAAGTCAACTAAAGCCGGTTTTGAGAAAACACCCACAATAATAATTTCGCTACCTTTTTCAATAGTTGATACTAAATCTGTAATACACTGTTGGGCGGCTGATACTTCAAATCCAACTTGGTACATTTCATCTCCAAATACACGTTGAATTGCATCTGAGAAATTCTCCTTTAGCACATTGGCAGTAAATTCTATACCACATTGCTTTGCTTTCTCTAATCTGAGATCGCTAACGTCAGTAATAAGTACTTTTTTTGCTCCTCGTGCTTTTGCAAATTGTGCAACAAGGTTACCTATAGTTCCAGCACCAGTAACCACAACGTTCAAACCTTCTAGTGTCTTTGGCTTAGATGTTGCATGCGCTCCTACGGCACAAGGTTCTATTACTGCCACATCATCAAACGAGAGCGCATTGTCAACTTTAATCAAACGATCCTCTGGCACAATAAAGAAAGGCTGTGCAGCACCTGGAGCTTGAAACCCTTGTACACGGAGGTTTTGACAAACATTCCATCTCCCCTTCTTGCAGGGTGAGCAAACACCACAAACTAACTGAGGACGAGCAGTGGCTTTATCGCCGACTTGAACTTTAGTTACTGATTTCCCTATTGCAACAACTTGTGCACCATATTCATGCCCTTGTATAACGGGATAGGTTACAAAAGGATGTTGTCCATGCATTACATGAATATCGCCTCCACAAATTCCTATTGTCTCTATTTTCAATAGGATTTCATCCTCTTTTAATTGTTTTGAACTCAAGTCATCAACTTCAACGAACCTAAGTTCCCCTGGCTTAACAATCTGTGCCTGTTTCATTATTTATATTAATTGGTTATCTGTTTAGAAAAATAAACCTGAGAAAATAGTATACAGAGCGATTAACACCAAAAGCAAGTACAAACAAAGCATACGCGGATCAGCCCATCCTTGAATTTTGCCTTTTAAGAACGCTAAAGGTGTTTCCCAGCAATATTTATTTGTAATTTCTTCCGGCGGACGAGGTGTATTAAAGCTAATTATCCAATAGATGATATTGCAAATTACAAATAAGACAAATGCTTGTACCATAAATGGCATTCCAAGCCCATCAGTTATATACATTTTCCCGGAGATGGGAGGAAAGTCTAAAGAAAAAGCGACAATCCCTAAGACTAAGCCTATTAGAAGAGTGTACAGAGAAGCTTCTTTTGTACCTCGTTTACTAATGACACCCATCAAAAGGACTGTAGCAACCGAAGGAGCCAATGCAGAAGCAACTTTATTTATGGCCTCAAAAATACTAGAGAACTTATCTCCTTGTGTGGACCAGACGGCAGCAATTACCATAACTACAAAAGCAGAAATTCGTCCCCAGTTTACTAATTTCTTTTCCTTGATTGTTGGATTCATTCTTTTGACAATATCAATAGAAACCAGTGTTGAAATACTATTCAATGCAGCAGCGATTGTACTCATTAACGCTGCGAGCAAAGCTGAAAAGAAAATACCCTGAAGACCAACTGGTAGAAACTTTTCTATCAATATATTTAATGCCATGTCGCCGGGCTTGGATACTCCTGCTAGTTTAGCGGCAGCAAAAATATCATCTTTAAGCAGAACGTATCCAATAATACCTGGGAGTATCATCAGGAATGGTGTGAAAAGTTTTAGGATTCCTGCAAATATAGGACCTGTTTGAGCATCTTTTTTTGTCTTAGCTGCCAATACCTGCTGTACAATTGTTTGATCAGAGCACCAATACCACAACCCCAGAATAGGATAACCAATAAGGCACACAATCCATGTAAGACCACTGGACGAAACTATTTCAAAACCATTCTTAGAATATTCCTCATTGATTGAATCGGTTAATATGCCAATACTCTCACTTGTATGCAAGGCATCCATTTGCCCTGGGCGTAATAAGTTTATAAAATCTGCAATGCTGTTAACATACCCGGTTTCTCCTACATTCTTAATCCCAATGAAAGTCAAGGCAGCAGAGCCAAACAGCAAAATGCCTGTTTGCAAGGCTTGTGTTACGACAATTGCCCTCAAGCCACCAAGCAAATAATAAATCAATGTAATTGTTGAGATCAAAGAAATGGAAAGAATAATACTAATTCCAAAAAAACGATTGAATATCAATGCTCCGGCATACATACTCATCCCAATATGTACAGCAAGAGCTGATATTATTGCTATAAGCGCAAAAACTGTACGTGAGCGTGAGTCATAGCGCCTTTCTAGAAATTCAGGAAGAGTTTGAACTCGACTCTTAAAGTAAAATGGTGCAAATATGAGAGCCAATATGATGAGAGTAACAACTGCCAACCATTCAAATGCCCCCCATACAAACCCCTCATTGAATCCAGAGGAAGCTAAGCCTACAAGATGGATAGTAGATATATTGCCAGCAAAGAGCGATAAGCCAATAAAAGGCCATTTCAAATTTCTACCGGCCAAGAAGAAGCCGTCACTGGTTTCTGACTTTTTACGCATTTGATAGATGCCGATTCCTATAACCGCAACCAAGCTAGCAATGATAATTGTAAGGTCAACTGGATGAATGTTCATAACAGTAATTAATTAAAGGTGTTTTCACTATAATATTTTTTTCTAAGGCTTTTCAGAATACCAACGTTCGCCAGAACCCGATACTAATATAACATTTCCATAAGCGGTAAAATCTCCAGTCCTTATAACAGCTTTAACTTGCTTACTCATTTCTTTAAGGTGAACATGAGAGACTGTTTCAACAGGGACTGCTTTTCCCCACATATTCGAAACATTTTCAAAAAAAGTGGGATTTACTTTTTTTGTTTCATCTGCCATATATATTTTTTCGACCGAGAATATTTTTCTTAAAGTAGCAAGAACTTCAATTACCATCGGTTTATTTTCATCGAGAGAAATATCAAGCACATCAAGTTCTTTTGGGATAGCAAACCCTGCATCAACGACTAACAATAAATCCCCATGACCTTGTTTTGAAATAATACTCGCCATATCTCTATTTAAAATTTTGCTTTCATTCATATTCGTTGTTTTAAAGTTTATGATCTATTTATTTTCACCATGCAAATATATGCATAAT
>OHGW01000511.1_pt1 | contig 17966 bp, 20 predicted proteins | sample 1567821 | NCBI WGS metagenome assembly OHGW01 (sample SAMEA3879572, study PRJEB24766) | human gut metagenome | biome: human-associated habitat; feature: feces | place: USA | collected 1985/1987 | reverse complement strand
TATGCCGCCAAATAGGTGTCAACCTAAATCCGTATAAGACAAGGTATAATGAAACAATCCCTCTATATTATTGGATATATGCAAAAGAACTGTTAAATTCGCAAATAGAACAATTGCACTTTTTCTTTTTGCGTTGTTTATAGCATAGAGACTCGAACTATTAATTAAGAAATAAGATTGATGCTGAAAAGACTTATCTTCTGCCTGTGGATATTGTTACCCTTCTCTTTGTTTGCGCAAAACGAAGAGGAAAGTTCTACCGCACTCGATAGCCTTAGTACCGAAAAGCATCAGGGGGCCTTCATGAAAGCTATAAAGAAATTCCTCAACTTCAATGACTTCGACACAACTTATATAAGCCCCAACCGATACAACTATGCCTTGATGCTCGATTATTTTTCAAACTACGAATATTACTCCGTAGGTACCGCCGCCCCCGAACCCCAACGGCTCCGCTTCACCCCCAACCCTCGCAACAAGATAGGAGCTTACTTTGGTTGGCGCTGGATATTTTTAGGATGGTCAGTAGATACGGACGGACTCCTTGGAAAGAAAAGCGGGAAAAACAGAGGGACAGAATTTGACCTCAGCCTTTACAGTTCCAAGTTAGGGGTGGATATTTTCTATCGTCGCACAGGTAACGATTACAAGATCCATGAAGTAACAGGCTTTTCCGACCGTGTTCCTTCTAATTATTCGGAAGACTTCAACGGTCTGAAAGTAAATATGAAAGGATTCAACTTATATTATATCTTCAACAACCGGCATTTCTCCTATCCGGCAGCTTTCAGCCAGTCCACCAACCAACGTCGGAATGCAGGTACACTCATAGCCGGTCTTTCGGTATCTACGCATAATTTGAAGTTTGATTATGCCAAGCTGCCCGAAATCATTCAGGAAACGATGAGTCCCGGAATGAAGGTCAGACACATAAAATATACCAATATCAGCCTCAATTTCGGATATGCCTATAACTGGGTATTTGCCCGTAACTGTCTGGCATGCCTGTCGCTCAGTCCGGCTGTTGCTTACAAGACGTCGCGCATAGAGAAAGACACAGAAGAGCCCAGCGACTGGTACAAGAACTTCAATATTGATTTTATATTACGGGCGGGCGTTGTATACAATAACAGCAAATATTTTGTAGGTACTTCCTTTCTGGGCAGGACGTATGATTATTACCGGGATAACTTCTCCCTGAACAATGGATTCGGGACATTGCAAATATATGCCGGATTCAACTTCTATCTGAAGAAAGAGCACCGGAAGAAAAAATAATCTATCTGCAGATTACCAGAACTTATTATGTTCTGCGCTATATTCAAATCCGGCTGACTGCAACAGTCCTACAATCGTCTCTTTATTGACATTCATATCATCACAGAGTTCATCCAATGAAGAATAACAGTCACGCAATTTCGTATTGATGAAGCTGAAAAGCATCATCGGGTCTTTAGGCAATTCCATCTTTCTACTAATACTTATTGATTCCGGCTGCAAAATTACAATTATCCGGATTATCTTATTCCTCCTGATGATCTATTTTTTCTATCTTTAACGCTACTTTCTCTATAATTCTGCTGAGTTCTTCCTCCAGTGGAATAACGTTGAAGTCCTCCCAGAAATGTTCATCATACTTAAACTCTTCATCTGCAAGTACGGTACGGGGAGGCAATCTTTCAGCTCGGGAGAAGCGGGTTACATTCTCCGTATCCACCAGACAAGTCACCATTTCGAACCAAGTATGCAAAGTAGGGTTGCTAAAGAAAAAACGTTTCCGCTTCATCTTAAAGTACAGGTCACCACGGATATGATGGATATAATAAGTACCTTTCCACGGTTTATACGAAATGGTGTATACCACCTTCTGTGTCGTCAGATTTATCTTTGGTGCCTGTCTGACGACAAAGATACGTGTAGCCTCCTTGATGTACTTGGGATTTATCTCAATGCGGGCCTGCACCAAAGCGCTATTCTCAGAATCAATATACAACGCCCCACAATAAAGAGGCGACCTGACACTCCGCTTCTGCTCAAAATAAACCACATTGACGCAACGGTCATCTATGAATGTAATGTCACCGGAGGTATACATATACGGATTATCTTCCGCATCAACCGACAGAAAATCCGGCAGGTCTTTCATTATATCCAACTGCAAACAAGCCTGAATACCGGCCCTGATCTTAGCAACTAGACTGTCTGTACTCTCCCGGTTATCAATCTTACTCATCTTTAGCAGCTTCACCTGATCGGATACGTTAATCTCCGGCAAAGAAGATTTATAAACTTTGAAAACAGCTTCCGTCAAGCTCTGGAATTTATTTTTCAACTGCACCCCCTCCCGATAGAACGTAGTCAGATAAGCGGGATTCAATGAATAGTTTTCCCCGCGCTGATTTACCATTTCACGCAATAGTTTCTTGGGTTCCACCAATCGTATCAGCACTTCCTGCAAAGGAACTATTTTAGGTTCCAGGCTCAACACATTGTCCCGGCCAATCAGCGTAGATGCTTCAATGCTTTGTGCAACATATCCTAAATGGGAAAAAGAAAGCTTGCCATTTTTCAGGGAGTCAGGCAGGTTGAGCCTGAACTCCCCGTTCTTATTTGTAATATTACCTATTGAAGTTCCTTGAAGAATGACCGACGCACTCACAACGGGATCACCTGTTTCTTTATCCCGCAAAAGGCCGGTAATGGTGAAATAGGTTGGTAAAGGTGTCTCTTCCGAGACTTTCCGCTTCCGTACGACCTTCTCCGCAGGAGGCAGAATCAAGATGTGATTTCCTATCACTTTCAGTTCTAATGTCCGGTCGCCTACAATTTCATAGATGGCCTGCCGGACCGTACAGTTTTTCTTTTTTGTCCTGATTTCGTCGTCATTGTTCACCACTTTACTGTCGTATACAAAAAGATAACCGGATTGTTCAGACACTTTGCTCAACAGGGAATATACCGTTCCTTTCGTCCCGGGCAACCGGATGATACGTTCCAACACATCTCCTCCGTCCGCCCTCATACCACAGGTAATGAGAAGCAGGCTCAGAAAAATTATGAAGAAACGATGAAGTTTCATGATTTATATAGTTAAGTTATCATTCGGATAAAATCAGTTTATCACCTTCACGTGAACATTTCAAACTCAGCGCCCAGCAAATAAGTTCCGCTACTGTTTCGGGGGAATTATTCTCAAATTCAATGGTCAGCTTCCGTTTACTCAGAACCGGCGATGCCGTCTGTATCTGCAAAGCGGAAGCCTCGGCATTCACCACTCGCAGAATATCTTCCAGGCATTCGTCCTTGAAACGTATATTCTTTGTATATTGTCTGAACTCATCGGAATCTCCTGTCTCACTCAGTTGTAACTGCCGCGCCTGCAAGGTAACGGTTTCCCCAACATTTACCAGTACACTTTGTCCGCCTTGCTTCAGCGAGACCTTCACTCTGCCCCGCTGCACGGAGAGCCGGAAGGAGTCATCTCCATGACTACGGACATTGAAAGCTGTACCCAACACTTCTATCTGTACCTTTTCCGTTTCAATCAGGAAAGTTTGTTCATGTTTCTTTGCTACATCAAAGAAAGCTTCTCCCTGTAAGTTCACTTCCCGCTTGTCCGTAGCAAAATGTTCGGGATACTTCAACGTGCTCTCCTGTGCCAGATATACTACAGAACCGTCTTCAAGCGTGGTAACCAACATGGATGTTTCACGATTTTCTTGCGTCACCAAATTGAGGCTTTCGATCTCTCCTCCCGGAACAAACCACAACGCAGATGCCAGATAGACGAAACCGGCAATTACGGCAGCCGCCAATGTTCCCCATTTCAAAAGAAGTTTGCGACGCACTATCCGTTCCCGCCCTACTCCGACGAGCAGGTTATCTTCATCCAAACGGGCATACAAGCGTTCCCATGCATCATCCGTCTTCGTCCTATTTTTATTCACTTCAATCATTTCGTAAGGATATAATTATCAATTTCATTTCGTAAGGTTCGCAGCGCTTTCGTCATCTCAGCCTCTACCGTCTTGACGGACAGAGATAATGAAGAAGCTATCTCCGCATATTTCTTTCCTTCCATGCGATGCATTTCAAATATCCGGAGCCGGCGCACGGGTAATTTATCAAGAGTATGGCGGATCAGTCCCTGTAACTCTTCATACTCCAACTGCCGGTGAGGATCAGAATCCTGTTCCGTAGCATTACCCGCCAATACATATTCGCGATACCGTTCCTTGACTTCCTTATGCTCGCAAAACTGGAGTGCTGCATTTCGTACAGCTTTATATAAATAGCTTTTTACGGACTGGAATATCTGCAAATGTTCCCGGTCCTTCCAAAACACGTAGAACAACTCTTCCACAATTTCCTCGGCAGCTTCCATCTCTCCCGTAATACCTGCGGCATACCAGCAAAGAGGGGAATAGTAACGACGGAAGATTTCCTCAAACGCCTTTATATCGCCCTCTTTTATTTTAGTCAGTATGAACAGCTCATTCAGCATACTCCGGAATTATTGTTGGTCTCCAAATATAAGAAAACTATCTGAAATCTAACGGGATTGCTTTTTCAATTTATTCACAGCATGTTCCAGAGACTCTGTAGGCTCAATAATATTGTATGTCTTCCAGAAGTCCTCATTCCAATATTCGTCTACCAAATCATAGAACACTTGTTTTTCCTTGAAAGCTTTCTTGCTAGGAATGGCTGCAAAGTCGCTCTTTCTATCTGTTACCACCATTTCGGAAAATACGGTATAGCTGGAAGAGAATAAACGCTTTTTCCAGTCGCATTTGAAACGAATTTCATTCCGTATGTAATTCAGATAAGTTTTTCCATTCTGTTCCTTATACGTCACCAGATAGGAAACTTCCTGTGGTCTGAAACGTAGTCCGAGAGGCTTCTTATGAAGAATAGCTTCCACCGCCTTCACTCTGTTTTGCATATCCAGAGAGAATTCCGCACGGGTGAATGCCAGTTTCTCAAAATCAATATAGAGTTTTCCGTAAAACAATGCATACATCAGGCTGACTCTGGGGCGAAAACTGACTACATATTGCATACGATTATCCAGATTCACAGGTTCCTCAATATGAAAATCATAATAATTCAGATTTTCCATGCTCAACAATGCATCTCCGTTCTTCACAATATCCAGATAAATAGAAAGATTAGGCCCGCCCACCACTTTTACTGCCAGTGTATCACTGGTTTTCGGGCTCAGCAGGCGACGTCCTTTTTGTAGTTGCACTCTATCATTCGATGGTTCCCGGTCGCTGTACGCAGTTTTAGACACATCTATCACAGCCTCCGATACACTGATATAGCGTCGCCTTTTCTGTACTGTCTCCCGATAAAATGCAGTCAGCAAATTCTTATCAACCGAATAGTTCACCGGAATTTTTTTAATCGCCTCTTCCACAAGCCCCCGGGCGTTATTGCCAAAGATAACAATCTCACTCAGTAGATTAGGAGCCGGCAGCATCCAGATAGTGAGATCAGATACATCTTCCTTATCCTTCAGAGAAACTTGAGAATTCAAATACCCAATATGTGAAACCTCCAATCCCAGAATAGTCTCCGTGTCCTTTATCTTCAGAGAAAACACACCATCTGCATTCGTAACGGTTCCGATGTTCGTACCGGGAACAGACACATTCACATTCTCCAGTTTTCTCTTATTATCCTTATTTTTCACTATTCCTGTAATAGTGAAATAGTTCCCGGCTTCTTCCTGTGCCCATAAAGGTGAAATACCCAACAGCAAAAATGCCATCAACCACCCAACTGCAATACTAGCTAACTTTTTCATCTTCGTATGATTTTAAAGGTGAACAATTCTCGTTTTCTACTACTAAGATCGCTCAGAAATGAAAAACCCTATCGGTTTTGGAAGAAAAAGTGAGGAAAATGTTTCCGGCTTTAAATATTTCGAACAGTTATTTTGTCGTCTGATTTATTATAAAAGAATACAAAAAGGGGAAATAAGTAACTGTTAATGTGAACCTTGATCTCTTTCTATTGTTCTCATGCGATTAATAAACAAACTATTCACCTTCAAAACATTTAACAGCTATGAGAACTGTTCATCTGATAGTTATTCATTGCTCCGCAACAAAGGAGAATGAAACATTAACGGAAATTGAATTGGAAAAGTCGCACCGCCAGCGTGGACTAAATGGTATCGGTTATCATTATTACATTCGGAGAGACGGAAATATTAAGAGTACACGTTCTGTTCGAAAACCCGGAGCTCATGCCCAAGGGCACAATCTTGACAGCATCGCTATATGTTACGAAGGTGGTCTTAACCGGCACGGACTTCCCAAAGATACACGCACTCAATGGCAAAAGCACTCCATGCTTGTTTTACTCAAAACGCTCCTTATTGATTATCCGGACTGTCATATTTGCGGGCATCGTGATTTACCTCAAATTATGGATAACCATTCATTAATAGAACCGGAATCATGGCTGGAAGAATGTCCTTGCTTCGATGCAGCGACTGAATATCATTGCTTACGCTATAGCAATGGCTAGAAGAAACCTAAAGCAAAAAAAGAGTCGTAAATCATTGATTTACGACTCTTTTTTTAATATGACAGTCTATTTACTTCACTTCTTCAAAATCTGCATCCTGCACATTATCACCATGCTTACCGTTATCCTGAGCACCGCCAGCTTGTCCGGCATTCATATCAGGACCAGCCTGTGCACCACCTTGAGCACCGCTTTGTGCATACATTTCAGCACTTGCAGCCTGGAATGCAGTATTCAATTCTGCCATAGCAGTATCAACAGCAGCCAAATCCTGTGCTTTATGAGCATCTTTCAGTTTCTGCAAAGCAGCTTCAATCGGAGCTTTCTTATCAGCCGGCAACTTGTCGCCCAATTCCTTCAACTGATTTTCAGTAGTGAAGATCATTGAGTCAGCCTGATTCAGCTTGTCAATCTTTTCACGCTCTTTCTTATCAGCTTCAGCATTAGCTTCAGCCTCAGCTTTCATCTTATCGATTTCTTCTTTGCTCAAACCGCTAGAAGCCTCGATACGAATGGCTTGTTCCTTACCGGTAGCCTTATCCTTGGCAGACACCTTCAAGATACCATTAGCATCAATATCGAACGTTACCTCAATCTGAGGAACACCACGACGAGCCGGAGCAATACCTGACAGGTTAAACTGACCGATCGACTTATTCTGAGCAGCCATCGGACGCTCGCCTTGCAATACGTGGATCGTTACTTCGCTCTGGTTATCAGCAGCAGTAGAGAATGTTTCGCTCTTCTTGCACGGAATAGTAGTGTTAGCATCAATCAGCTTAGTCATTACACCACCCAGAGTTTCGATACCCATAGACAGCGGAGTAACATCCAGCAATACCACACCCTTGATTTCATCCGTCAATACAGCACCTTGTACAGCAGCACCTACAGCTACTACTTCATCCGGATTTACACCCTTAGAAGGAGCTTTACCGAAGAAATCTTCAACCAGTTTCTGTACGGCCGGTATACGTGAAGAACCACCTACAAGGATTACTTCATTAATATCCGAGTTGCTCAAACCAGCATCAGACATAGCCTTCTTACACGGTTCCAGACAAGCCTGAATCAAAGTGTGAGCCAAAGCTTCGAACTTAGCACGAGTCAAAGTCTTCACCAAGTGCTTAGGCACACCACCTACCGGCATAATGTACGGCAAGTTGATTTCAGTACTTGTAGAAGAAGACAATTCAATCTTAGCTTTTTCAGCAGCTTCCTTCAGACGTTGCATAGCCATCGGATCCTGAGTCAGGTCAGCGCCTTCGTCATTCTTGAATTCATCTACCAACCAAGTGATGATTACCTGGTCGAAGTCATCACCACCCAGGTGAGTATCACCGTTTGTTGACAATACTTCGAATACACCGCCACCGAATTCCAGGATAGAGATATCGAATGTACCACCACCAAGGTCGAATACGGCAACCTTCATATCTTTGTTCGCTTTATCGATACCGTAAGCCAAAGCAGCAGCTGTCGGTTCGTTTACGATACGTTTCACTTCCAGACCGGCAATCTGACCGGCTTCTTTTGTAGCCTGACGTTGAGAATCGGAGAAGTAAGCCGGAACAGTAATAACTGCTTCCGTAATTTCTTGTCCCAAATAGTCCTCAGCAGTCTTCTTCATTTTCTGAAGAATCATAGCTGAAATTTCCTGCGGAGTATACAGACGTCCGTCGATATCTACACGCGGCATGTTGTTATCACCCTTTACAACCTTATATGGCATACGGGCAACTTCTTTCTGTACCTGATCCCAAGTTTCACCCATGAAACGTTTGATTGAAGATACGGTTCTTGTCGGGTTCGTGATAGCCTGACGTTTTGCAGGGTCACCCACTTTACGCTCACCGCCGTCAACGAATGCTACGATAGACGGAGTAGTGCGTTTTCCTTCACTGTTTGCAATTACTACAGGTTCGTTACCTTCAAATACAGCAACGCAAGAGTTTGTAGTTCCTAAGTCAATACCAATAATTTTTCCCATGATCTTTAATATTTTATTTGTTATTATTCAAGTTTCGGTCGCCTGCATCAGCAGCAGACGCCAATAAAAAGACAAACGTCGTGCCAAAATGTTCAAGGAGGTTGTAATTTTATAGGTTGGCAGAAAGGCTGTCAGTTTGGCAGAATTCTTCTTTGTTTTTCTGTCGAAAATTACCATTTGTTAATCGCCCTCCCACATAAAAGCAGTAATTTTGCCGACGAAAAAGCAGAGAGTACAAGCTACGAGTGCCTTTCGGCATCATAGCGCAGCCACTCGTAGCTCGTAGCTTGTAGCTCGTAACTAAATATAATTATGGAAAGAGATAGCATTGATTTTAAAAACACAGACATCGCGGCATTGTTCCGCAAATTATTACTCCCTACTGTACTGGGAATGATATTTTCCGCATTATTTGTTATTACGGATGGAATATTCGTAGGAAAAGGTATTGGCAGTGATGCACTTGCAGCAGTAAATATAGTGGCGCCATTATGGTTATTCTCTACGGGCATCGGACTGATGTTTGGTGTAGGAGCATCTGTTGTAGCCTCCATCCACTTGTCACATGGAAAAGTAAAAGCTGCCCGCATCAATATTACTCAGTCTATAGTTGTATCTTCATTGTTGTTGATAGGTACCTTCACGCTATTCTGTTCGTTCGCCCCACAGGTAGTACATCTTTTGGGCGGTTCCGAGCGTTTGACTCCACTGGCTGTAGAATATATGGTATGGTTTGTTCCGTTCTCGGTGTTTACCGCCCTGCTTAACTCAGGAATGTTCTTCCTGCGTCTGGACGGATCACCCAACTTTGCCATGATGTGCAACGTAGTAGCTGCCATCTTGAATATCATTCTCGATTACCTGTTCATCTTTCCTTTCGGTTGGGGCATGTTCGGTGCAGCTATTGCCAGCGCCATCGGTACTACGGTGGGAGCATTGATGATAATCATCTACCTCTCCCACCGCAAATGCGCTCTACGCTTTTACCCCGTAAAATTCACTCGCAAAAGTATGCGACTGACTCGTCGTAATATAGGTTATATGTGCCGGCTAGGGTCTTCTGCTTTTCTGTGTGAAGTAGCTATTGCCTGCATGATGTTTGTCGGAAACATCGTGTTTATACATTATTTACAAGAAGAAGGTGTAGCTGCATTCAGCATTGCATGTTACTTCTTCCCTATCATATTTATGGTGTACAACGCCATTGCACAATCCGCTCAACCCATTATCAGCTACAATCACGGACTTCATGAAGAAACCCGTGTACGTCGCGCCTATTTATTGGCGCTGAAAACAGCCATCGGCTGTGGTACTGTCTTCGCTCTGGTCACCATCTTCTTCAGTTCGGAGATTGTTTCCATGTTCATCGACCGCAGTTATCCGGCCTATGAAATAGCCAGCAAAGGACTTCCTCTATATGCTACCGGCTTTATTTTCTTCGCTGTCAATATCGTTTCCATCGGATATTTTCAAAGTGTGGAACGGGCTCGTTATGCCACTATCATTACCCTGTTGCGTGGTTTCGTCCTGCTGACAGCGTGCTTCTTCGGACTCCCCCTACTCTTTGGTAATCCGGGTATCTGGTTGGCAACCCCTCTGGCTGAGCTACTGACCACCCTTTTCATACTTACTATTTATATAAAAGCAAAAAGAAAGCACAAAAAAAATATAGTATCTTTGCAGCATGGAAATGATGATAAAGAAATTCTGCCAAAGATACAGACTCCCGGAAAAAAGCCTGCATGAACTTTTGTCACACATGACAGAATATCATTTCGGTAAAGGGGAATCCATTGTGAAAGAAGGAGAACGTAACAGTAACTTCTACATCTTGAAAAAGGGTATCTGGCGTGCTTATTATATGATAGACGGTACTGAAAGTTCCCTTTGGTTTGCCGGAACAGGAGAAATAGCTTTTTCCTCCTGGGGTTATGCCAATAATGAAGTCTCACAAGTGAATATTGAATCTGTGAATGAAAGTATTGCCTATGGTATTGCCAAACCGGATTTAGAAGAACTCTTCAATAGTTCTATAGAGTTATCCAACTTCGGTCGAAAAATCTTTGAACAGGAAATTTTATTCATTGATAGCTACACATTGGCATACGGTACTCCAAGTGCCAAAGAGCGTTATCTGACCCTAATGGAAGAGAATCCGGAACTGTTGCAATATGTTCCGTTAAAACATTTAGCATCGTATTTATATATTACACCACAGTCTTTGAGCAGAATACGGGCAGGGCTGAAGAGAAGGAAATAAATCATCCCAAGACATCCATTTCCTTATTCGGAATCTGCAACTTCGCAATCTGTCATCTCCATATCTGCTCCGTATCTGCTCCGTACCACCTCCGTACCAAGCCTATACCTATGACTATGGAGATGGTACGGAGCAGATACGGAGGTGATACGAAGATAGCATGGAGATGATACGGAGACAGTACGGAGATAACACCGTGCAAATGCCATAAATAAAGATACATAATACAGTACTCAATATGGATTTAGATCAGATTATCGATAATATAGGCAAGCTGCCGGAGCCGTCAAAGAATGCGCTGAAGGAGATCATCTCTGAAGTCACTCACCCCAAAGGGCATATCCTATTCAGGGCGGACAAGGTCGAGACCAAAGTATACTTCATCAAGAAAGGCATTGTACGTGCCTATACTGAGTTAGCCGACAATGAAATAACATTCTGGTTCGGACGCGAAGGCGATACGGTGGTATCCATGAAAAGCTATGTATCCAACCAAAGAGGCTATGAGAATATAGAACTTTTGGAAGAATGTGAACTATATGAAGTAAGGAAACGAGCCTTACATGAATTATTCAGCAAGGATATACACATCGCCAACTGGGGAAGAGAATTTGCAGAAAAGGAATTGCTCAAAACAGAAGAAAGGTTTATCGGCCGACAGTTCAAGACATCCCTGGAACGTTATAGAGACCTGATGAATCATACTCCGGATCTTTTGCAAAGAGTACAATTAGGCTATATCGCTTCCTATCTTGGTATTACACAAGTCAGCTTAAGCCGTATTCGGGCTAAATTCAGATAAATCACTTTTTATCATTTGTTAAATAAGAAGTCAAACCAATTCATGAACTTTGCACACATAAAATAAAAGTTATGAGTTGGATATATTTGATTGTGGCCGGATTGTTCGAAGTAGCGTTTACATCGTGCATGGGCAAGGTTAAAGAAACAACCGGTAGTGAAATGTACTGGTGGTTCACCGGTTTCATTATTTCGATGAGTATCAGCATGTTTTTGCTGATAAAGGCAACGCAAGCCCTGCCTATTGGTACGGCTTATGCTGTATGGACAGGGATAGGTGCGGTAGGTACCGTATTGGCGGGCATACTGATCTTCAAGGAACCTGCTACTATATGGAGGTTATTTTTTATTGTAACGCTGATAGGTTCAATTATCGGTTTGAAAGTAGTATCTCATTAAAGCAAAAAACAGGATACCAATTGATATTGGTATCCTGTTTTTCTATATTCTGGATTATTCGGATTACTTCTTTACCAGTACCATCACCAGTGTATTATCCGCATCATAAAGTCCGATGCCACCACCGGCCAGTTTACCGAAAGACTTCACTTCATTCAGGGCTTTCATCACACGGCCTTCTACTTCCATATCCGGACAAGCCATCATAGTGCTAATGAGTTGCGGGAAAGAAATTGCAGAGCTGTTCTCATTGTCTGCAACAAATCCGCCATTAATAAGATTACAACCGGCATTGCCGTGTATTCTCTTTTCAGAAAGATTGAACTCAATAAACGGTTGTTTCTCCATACCTTCGGGAATGGACTGACCACCGGCTTCGGAAATAATCCACTTACCACTCAAATCTGATAGTTTCACTGTAGGAGCTTTCTTTTGTAATACAATAATAGGACGATTGGATGAACCGCACAAAGCGATGTTCTCCTTGCCTAACTTTTTATACTTCTTCACTTGTCCCAAAGCAGACAACACGTTTTGTTCCAGCGTCATATCCGGACAAGCCATACGCGTACTTGCCATAGCTCCGAGATCAATTGTACCGGGTTTAGCGTTCACATCAAACGAACCCATCATACGGTTACAACCGCTGTTACCGAACACTTTTCCGGTATTCGTATCAAAACCGATAAAAGGGAATTCCTGATTGGGAGCAGGCACTACGGCAGCACCGTTTATTTCAATAATATTCCATTCACCATTGATGGAAGACAATGTCGCAGCATCTTTGGAAGAGCGACAAGATGACAGAGCTATCAAAGCTCCTGCCATACAAAGAGAAACGATTACTTTCTTCATTGTTATTCGTTGTTTAAGTTAATTTTCGCGGGGCAAATATATACAAAATAACCCAAATACAAGCGGTTTGTTTAGAAATAGAAGCTTTTTATAAAAAGTATTTAGTCGGATTTTAATGTTTATCTGCGAATTAAATCCTATATTTGCTCACCAATAAAAAAGAAGGATAGTTTATAATTTGTAACTCGTAATTTGTTATTAAAAGAAATGGGTAAAGTTCTTATTATCGGTGCAGGCGGTGTAGGTACCGTCGTTGCGCACAAGGTGGCTCAAAATCCGGATGTATTCACTGAGATCATGATTGCCAGCCGCACAAAGTCCAAATGCGACGCTATCGTAAAAGCAATCGGTAACCCCAACATCCAGACCGCACAGGTAGATGCCGACAATGTGGATGAACTGGTTGCTCTCTTTAATAGCTTCAAACCCGAAATCGTCATAAACGTAGCACTTCCCTATCAGGATCTTACCATTATGGAAGCTTGTCTTAAAAGCGGAGTCAACTATCTGGACACTGCCAACTATGAGCCGAAAGATGTGGCTCACTTTGAATACAGCTGGCAATGGGCATATAAGAAACGTTTTGAGGATGCCGGACTGACCGCCATCCTTGGTTGCGGTTTCGATCCGGGGGTAAGTGGTATTTATACTGCATATGCTGCCAAACATTATTTCGATGAAATGCAATATCTGGATATCGTAGATTGCAACGCAGGTAATCATCATAAGGCATTTGCAACGAACTTCAATCCGGAAATCAATATTCGTGAAATCACTCAGAACGGACGTTACTATGAGAATGGCCAATGGGTAACTACCCAACCGTTGGAAATCCATAAGGACCTGACTTATCCGAATATCGGACCACGTGATTCCTATCTGTTATATCACGAAGAATTGGAATCTTTAGTGAAAAACTTCCCTACCATCAAGCGTGCACGTTTCTGGATGACTTTCGGTCAGGAATACCTGACTCACCTGCGAGTAATCCAGAACATCGGTATGGCTCGTATCGATGAAGTAGATTACAACGGGGTAAAAATCGTTCCGCTTCAATTCCTGAAAGCCGTATTGCCTAACCCGCAGGATCTGGGTGAAAATTATGAAGGAGAAACTTCCATTGGCTGCCGTATCCGGGGATTGAAAGACGGTAAAGAACGCACCTACTACGTTTACAATAATTGCAGCCACCAGGAAGCCTATAAGGAAACAGGTATGCAGGGTGTAAGCTATACAACAGGAGTTCCCGCCATGATAGGTGCCATGATGTTCCTCAAAGGATTGTGGAAGAAACCGGGAGTATGGAATGTGGAAGAGTTTAATCCGGACCCGTTCATGGAACAGTTGAACAAACAGGGATTGCCTTGGCATGAAGTGTTTGATAAAGATTTGGAAGTATAAACTAAATGAAGAACTAAAAATGAAGAATGAAGAATTTAGCTGCGCGGTGAAAGCATACCGAAAGGAAATTCTTCATTCTTAATTCTTCATTTTTAATTTAATTATAGATTATGCAAGTTGGAGATAAAGCGCCCGAAGTATTGGGCATCAATGAAAAAGGCGAAGAAATCCGCCTCAGCGATTATAAAGGAAAGAAGATAGTTCTTTATTTCTATCCCAAAGATATGACTTCAGGATGTACGGCACAAGCCTGCAACCTGCGCGATAATTATTCAGAATTACGCAAGGCCGGCTACGAAGTAATTGGCGTAAGTGTAGATAATGAAAAGTCGCACCAGAAATTTATTGAGAAAAATAACTTACCTTTCCCGCTAATTGCAGATACGGATAAGAAACTCGTGGAGCAATTCGGTGTTTGGGGAGAAAAAAGTATGTACGGACGTAAATATATGGGAACCTTCCGCACCACTTTCATTATCAATGAAGAAGGAGTGATAGAGAGAATCATCACTCCCAAGGAGGTGAAAACCAAAGACCACGCCGCACAAATATTATAAGTACACAAGGAAATTAGTTAACGAGTTGACAAGGAGATAGCAAGGTCATTCCTTGTCAACTAATGCTTGGTCAACTCGTCAACTCTAATAACAGTAAGCAATATGGCAAAGAAAGACGAACTTAATTTTGATAACGAAAATGGCGGCAAGATGGCATCCAGCGAAAAGTTGAAAGCCCTGCAAGCCGCTATGGACAAGATAGAAAAGAGCTTCGGCAAAGGTTCTATCATGAAAATGGGCGACGGCATCGTCGAACAAGTAGAAGTAATCCCCACTGGCTCTATCGGACTGAACGTAGCGCTTGGCGTCGGCGGTTATCCGCGTGGACGTATCATCGAAATTTACGGTCCGGAATCATCCGGTAAAACAACTCTGGCCATCCACGCCATTGCCGAAGCACAAAAGGCCGGTGGCATTGCGGCATTCATTGATGCTGAGCATGCATTCGATCGTTTCTATGCTGCCAAACTGGGTGTAGATGTAGATAATCTCTTCATTTCCCAACCGGACAACGGTGAACAAGCATTGGAAATTGCAGAACAGCTGATTCGCTCCTCAGCTATCGACATCATTGTTATCGACTCTGTGGCCGCCTTAACTCCAAAAGCCGAAATAGAAGGTGATATGGGCGAAAACAAGGTAGGTCTGCAAGCCCGTCTTATGTCGCAAGCATTGCGTAAACTGACCGGTACTGTCAGCAAAACGCGTACCACCTGCATCTTCATCAACCAGTTGCGCGAGAAGATCGGTGTCATGTTCGGCAATCCCGAAACAACGACCGGTGGTAATGCACTGAAATTCTATGCATCCGTACGTATCGACATCCGCGGAAGCCAGGCCATCAAAAATGGTGAAGAAGTGCTGGGCAAGCAGACCAAAGTAAAGGTTGTAAAGAATAAAGTAGCTCCTCCCTTCCGCCGTGCGGAATTCGACATCATGTTCGGTGAAGGAATCTCCCGTGCCGGTGAAATCATCGACTTGGGTGCCGACTTAGGTATCATCAAGAAAAGCGGCTCCTGGTTCAGCTACAACGACACAAAAATTGCCCAGGGACGTGATGCAGCCAAACAGGTCATCCTTGATAATCCGGAACTGGCCGAGGAACTGGAAGGACTGATTTTCGAAGCATTAAAAAAAGACAAGTAATCAAATTTTCACTCATAACAAAAGGGGAACCGGAATCGGTTCCCCTTTCTCAACAAACTATTTACACCTATCAGCAGACAGCCTCATTCCAAGTCTTCCAAGCGCTTTTCCAGCATCTCCATGCTCTCCTCAAAACGTTTCCAGGAATCGGCATCCATCTGTTTCTTTAAATATTCGCTATCTTTTAGTTTACCTAAGTCTTTCAAATTCTTTAATCCTTTCAGGCTTTCCAGACTTTTCAAGCTTTCCAAACTCTTCAAACCTTCTAAGCCCTGCAAGCTTTCCAATCCTTTCAAACCGTCCAAAACGCCCAAATCCGCCAAATCAAGAGTACCGTCTACGATACGATATACATTCCCTCCCGCATTCATACTGGTATTTTGATACATCATGATATTCTGAATATCTTTCAAAGTCATTTCTCCTTCCAGATAAACGAACTTCAAGTTAGCAGCACCGTCTATAATCATAATCAGTTCCTTAACCTTATCCCCTTTCCTATTAATATAGAATTCGGAACTGGAGACATTCCCCTTCTGCTTCATCAACAGCTCGTATTTGGACGACTGTACCAGTGTACGCAAATCTTTCCGCAAATCCTTCTTGATATTATTATCCATTGTAGAAACAATCTGTACGCTTTCCAGCTTACCGGATACTTTCCCAATATAGATATCCTTCGTGAAAAGATTGGGATTCATTTCAATCATCGCTTTTGAGATATAAACAGAGGAAACCCCTTTCATATCATTATACGTATTGAATATATTTTTCTGCGCCTGGCAGAGCAGGGGGAGCATCAGCAGCACACCTGCCAATAAAATCTTGTTGAGTTTCATAATCGTTTATCTTTGCATTTCTTTTTTTACTTCCTGATTAACTTTTTTCATATCCATTTGCGTTTCCTTCACCTGGGCAATGCCTTGATTCAGATTGGTGGAAACTTCAATCAAAGTGGCTTGCAAAACCTGATAAGCTTCTTCCGGATCAGAGAATGTATCCTGCGGTGTGGGCGGACACACATCTTTTCCCAGATTTTCCACACCATATCCGATGCCTATAATTACCAGTATGGTTGCTGCAACACTCCCAATCCAGCGCCAGTTACGTCTGGATTTGTTAGGTCGGAAGAAACGTTGTTCTTCTTCAGCCTTTTCATCAATCAGCCGGCTCAGTTTATCCCCCAAGCCCGCAGGAACTTCCACATCTCTATCTGCACCCTGGTTAAGGCTAAGAAAAATTTCTTTATCCTTTTGCAGATGTTCGGGCACTTCCGTTGTTCTGAAATAATCTCTCAACGCCTCTTCCTGGCTCTCGGTAGTGTTCCCCTCATAAAACTCGGCGAGCAGCCTTTCAATTTCCTCGACTTTCATAGTTATTCCATTTATTAAATTCCTCACGTATTCTTTTCCTCGCCCGGGACAGCAGTACACGGATATTTGTAGAGTTCAACCCGGTCACTTGTTCTATCTCTTCGTAAGAACAGCCTTTGACATCACGCAGGTTCACAATCCGCTGCTGCTGTTCGGGCAAGTGGGCAATGATATCTTTTACTTGCCTTACTTCGTCACGTACCTCCAGATTATCAGCTTGAGAAATATCCTGTACAGCAGTCAATTCCACAGTTTGCCTGGATAAGACATACTTCCCTGAACGAAGCAAATCAAAGCACATATTCTTTACCAAAGTGACACTGAACGCTTCCGGGTTACTGATAACCATCAATCCTTCCCGCTTATCCCATAGCTTCAGATAGGCTTCCTGAACCAAGTCCTCCGCATCTGCCGCATTCTCAAGCAGCCGATAGGCTACACTGTACAGCTTGCGGTGGTAAGGCAGGAACTCATTTTTAAAACTTTCAGCATCCATGGGCTTTTTCTGTATCTCAATCCTGTTTATTGGTTGTATCTATTGATTAGACGTAAAGGGACAGAAGTTTGTTACAAAGAAAATGAATTTTATAATCGAGTAGGAGGAAAACGAAGTAGTTTTCTTCCTACTTTCGCTTTCCGACCTC
>OHGW01000508.1_pt1 | contig 18016 bp, 19 predicted proteins | sample 1567821 | NCBI WGS metagenome assembly OHGW01 (sample SAMEA3879572, study PRJEB24766) | human gut metagenome | biome: human-associated habitat; feature: feces | place: USA | collected 1985/1987 | reverse complement strand
ATCGGGGAAGCCTGGCGCATCATGAAGTTCGGGGATGCCGACGTCATGGTCTGCGGCGGAGCGGAAGCTACCATCCTGCCCACGGGCGTGGCCGGGTTCAGCAACATGAAAGCCCTCAGCTCCCGCAATGACGAGCCCCAGCGGGCCTCCCGCCCGTACGACGTGGACCGCGACGGCTTCGTCATGGGCGAAGGCGCCGGCGTTGTCATTCTGGAAACGCTGGAACACGCCCAGAAGCGCGGCGCAAAAATTTACGGGGAACTCGTCGGCTACGGCATCTCCGCGGACGCCTACCACCTTACCGCCCCGGACCCGGAAGGCCGCGGCGCCGCCCGCTGCATGAAGATGGCTCTGGAACACGCGGGAATGAAGCCGGAAGAAATCGACTACGTCAACACGCACGGCACCTCCACTCCGCTGGGCGACATCTGCGAAATCAAGGCCATCAAGGCCGTTTTCGGCGACCACGCTAAAAACGGACTGCTTATCAGCTCCACCAAATCCATGACCGGCCACTGCCTCGGCGCAGCGGGCGCGATCGAGGCGGTGCTGAGCGTCAAGGCCCTGACGGAGAACACCGTTCTGCCCACGACCAATTACGCCCCGGAGGATCTTCCCGCGCTGGCGGAGAAGGCCGGGAATCTCGACTGCGTCGTCAACGTCGGCAGAGAGAAGCAGATGGAAAACGCCATGTCCAACTCCTTCGCCTTCGGCGGCACGAACGCAAGCATTATTTTTACCAAAAACGAGCATGACGCTCCGCTACCCGTCAAGTCGCGCATTGCCGTGACGGGCTTCGGCAAGCTGGCCGGAAACGCCGTCGAGCTGACCGCAGAGGGCTTTGACGCCCGCGGCGTGAAGCTGGGCTTCTACCGCAAGCTCGACCGCTTCAGCCAGATGCAGGTGCTCAGCGGCGTGGACGCACTGCGCGACGCCGGCTTTGAGATCAACGCCGAGAATGCGCCCATGGTCGGCAGCGTCATCGGCACGGCTGACGGCCCCATGGCGGAGATCTCCAATTTCCAGAAAACGGTCTGCGAGAAGGGGCCGGCAGCCGGAAGCGCATTCAGCTTCCCCAACACGGTCTATAACGCCGCAGGCGGCCATCTGTCCATTTTTACCGGGCTCAAGGGCTACTGCGCGACCATCGCGAACGGCACGCAGGCCGGCCTGCAGGCCGTCACCGTTGCCTGCGATATGCTGCAAAACGGCACGGCCGACCTGATCCTTGCCTCCGGCACAGACGAAACCTCGGAGAACATTCAGGCGCTGTACAACTCCATCGGCAAGGGCGAAAACCTTGGCGAGGGCAGCGTGACGACCGTTCTGGAGACGGAAGCGCACGCAAAGGCGCGCGGCGCGAGAGTTTATGCCGACATTCTCGGCTATGCTTCCCTGCATGAGCCTACCGCCTACGGCGCGGAAACGACGAAGCGTCTGCTTGACCGCACCCTGCGTGCGGCCTGCGCCGACGCGGGCGTTGCTGAGGACAAACTCAGCAAGATCTTCTATGCCGGCACGGATGTTTCGCAGGATGTGACGCAGGAGATCGGCAACAGCCGTGCTGCGGCCGCAGCCTATGCGCTGCAAAAAGCGGCCGAAGCGCTGGAGCGCGGAGACTGTCAGTATGCCGCTGCCGTCGCCGGCAGCTGGACGGGCTGTGTCAGCGCCGTCGTACTGGGGAGGGCAAACGCATGAGTGTTGCAATCGTAACGGGTGCTTCCCGCGGGATCGGCAAGGCCTGCGCCGTGGCGCTGGCCAAGCGCGGCTATGATGTCGCGGTCAACTATGTTTCCAATGAGGCCGCCGCGCAGAGCGTCGTGCAGGAGCTGGAAGGCTTCGGCGTGCGCGCTCTGGCAGTACAGGCGGATACCTCCGATCTTCCCTCCGTGAAGAATATGTTCCGCACCGTCGTAAAGGAACTCGGCGGCGTGGACGTGCTGGTCAACAACGCGGGCGTCGTAGACGACCGCTTCCTGCTGATGCTGACCGAAGAATCTCTCACGCGGAGCCTTGACATCAACATCAAGGGTTATTTCCACTGCGCGCAGCAGGCGGCTTTAAAGATGATGCGCAAGAAATCCGGCGTGATCGTCAATATTTCCTCCGTCAGCTCCATCATGGCCATCCCCGGCCAGAGCGTCTACAGCGCCACGAAGGGGGCGGTCAACGCCCTGACGGCGACGCTCGCCAAGGAGCTTGCGCCCTACGGCATCCGCGTCAACGCGGTCGCGCCGGGCTTTGTCGAAACGGAAATGCTCGATCACATCCCCGCAGAGCAGAAGGAGGGCTATCTCAAGGCCGTTCCCATGGGTCGCTTTGCAGCGCCCAGCGAGGTCGCGGACGCCGTGTGTACGCTCTGCCAGCCGGAGCTTTCCTATTTGACGGGTCAGACGCTCGTTCTCGACGGAGGGCTGAGCCTATGAACCTTCTGGAGATCAACGCCCGCATCCGCCAGCGCCCGCCCTTCCAGATGATCGAGCGGGTCACTGCGCTGGAGCCGGGCAAGTCCGCGACGGGCATCAAGTGCGTTTCCGTCAACGAGCCGTATTTTCAGGGACATATGCCGGGTCTGCCCATCATGCCCGGCGTCCTGCTGATCGAAAGCGCCGCGCAGCTCTGCTCCCTCGTCATTGAGGCCGACGGCAGCGACGCGGACAAGGTCTATGTCCTTCTCAAGGTGCGCGACTTCAAGTTCGTCAAGCCGGTCATTCCCGGCGACCGTCTGGAACTGCACGCGGAGCTTCTGCGCGGCGGCGCGGGACTGTATCAGTTCTCCGTGGACATCTGCTGCGACGGCGAGACGCGCGCAAAGGGCGAATTGATGTTCACCGCGGTCGCGCAGAACGCGATCTACGGAGAGAGCAAATGAGAGTTCTGGTCATCCATGCCAGTCCGAAGGGTGAGGGCAGTCATACCGCCGTGCTGACGCGCGCGTTTCTCTCCGGCTTCCCGCAGGGAACGGAGATAGAAACGCTGGAGCTGCGCAGGCTCAATATCCGCCCCTGCCTCGGCTGCCTCGGCTGCTGGACAAAAACGCCGGGCAAGTGCGTGCAGAAGGACGACATGGAGAAAATCTACGCCGCGATCGAGCGCGCGGACGTGATTGTCGAGAGCTTCCCCCTGTATTTCTACGGGCTGCCCGGAACGCTCAAGACGATGACGGATCGCTGTTTGCCCTACACCAAGGCCTACGGCTGGAGCAAGGGGACGCAGCATGAGCTGCGCGACCCGAAGATGCTTGAAAAACGGCTGGTTCTCATTTCTACCTGCTGGCACACCGGCATTGAGCAGCTCTATGCCGCCGTGCGCGCAGAATTTGATCTGATCTGCGGCGGGAAGTACGAAACGATCTTCTGCCCGCAGGGCGAGCTGTTCGTGATCGACGCCTGCCAGCGGCAGAAGGACGCCTATCTCAAGGACGTACAGCTTGCCGGCAGCGAGGTCGCGCAGGGACTGCGCATCCAGCCGGAAACGCAGAAGCGTCTTGACCGGCCCATCCTGTCCGACGCGACCTTTGAGCGCATTACGCGCCCGCACTGGCAGATCGTGGATTAAGGGGAACTCTGAAGAAATCCTCCGCGGCGGACGCCGGATTTTTTCCGCCGTTCATCCTTGCGGATTTCGTCAAAGCTTCCCCGAAAGGAGAAATCTGAATGAAACGCAGTATTCTGATCCTGCTTGCCTGCGTTCTGGCGCTGCTGTGCGCCTGCGCCGCAAAACCGGAGCCGACCGAGCCGCAGGGGAGTTCTTCTGCCGCGCCCTCGGAGCCTTCTTCGGAGCCTGTGCCATCCACGGAGGAAAGCAGCAGCGCCCCCAGCAAAACGGAGCCGCCAACGGCTTCCTTCAAAGTTACGGATCAGCGTCTGAACGTCTACCGCAATCGTGCGGAGGAGTTCTGGGGACAGGTCATCACCGCGGTGCAGAACACCGGCGACGCACCGATTTATCTGCAAGACAGCACCTTCCACATTACAGATGCGGAAGGAAAGCCCCTTGCTTCGGATACGACGGTTTCTGCCTATCCACAGATCGTCGCGCCCGGTGAAACGGGATATTACTATGCGGAAACCTATCTGGAAACGGAATCCGCCGAGGGACTGACGCTGGAATTCACGCCGCAGGTGTCGGTTTTCGCGCAGCAGGCGGTGTCGTATACCGTTGAGAATCCCGATTTGCAGGATTCGCGTTACGGCGGCATGGAGCTGCGCGTGACGCTGTCCAATTCCACCGCGCAGGACACCCGGCACTACTGTGTTGCGGTGCTGCTGTTTGACGCGGAGGGGAAACTGCTCGGACAGTTCTACGATGTGCCTTCGGTGAAGGTACCGGCGGGCGGGTCGGCGGTGCTGGAGCTGAGCAGCTATATGCTTCCCGATACGGTCACAAAGGCAGAGATCGCGGACTACCGCATCCTGGCCTACGAATTGCAGGATTAAGGAAATCAAAAGCAATGCCGGAGCCGCGTGGCTTTGGCATTGCTTTTTTGTCGGAAAATGTGTATAATAACCGGGAAGAAGGAGGTGGTTCCATGCGGAAAGAAAGACCGATTGCCGTATTTGATTCCGGCCTCGGCGGCATCAGCGTGCTGCGCGAGCTGGTTCGGCAGATGCCGCAGGAGAACTATCTCTATTTTGGCGATTCCCTGCACGCGCCTTATGGCTCGCGCCCGACGCAGGAGATCCGCGACCTGACCTTTGCTGCCGCAGAGCGCCTGTTTGCCCAAGATGCGAAGGCGCTGGTCATCGCCTGCAACACCGCGACCTCCGCGGCGGTGGACGAGCTGCGCGCGGCCTATCCGGAACGGATCATCATCGGCATCGAACCTGCGCTGAAGCTGGCGGTGTCGCGGCATCCCGGCGGGCGGATTTTGGTTATGGCGACCGAGGCGACGCTGCGGGAGAAGAAATTTGCCCTTTTGATGGAGCATTTCGGCGCGGACTGCGAGATCCTCAAATGCCCCTGCCCGGAGCTGGTGGAATTTGTCGAACGCGGCGAGCTGACCGGCCCTGCGGTGGAAGCCAGCCTGCGGGCGTATCTGAAAGACTGCACGGCGATGCCGCTGGATGCAGCCGTGCTCGGCTGCACACACTATCCCTTCCTGCGGCCGCTCATCCGCAAGGTGTTGGGACCGCAGACCGACCTTCTCGACGGCGCGGACGGCACGGCGCGTGAAACACGCCGCCGCCTGAGCGACGCGGGACTTCTGCGAAGAACAGGGGAGGGGAGTGTGGAGATGACGAACAGCCTCGGCTCTGCGGAGATTTTAGAGCGCTCGGAGGCGCTCCTGAAGGCAAAAACGTTGGACGAAATCTGACTTTGGTTTTTCATTGAGAAATTTCATTTTTGTCGCAGACGGACGGAAAATGCCGGCCGCCTGCGGCCGTTTTTTAGGAAAAAGTGTGGCCTGTCCGAATCGGTCCGAAGCTTTTTCTGGTGCTTGCTGCGCTTTCGTGCTTCAATGGAGGGTATGGAGGTGTGTAAGATGGAAAAGAGATTCGGAATCCGCTATCTGCGCGACGTTGGTGTGGTCTATTATGACCGCTTGGAGAAGCAGACGCCAGACGGCCGCAATATTTATGGCGTTCGCGTTACGATACATAGCACGGACGGGGAAGAAACGGAATCCTGCTATATTTCGGAGTGTCAGGAGGACGCCGACCGCCTTCTGGAGCGCCTCCGGCGCGGCGGTGTGACGCCATGCACGCTGCTGGAGATCGTGGATGAGCAGGTTTTTTGAAAAAAGGATGGACATTTCCTGCGGCATTTGTTAGAATAGAAGCAATTGAGTAGTAAAGGAGCGCCTGTCATGAAGTGTCCGTATTGTGGCTATCAGGAAAGTAAGGTCGTCGATTCCCGCCATTCCGACGATGGTGTGAGCATTCGCCGCCGCCGGGAGTGTCTGTCCTGCCAGAAACGGTTTACGACCTATGAAACCGTCGAAAGTCTGCCCATCGTGGTGGTGAAGAAGGACAACAGCCGCCAGGCATTCGACCGCAATAAGATCCTCAACGGCATGGTGCGCGCCTGCGAAAAGCGCCCGGTCAGCATGGCCGATCTGGAAGCGGCGACGATGGAGATCGAGCAGATCATCCAGAATTCGTTGGAGCGCGAGGTCAGCACGGAGAAAATCGGGGAACTGGTCATGGAGCGGCTGAAGCCTTTGGACGAGGTGTCCTATGTGCGTTTTGCCTCCGTTTATCGTCAGTTTAAGGACATCAACAGTTTCATGCACGAGCTGAACAAGATCCTGGAGGAAAAATAACCTTCCCAAAACGCCGCTCCCGAAATCGGCAGAATGTCTGCTTCGGGAGCGGCGTTTTCCACTTGCATAGTTTCTGTTTTTCGTTTATAATATTACAGAAATTGCGCGCGGCAGATCAGCATGGCCAGAACCGGAATGACGGAACCAACCAGAAGCTGCGAGGCCGTGTGCCGCTTGAGCTTCACGCTCGACCAGATGACCGGCGTCAGCAGCAGATAGCCGAACAGGAACCATGGGCACACAAAAACGGACAGCATCGCGACGGGGCCGGAGCAGCCGCAGGCGTGACCGCTTGCCTTGTAGTGCATACAGGTGCAGATCGCCAGCGAGATGCCGGAGATCAGATAGGTGCCGAAGAGCACTTTTTCAAAACCCGTGCCGCCGCCCAGCAGAGCATAGAGGAAGCCGCCAACATAGCCGACGACGGAAAAGACAATGGCGAGATTGCGCTGGCCGTCGCGGCCTTTCCGACGCAGCGGCGGGATGATCGCGGAAACGGGATAGGCCAGCACCGGCAGAATGCTCAGGAAAAAGACGGCCATCAGATAGTGCCGCAGCGAGGCGAACGCGCCGTCCATCAGGAAATACAGCAGTGTGCAGAGAAGCAGGGCGAAAACCGGCGCCGTCGTCAGAATACGGATCGCCTTTGCAAATTTATCTTTCAGATTCATGGGGAGGACCTCCTGTCAGATCGCATGGGATTTTCCTTGCCCTTATCCTACCGCGCCGGAGAAGAAAAGTCACGCCACTGGTGGAAGTTCCCACTCCACCGGCATGGGAGAGCGCATCTACGCACAATAGAACGTGGCTCTACTGTGAGTAGAGTCTTAGAGCTGCAAGGTATTGCGGCCGATTGAAGAAAGAAATGGAGGAAAGCAGATGCTGGAAAGCGAAGAGATCCTGCGTAAGCGGATCGCGGAGAATATTACTTATTATCGCAAGCTCAACGGCGACACGCAGGCAGGGCTGGCGGAAAAACTGAACTACTCGGACAAGTCCGTTTCCAAGTGGGAGCGCGCGGAGGGAACGCCGGACGTTTATATTCTGTCCCAAATCGCTGACCTGTATGATATTACCGTGCAGGATCTGCTGCGCGAGAAGAAGGTGCCGAAAACACGCACGAAGCATTTGCTGATCACCCTGATGGCGGTCGGGCTGGTCTGGCTTGTGATGACGGTGCTGTTCTGTGCGGCGAAGATTTTTGGTGTGCTGCCGGACGATGCGTGGCTTCTCTTCATCTATGGCATTCCGGTCATGGGAATCGTCAGTCAGGTTTTTTCCGTCTTGTGGTTCGGGCGGATCGAACAGCTCATCTCCTGCTCCCTGATCGTCTGGGGCATCGGCTTGAGTCTGGTTCTGAGCTTCCATCAGGATTCCGTTGTGCTGCTGTTTGCCATCTGCGCGGTCGTGGAGATATTGGTGGTGCTGTTCTATCTTTTGAAAATCCAGTCCCGCTGGCGAGAGCTGCGCGAAAAGCGCAAGCAGAAAAAATAGCTGGAAATGTCAGGCGCAGAGAGTTGCTCCCTGCGCTTTTTGTGGACTTTTCCGGGGAAATGCTTTATAATGACCGCAGAAATAGAAACGGAGGGAAGAGAATGAGGCGCACCTACCGGATCCTGACGAGAATTTTTACGGCCTGCTTTCTGTTTTTTGCAGCGGCGGCCTTTTCACTGAGCGGAGTCGCACTGGCGCTTGCGGCGGCAGTGCTGCTTCTGTGGCTGCCACGCCGTGTCGAAATCAGACAATTCGAGCTGTGGCTGTTTTTGAGCAGCTTTCTCCTGCAGCTCTGCGTGATTTTTACGGTACACACGCCGGTGATTTCTGATTTTGCCGAAATGCTGCAAGCCGCGCAGCGCCTGCGTGATGGGCTGATGCCCTATCAGGTCAGCACCTATTTTAACCTCTGGCCGTATCAGACTGGGTTCGTTCTCTGGGAAGCAATGTGGCTTGCGATGTGGAACAACACGATGATCCTCAAGCTGGTTCATGCTCTGATGGCATCGGGCCTCCTGTGTCTGCTCTACCGCTGGCTGGTCGAGCGGGTGCGCGAACCTGCCGCGCAGACGGCAGTGAGCCTGCTGGCGGTGTTTCCAATGTATTTTACCCTTTGCGTCGTGCTGACCAATCAGATCGCTGGCGCGTTTTTCATCGTTCTGGCGGTGTGGCTGCTGACGTGCCGGGACGCCCGGAGTCTGCGCTTCTGGCGTTATCCGCTGGCGGGGCTGTCGCTGTTTTGCAGCGAGTTTCTGCGTCCGGAGGCGATTGTTGCACTGCTGGCTGTTCTGGTTTTGGCATTGTTTTCTTTGTTCCATGAACCGAAACAGTGGAAACGTCTGCTCTGCGGCGGCCTTGCGCTATGTGCGGTGTACCTCGTTTCCTCCGGAGGGGCGGATGCCCTCTTCCGGTTGACGGGCTACAGTCCCGCCGGGTTGGACAATCCTTTTCCGGAATGGAAGCTGATCTGCGGCCTGAATACGCAGAGCGGCGGCATGTGGTCGCTGGAGGAGGATCAGAAGTTCGCCGCGACTTATGATGAAACCTATACGCCGACGGCGGAAACAAAGCGGCTGGCGCGCGAGACCATTGCTTCCGAGCTGCATAAGACGCCGGGGGAATGGCTGGGTTTTCTGCATAAAAAACTGTCGAACCTCTGGTATTGCCGAGGCTTCGGTTGGGCACTTTCCCACACGCAGAATGGTGGCTACGCAAGAACGATCGTGTACCGCATGGTCGGCGAGGCAGACCAGACGTTGTTTTTCCTCGCACTCGGCTTGGCGGCCTTTGGCCTGCGCGGGCGGAAAAGGCCGGACGAACTGCTGCCGTATTTCATCGTGTTTGCGCTGGCCTGCGCCTTTCTTGTGATCGAGGTACAGCCGCGCTACGCCTATCTGCCACAGATTTTCCTGTTCACCGCGGCCGCGTTCGGTATTGACCGTCTGCCCGGTCTGCATAGAGAGAAAGGAGTACCCAATGGTACTGTATCTGGTAATTCCATGCTATAATGAGGAAGCCGTACTCCCAATTACGGCACCAAAACTGCGGGAAAAATTCGCTGCGCTCCATCTGGCAGGAAAAATTGACGCGCGCAGCCGGATCTGCTTTATAGACGACGGCTCAAAGGATCGCACGTGGGAGATGATCGAGGCGCTTCACGCCGAGGACCCGGCCTTTTCCGGTATCCGCCTTTCCCGCAACCGCGGCCATCAGAACGCACTATTGTGCGGCCTGATGACGCTGCGCGAACGCGCAGACTGCATTATCTCTCTGGATGCCGATTTGCAGGACGATATCAATGCAATCGACGAGATGCTGGAAAAGTTCAGCGAGGGCTGTGACGTGGTCTACGGTGTCCGCTCTCGCCGTGACAAGGACGGCGTGTTTAAACGGTTGACGGCGGAGGGCTATTACCGCCTGCTCCGGCGTATGGGCGCGGAGGTCATATTCAACCATGCCGATTATCGTCTGCTCAGCCGCCGCGCGCTGGATGCACTTTCACAGTACGGCGAGGTCAATGTGTATCTGCGCGGTCTTGTGCCGATGCTGGGCTACCGCAGCGATGTGGTTTATTATGCGCGTGCCAAGCGCGCGGCCGGCGAGAGTAAGTATTCCCTGAAAAAGATGCTGGGCCTTGCATGGGAAGGGATCACCTCCCTGTCCCTGCGCCCGATCCGCATTGTGACGGCCGTGGGCTGCCTGACTCTGATTATTGGATTGGCCTTGTTTTTGCTGCTGCTTGTCTGGCTGTGCATTGGACACGCGGTCCCGGGCTGGGGTCTGCCAACGGCGTCTATCTGGACGGTCGGCGGCTTGCAGCTTGCCGCCGCGGGCGTGATTGGCGAATATGTGGGGAAAACCTATATGGAGGCCAAAGCCCGTCCGCGCTATTTTGTGGAAACCATGCTGGATACGGGAGAATAAACTACGCCCTGCTCTTCTTTGGAAGAGCAGGGCGTTCAGCTTGTCAAAAAAGTCCTTTTGGACTTTTTTGACAAGCTGCCTACAAAATTGCAAAATCAATATTTGTAGTATTATTTTGCAATTTTGATCGCTGCGGCGGGTTATTGAACGCGAAAGGGAACCCTGACGGTTCCCTTTCACACTATTCTTCCCTCCGAAACTTTCGGCTGGATAGGTTTTTTGACAGTCTGTACGCTTATTTATCCCGCTTCAGGGTGAGAAGGGCGGGCGGCGCTTCCGCTTCCTGCGGTGCGGGAACGGCGGCTTTTCCGCGGCGGAAGCCGCGCTTTTTCATGCAGTGGTAATAGGCGGGGAAGAGGAAAATGTCTGCCATGACCCACGCGGCGGGATTCGCAAGACAGACGGCTGTGAAACCGCCGACCGGAACCAGACACAGTGCGAAAACGCCGCGGGCGATCATCTCAAAGACACCGGCGACGGTGGCAAGATTGGAATAGCCCAGTCCCTGAATGGTGAAGCGCAGCAGATTGACAAACAGCAGCGGGATGAAGAAAGCGGCGTTGTACAGCAGCATTTTGCGCGCAAGGGGAAGAATGCGCGCGGCGGAATCAAGATCCTTGGGGTCGAGAAACAGCCCGGAAAGCAACTGCGCCGTGAAGAACAGCGCCGCAAGGGCGGCGGAGGAGTAAATTGCGCCAAGCAGTGCATTTGCCTTCACGCCCTGATGGACTCGTTCGATTTTTCCTGCGCCGAAGTTCTGCCCAGCGTAGGTCGCGGCGGTGGTACCGATGGCATCGAACGGGCAGCAGAACAGGGCGTTGACCTTGTTTGCAGCGGCAACGGCGGCCATGACGACGGATCCGAGGCCGTTCACAGCCGATTGAATCAGGATGCTGCCGATGGCCGTGATGGAGTATTGCAGACCCATGGGCAGTCCCATCAGAAGCAGCTTCCCGGCGTAGAACTTGCGGAAGCGCAGGTCCTCGCGGTTTAAGTGCAGGATGGGAAACTTTTTTGCCATATAGACAAGGCAGAGAAGCCCTGATATGAGCTGACTGAAGAGCGTCGCCCAGCCTGCGCCGGCAACGCCCATGTTCAGCGTGACCACGCACAGAAGGTCAAGCACCACATTGAGCAGGCTGGAGAAAATCAGAAAGATCAGCGGCGTGCGGCTGTCGCCCAGAGAGCGAAGGATGCCGGAGAGAATGTTATAAAGCATCGTGGCCGGAATGCCGGCGAAAATCAGGAGGATGTAGTTGTACGCGTAGGCAAAGGTGTCCTCCGGGGTGCGCATCAGTGTCAGAAACAAACGGCACCCGAAGGTGGTGATCAGGGTGACGATCAGCGCAATGGCGGAGCCGAGCCAGATCATATTGCCGACAAAGGCGCGCAGACCGTGCAGGTCGCCCTCGCCGAATTTCTGGGCGACGGGGATGGCAAAGCCGGCGCAGATGCCGTTGCACAGGCCGAGCACCAGAAAGTTGATGGAGCTGGTGGAGCCGACGCCCGCCAGCGCTTCCATGCCGAGATAATTGCCGACGACGATGGTGTCCACCATGGAATAGAACTGCTGAAAAAGAAGCCCGAGCAGCAGGGGCAGAAGAAAAGAAAGAAGCAGCGGCAGGGGCGCGCCCTGCGTCATGTTTTTGGTATGAAGCCTTGACATATTTGCACCTCATTGTGAAATCTGAAACACTTGACTTTTAAGCGCACAAGATATTAGCACGATTCCTCTGAACTGTCAATCCGTAAAAATCAATAAAAAGAGAGAAAAAAATGGGAATGTTGATGCAGTTTCCTACAGTTTTCGCGCATTTGCTGCTTGGTCGGCGTATCGTTTTCCAGATTCCGGGCAGAATCTTCTGCAAAGATGGCAACGGGAGGCAGAAAATGCGAAGAAACGGATTTGAAGGTTGGTATTACAAGCAGCGCTGCGGGGACTATATGCTTGCGTTCATTCCGGGGCAGACGGCGGAGGGCGCTTTCGTGCAGATGATCGACAGCGCGGGCGCACGGCGGTTTTCCATGCCGGATTTTTCGGTGCGGGGCGACACGGTGCATACCGGAAGCTGCGTCTTCTCGCCGCAGGGGATCCGGATACGGCTGCCGGGCGTGGAGGGCGAGCTGCGCTACGGAGAAACGACGCCGCTGCGCTCGGACATCATGGGCCCCTTTGCCCATCTTCCCATGCAGTGCAGACACGGCGTGGTCAGTATGCAGCACAGCGTGGACGGTGAGATCCGGGTGGACGGCAAGCTGCACCGGTTTGCTGACGGCAGCGGCTATGCGGAAAAGGACAGCGGACGTTCCTTTCCACGATCATATCTCTGGGTGCAGTGCAATGAATTCGATCGACCCTGCGCGTTTATGCTGTCAGTCGCGCATATCCCGTTTTTGGGCGGCAGCTTCACGGGCTGCATCTGCGCGCTGATCTTTGAAGGAAAAGAGTACCGCTTTGCCACCTACCGCGGCGTGCGCCTGCAAACGCCGGATGAAACGACCGTCCTCCTGCGGCAGGGGAAGCGTCTGCTGGAGGTCAGCGCCCGGCCGCTGGGGCAAGGGCATCTGCTGTTGGCGCCGCAGGACGGCAGAATGTCGGAAACCATCCGCGAAAGCTGCGATGCGCACCTGCACCTTCGGCTGACGGAGGCGGGGCGCACCTTGCTTGAATGTCAGAGTGACCGTGCCGTCTACGAAAAACGCTGAGGAAAAGTTCATAGTTTGCTCACAGATTCTCTTTCCAAAGTATGCTATAATACAAGTTCAAGCAATGTAACTTCCCGGCGGGAAGCCGGTTCCGGAAAGGATATTCCTATGCTACAGCTCCACCAGATCCAAAAACAGTATCGAACGGGCGACCTTGTGCAGACGGCGCTGAACAAGGTCAGCCTCAACCTGCGCGATAACGAATTCGTGGCGATCCTCGGGCCCAGCGGCTCCGGCAAGACCACGCTGCTGAACATCATCGGCGGCCTGGATCGCTACGACAGCGGCGATCTGATCATCAACGGCGTTTCCACCAAAAAATATACCGACCGCGACTGGGACGCCTACCGCAACCACACGATCGGCTTTGTATTCCAGAGCTACAATCTCATTCCGCACCAGACGGTGCTGGCCAACGTTGAGCTGGCGCTGACGATCTCCGGCGTGTCCCGCGCGGAGCGCAGACGGCGCGCGCAGGCCGCGCTGGAGCAGGTAGGGCTGGGCGAACAGGCGCACAAGCGGCCGGGACAGATGTCCGGCGGGCAGATGCAGCGCGTGGCCATTGCCCGTGCGCTGGTGAACAACCCCGACATCCTGCTGGCCGACGAGCCCACCGGCGCACTGGACAGCGAGACCAGCATCCAGGTCATGGAGCTGCTCAAGGAGGTGGCCCGGGACCGTCTGGTGGTCATGGTCACCCATAACCCGGAGCTGGCCGAGCGCTACGCCACCCGCATCGTGACCCTGAAGGACGGCGTCATCCGCTCCGACACCATGCCCTACGAACCCGAGGACGAGGCTGCTGCCGCAGCCCCCGTGCACCGGAACATGGGGCACTCCTCCATGTCCCTGCTCACCTCCCTTTCCCTCAGCTTCAACAATCTGCTCACCAAAAAGGCACGCACCCTGCTCACCGCCTTTGCCGGTTCCATCGGTATCATCGGCGGTGCGGACGGCCCGACGGCCATCTATGTCACCTCCCGCCTCGCGCCTGAGTACCTCGGGCCGATCGCCATCGCTGCCTACTCCTACATGGCCCTCGTTCCGGTCATCCAGCCGCCCATCATGCGCGCGCTGACCACCAAGAAAGAGCGCCTCATCCGCATGGATTCCCTGCGCACCGTTTCCAAGAAGGAAAAGATCATCTTCCCGATCGCCGTTACCGCTTTCGTCGCGCTGCTCGTTCCGTCCGCTACCTCTCTGGTCGGCTGCCTGATGCTCGGCAACCTGTTCCGTGAGTGCGGCGTCGTGGATCGTCTGTCCGACACCGCGCAGAACGCTCTGATGAACATCGTCGTCATCTTCCTTGGCGTTTCCGTCGGCGCCACCGCGAAGGCCGAGTCCTTCCTCGCTCCGACCACGCTGGGCATCCTGGCTCTCGGCGTCGTTGCCTTCATGGGCGGCACTGCCGGCGGCGTCCTGCTTGCCAAGTTCATGAACCTGTTCCTGCCGGAAGGCAAGAAGATCAACCCGCTCATCGGCTCCGCCGGTGTTTCCGCCGTTCCGATGGCTGCGCGCGTTTCCCAGAAGGAAGGCCAGCGCGCTGATCCGGGCAACTTCCTGCTCATGCACGCCATGGGTCCGAACGTTGCCGGCGTCATCGGCTCCGCAGTTGCCGCAGGCGTGTTCATTGCCCTGTTCGGCTGATAAGGAGGTAGCTTCATTATGGAAAAGAAACCTTTGATGATCACGGAAACCATCCTCCGTGACGCGCACCAGTCGCAGGCCGCGACCCGTATGCGCATTGAGGACATGCTCCCCGCCTGTGAGCTGCTGGACAACATGGGTTACTGGTCTCTGGAGTGCTGGGGCGGCGCGACCTTCGACGTCTGCATGCGCTTCCTGAACGAGGATCCGTGGGAGCGTCTGCGCACCCTCAAGGCGCATATGCCCAAGACGAAGCTGCAGATGCTCTTCCGCGGCCAGAACATTCTCGGCTACAAGCACTATGCTGACGATGTCGTCGAGGAATTCTGCCAGAAGTCCATTGAAAACGGCATCGACATCATCCGCATTTTCGACGCGCTCAATGATACCGACAACCTCAAGGTCGCTGTTGAAGAGACCATAAAGCAGGGCGCAATGGCCTCCGGCACCATTTCGTACACGACAAGCCCCGTGCACACGACGGCAAAGTTTGTTGAGATGGTCAAGGAGCTAAAGCAGATGGGCGTAAGCTCTATCTGCATAAAGGACATGGCCGGCATCATGACTCCGCAGAGCGCATACGACCTCGTTTCCGGCATCAAGGACGCCGTTGACCTGCCCGTCGTTCTGCACACGCACTGCACCACCGGTCTTGCGTTCATGACCTACCTCAAGGGCATTGAGGCCGGCGCGGACGTTATCGACACCGCAATATCCCCCTTCTCCGGCGGCACCTCGCAGCCTGCGACCGAGACGCTTTACTATGCGCTCAAAGAGCTTGGCTACGATGTTGCGCTTGACGAGAAGATACTCATAGAAATGGCAAACTTCTTCAAGCCCATCCGCAACGATTACCTCGCCGACGGCACCCTCAACCCCATCTCCATGACCACCGACACCCAGTGTCTGACCTATCAGATACCCGGCGGCATGCTCTCGAACCTGCTCAGTCAGCTGAAGATGATGAATGCGCTGGACAAGTTTGAGGAAGCGCTCATCGAAACTCCGCGCGTGCGCAAGGACATGGGCTATCCTCCCCTCGTCACCCCGACAAGCCAGCTCGTAGGCTCGCAGGCGGTTCAGAACGTGCTCGCAGGCGAGCGCTATAAGAACGTCGGCGCAGAGATAAAGGCCTACTGCCGCGGCGAATACGGCAGAACTCCGGCTCCCATCAACGAGGAAGTCCGCGCAAAGATCCTCAACGGCGAAAAGCCCATCGAGGGCCGCTATGCCGACACTCTTCCGACCGACACCTATGAGAAGGCCGCCGAGCACCTCGGCGACACCGCCAAGTGCGAAGAGGATGTCCTCAGCTACATCGCATTCCCCCAGGTTGCCGAGAACTTCTTTGAAAAGCGCCGCGAGGCAGAGGAAAAGGTCGTCCGCTACACCATTACCGAAGCCTGAGGAGGTTTAGACGATGAGTGATCTGATAAACATTTCCTTCGGCGACGCCGCGCTTACGGCTCTGCTGGGCTATCTTGTCGTTTTCTTCGGCCTTATTCTTCTGATGGTCGTCGTTATCATAATGGGCAAGATCATGGTCAGCCGCGCAAACAAGGCAAAGGCGGCGGCGCCTGCCGCCCCTGCCGCACCGGCACCCGAAGCTCCTGCCGCTCCCGGCTCTGCCGGCGAGCTGAAGCTGTATGACACCGATCCCAGGGACGCAGCGATGATAATGGCCATCGTCGCCGACGCGCTCGGCAAGCCCATTAACCAGCTCCGCTTTATTTCCATCAAGGAGGTCAAGGAAGATGAAGTATAAGGTAACTTTAAATAACAGAACTTACGAGGTCGAGGTCGAAGAGGGCAAAGCAATGCTCATCGATGAGTACGAGGCCTATGCTCCTGCCGCTCCCGCACCCGTGGCGGCGGCTCCCGTCGCAGCGGCTCAAGGCGGGAGACCCGCTTTGCGTATTGGTGGCCATGAAAATGGAAAACGAGATCGTCGCAACCAAGTCCGGCACCGTCGCTCAGATCGTCACGGCCAAGGGCGCAGTAGTCGAGACCGGTGCTCCTCTTGTTGTCATAGCATAAGGAGGTAACGGATGGACATTCTGGGTACTCTCCAAAAGCTTTCGATGGAATCCGGCTTCGCCGCGTTTTTCGTCACCGACGGCGGCTGGAAAAACCTCATCATGATAATCATTGCCTTTGTGCTTCTGTACCTTGGCATAGTCAAAAAGTTCGAGCCTCTGCTGCTGTGCGGCATAGCCTTCGGCTGTCTGCTGACAAACCTGAGCTACTTCATCGGCATGGGTGAGAACGCGCTGTATCACCCCGAGCTGTGGGAGGCATTCCTCGATGAGGCAAGCCCCTATTATCACAGCTACGGCCATGTAATGGCGAACGCAGGCCTGCTCGACTTCTTCTACATCGGCGTAAAGGCCGGCATTTATCCCTCGCTTATCTTCCTCGGTGTCGGCGCGATGACCGACTTCGGGCCGCTGCTGGCTAACCCCAAGAGCCTGCTTCTCGGCGCTTCGGCTCAGCTCGGCGTTTTCGTCGCATTCCTCGGCGCTATCGCTCTGGGCTTCACAGGTCCCGAGGGCGCTTCCATCGGCATCATCGGCGGCGCCGACGGCCCGACCGCAATATTCTTAACAACAAAGCTTGCGCCTCATCTGTTAGGACCTATCGCCATTGCGGCGTATTCCTACATGGCTCTGATCCCGCTCATTCAGCCGCCTCTTATGAAGCTTTGCACAACAAAGGAAATGCGCGAGGTGAAAATGGAGCAGGCGCGTGAGGTCTCCAAGGCCGAGAAGATCATCTTCCCGATCGTTGTCGCAACCTTCGTCATTCTGCTTCTGCCCTCGACCGCTCCGCTGGTCGGCTGCCTGATGCTCGGCAACCTCTTCCGTGAGTGCGGCTGCACCGACCGTCTGTCCGACACCGTGCAGAATGCCCTCATGAACATCGTCACGATCTTCCTTTCCACTTCTGTCGGCGCGACCATGGTCGCTTCCAACTTCCTGAAAGCGGAAACCCTGAAGATCATCTTCCTCGGCCTGGTCGCGTTCGGCATCTCCACGGCCGGTGGCCTCATCGGCGGCAACATCATGTGCAAGCTGTCCGGCAAGAAGGTCAACCCGCTGATCGGCTCGGCCGGCGTCTCCGCCGTCCCGATGGCCGCACGTGTTTCCCAGATGGTCGGCCAGAAGGCCAACCCCGCGAACTTCCTGCTCATGCACGCCATGGGCCCGAACGTCGCAGGCGTCATCGGCTCCGCCATCGCAGCCGGCTTCCTGCTCGCCGTCTTCGGCTAAGCAATTCCGCAATTCCTTTTCCCGAACCGCAAGCGATGCTTGCGGTTCGGTTTTTTGTGCCACCCATGGCTTCCCCTATGAGGGGAAGCTGTCGCCGGAGGCGACTGATGAGGTGGACAGCTCCTCGTAGACGCAAGTACCTCCACCTCATCCGTCACAGCTTTCGCCGTGCCACCTTCCCCTCATAGGGGAAGGCTTTGGTGCCTGCAAA
>OHGW01000507.1_pt1 | contig 18048 bp, 12 predicted proteins | sample 1567821 | NCBI WGS metagenome assembly OHGW01 (sample SAMEA3879572, study PRJEB24766) | human gut metagenome | biome: human-associated habitat; feature: feces | place: USA | collected 1985/1987 | reverse complement strand
CTACTCGGACTTCTGCAATCGCGTGAAAAACGGATGGTTATTCAGTAGACATTATATAGAACGAAAAATCCACCCGTATCTTCCGAAAATCTCAAACAAACAGATTCTGGATGCTTACCGCGTGCTGTGCACAGAACAGAACAAGCCGCATCCTGCGTCGCTCAGAGAACTATATGAGGAAGAATACCGCGCACTTTGTGAAGAAACGGAAGATGAAAATGCGGATTTCAGTTCCAGACGAATTTCTCCTCCGAAAAAGTATCATATGCTGCTGGATAGTGTCACGGCAGTTGATTGCCTGACAGAAATTGTGACAATGGTCGGATTTACACGTTTGCAAGGCTGGGATGGAGACATGAATAGCCCTTGCTTAGCACCAATTATTTCACGAAAGCAGCAACAATGGCTTCCGGCAATTGATATGCATGGTGAGGGAATTTTTATTCGGTTAAATGAAGAGAGAGTTTCAGATTGGGAAAAGCAAAACCAGCATATCTACCAGTTAATGATGGAGCGGATTCAAGAAAACAAAATCCACTGTGAAAATGCTTCGCCAAGGTATGTGCTGCTTCATACTTTTTCGCACTTATTGATTCGTTCGCTTGCAAAAATGTGCGGTTATCAATCGGCATCACTGAAAGAAAGAATTTATTCAACATATCCCAGCGGCGAGAATATGGCAGGGATTTTAATTTACACAGCTTCTTCTGATGTGGAGGGCAGCCTTGGCGGTCTTGTTGCGCAGGCTAAATCGGAGCATTTGGAGAAGATAATTGATGACTTGCTTGATGAGGCGGAATGGTGCTCTGGCGACCCGCTTTGCATGACATCAACGGGTATCAATGGACAGGGGTTATATGGGCTTAACTATGCCGCATGCCATCAATGCACATTATTGCCTGAGACTTCTTGTCCTATGCGCAATCTTCTGCTTGACAGGGCTGCGCAGATTGGGAGGACAGAAGATGGCACGGTTGGGTTCTTTATATTATAAGGCGGGCTTTTGCATTTCAAGCGACGAGAGCATTCTCCATAAAATTCGACATTTCACCTTGCCGAATGTCTGTAAGTGTGGTAAAATACACACGACATAACGAATTATGCCATTTTAGGCGATGCTATCAGCAAGGGGGGGCGCACCATGATTATTAAGTGCAAGATGTGCGGCGGGGACATTGACTTCATTCCGGGCGCGACGTACGGGACGTGCGAGTACTGCGGCAGCACATCGACGATTCCGCAGGCGGAGGACGAGAACAAGCTGAACCGTTACAACCGCGCGAATCACTTCCGGCGGCAGTGCGAGTTCGACAAGGCGGTTGCGGCGTACGAGAAAATTCTGGAGCAGGACGACACGGATGCCGAGGCGCACTGGGGCGCGGTCATCAGCCGATTTGGCATTGAGTACGTTGAAGATCCGGCAACGCATCGGCGAATCCCAACGTGCCATCGCGTGCAGGTGGCGTCGATTCTGACGGACGAGGATTATCTCGCGGCGGTGGAGAACGCGCCGGATGAGGAGAGCCGCCGCATCTATCAGGAGGAAGCGGCGCGGATTGCAGAAATCCAGAAGGGAATTCTGGCGATTTCTGCCAATGAGAAGCCGTATGACGTGTTCATCTGTTACAAGGAGACGGACGAGAACGGTCAGCGGACGCGCGACAGCCAATGGGCACAGGATGTCTATTATGGGCTGACCGAGCAGGGCTTGAAGGTGTTCTTCAGCCGCATCACGCTGGAGGACAAGCTTGGGCAGCAGTACGAGCCGTACATCTTCGCGGCGCTAAACAGCGCGAAGGTGATGGTCGTTATCGGCAGCCGTCCGGAGTACTTTAACGCCGTGTGGGTGAAAAACGAGTGGAGCCGCTATCTGTCGCTGATGAAGCACGACCACAAGCGGCTGCTGATTCCGTGCTATCGGGATATGGATCCGTACGACCTGCCGGAAGAACTGTCGATGCTGCAAAGCCAGGACATGAGCAAAATCGGCTTCATGCAGGACTTGCTGCGCGGGGTGCAGAAGGTGATGCAGCAGCCGACGAGCGCGCCGCAGGGGGTGCGCGTGGAGACTGCGACGGTGGAAACCAATGCGCCGGGTGTGACGAGCCTGCTCAAGCGTGCCGCGCTGTTCCTGGAGGACGGCGACACCGCGAGTGCGCGCGAATACTACGACCGCGTGCTGGACATTGACCCGGAGTGCGCCGAGGCCTACATGGGCAAGGTGTGCGCCGAAACGGGCTGTCGCAAGGAAAGCGACCTTGGCGCGCTGAATTACTGCGTGGACATGCGCGGCGACTGGCAGAAGGCGGTTCGCTTTGCGTCGGCGGGGCAGAAGCAGAAATACGAGGGCTATATGGCGAGCGTCCGGGCGCGGGTGGAGGAGCACTGCCACGAACTGGCGATTGACTGCGCCTGTGCGGTAGCGGCCGGAGATGCAGAACGCTGCGAGATGGAAAGGGTACAGGAGGCTTATCAAAAAAACTGCCTAATGCTTGGAAATGAGAATACAGACTATGAAAGTACACCAAACATGTCGTGGCATTTGTCGCAGTATCAGGCGAAACGAGCTAAATTTAAGAAAATGCATGGATTAATAAATATTGCATGCATTTCTGTCTCTGACTTGAAAAATGGCGCTGAAATGTTTCAAAAAATCAAGGGTCAAGAAGAGAACACAAAGAGCTGTCTCGAAATGGCGGAGAAAATTCAAAACGAAGCGTATGATAAGGCAAAACAGGAATGGGAGACAGCGAAGGAAAATAGCTTTGATTGGGAACGGGTTTGTGAAAAACTAAATGTACAACAATTGAATGGATATCGTGATGTGAATGAACTTCGCCAAAAAGCAGAACAGCATTATACAGAATTGCGGGAAAAAGAAAAACAAAAACAAGCATTAAAAGAAAAACATCATAATATCATTATAGGAAGCTCTGTATTCATTGTACTGATAACCATTTTCACTGTGTTTTACATTGTTCCCGTTGTCAAATATCATAGAGCAATTTCGCTGGCTGAAGCTGGACAGTATGACAAAGCTATTGCTATTTTTGTATCATTGGGAGAATATCGTGATACAAAACAGCAAGTTAAGGAAACATATTACGCAAAGGGAGAAGCAGAATTTTCAGCAGGGAACTGGGATAATGCTGTAACTGCATTTAGCAACGCAGGACGTTATTCGGATGCTCCTATTCGTGCGCGAGAAGCAAGTGATGAGAAAAAGTATCAGCAAGCCGTTTCAATGCGCGAAAATGGACAATATGAAGAAGCAATAGAAGCTTTTTCGGCATTGGGAAATTACAGTGATGCTACGGAACAAATTTCAGAAACGTGGTATCAAAAAGCAATGGCTCTGCGTCAAAATGGTCAATATGAGGACGCAAATACTATTTTCTGGTCATTGGAAAATTATAACGATGCAAAGACGCAGGTTAAAGAAACAAAATATCAGCAGGCAGACGATTTAACTAATTCTGGGGAATATGATGAAGCATACGCTATTTATGCAACGATTATTGACTACAAGGATGTTGATAATATACTAACAAATAATAAGAATCTTGCAGAAGTAGCAGCTGCTGTTGCACTTGATGAGAAGTTTGCGGTAGGAAACTATGTGACTTTGGGGCGATATCCACAGATGCAATCGGGCGAGGATTTAACTTCTATTGAGTGGTTGGTGTTGGCACGAGATAAAAACAAAGCACTGCTGATTAGTCAGTATGGATTGGATGCGCAGCCCTACAATGAAAGTGAGACTAATGTGACATGGGAAAAGTGCTCACTTCGAGCATGGCTGAACGATGTGTTTTTTTCAAGAGCATTTGATACATCTGAACAGCAAGCGATTATCTTAACAACTGTGGCTAATGATAAGTCCCAAGGTTATAGTGAGTGGAACATTACTGGCGGCAGCACAACTAAAGATAAAGTGTTTTTACTGAGTTATGCCGAGGCTAAAATGTACTTCGGACTAAATGAAAATAGCAACACTAAGTCCTGTATACAACCAACAGCATATGCGATTGCGCAGGGTGTATTTGTAGACGGCGCAAGTGCCAGCTGGTGGTGGTTACGTTCGCCGGGACATGAACAATATGATGCGGCGCGTGTGGGAGCGGATGGCTCTCTTTACTATCATGATGTTCGTGACTCTTCTGGTGCTGTTCGTCCTGCGATATGGGTAGACCTTGATTCGCCTTTTTTTCAATAATATTCCACCATTTTGCGGCGCTTCCCCTCACCCCGGAAGCCGCCGCGTTTTTGTCACATCCGGGCATAAAAACCCGCAACCCCCCTGTACCCCCTTGCAAAGCGTGCACCTATGCAGTATAATCAAAGTGGAATGCTTTCCTTTCACATGCGCAATTTCCAACATGAGGAATGAGATAGAGGAGGAACTGCTGTTATGAGTAAATTCGTTATCGCCTGCCCCGTCTGCCACCAGTATGTGCAGGCCAGCACGGGTCTGTTCGCAAGCCGCCGCGTCCGCTGCGCGTGCGGCAATATCATTGATGTCAAAACCGAAAGGTTAGCCAGCCGCAAGTGCCCGTCCTGCGGCAATCAGGTCGTTTTCGATCAGGCGGACGGGGTGGATGCCCGCTGCCCGGTGTGCCAATCGGCGCTGATGGTGGGGGAAGCCGTGTCGTTCCGCTGCCATCGGTGCGGCTGCCAGCTGAACGCGGACAGCACGGTGGACGAGGTGGACTGCCCCGTCTGCGGTGCGGTGAACGACGTACAGGCGGAGGTGAAGAAGGCGCAGGTGCGCGCGGAGGGCATTCCGGCGGTCATCCGCTATGAGGGCGACAATCAGACGATTGTGTGGAAGCACCCGCTGACGGATTTCACCACGGGAACGCAGCTGATTGTGCACGAAAGTCAGGAAGCCGTGTTCTTCCGCAACGGCGAAGCGCTGGATTCCTTCGGCGCGGGGCGTTACACGCTGGAAACCGCCACGCTCCCCAAGATGAACAGCATCTACCAGCTGCCGACGCAGGGCACGCCCTTCCGCGCGGAGGTCTACTTCGTCAACCTGACGACGCAGCTGGGCATCAAGTGGGGCACGCCGAGCAAAGTCGGCATGTTTGACCCGGTGACGGGCATCCATGTGGAACTGGGAGCGTCGGGCGCGTTTAACCTGCGGGTCAGCGACGCGCGGCGGCTGCTCATCCGCGTCGTCGGCACGGCAGCGGGGCTGAAGCAGGAGGAAGTCTTTAACCAGAACGGGCTGGGGTACTTCCGCACGCTCATCATGACGCAGGTGAAGGCGAATCTGGCGAAAATCATCAAGAGCAACCACATTTCCGTCCTGGAGCTGGACGAGCATCTCGACACCATCAGCCGCGGTCTGCGCGACGCCATCAACGCGGAACTGGCATCGTACGGGCTGGAAGTGCCGGAATTTTACGTCAGCAACATCGTCACGCCGGACGATGACCCGAATTTCCGCCGCATGAAGCAGCAGCACGCGGATTTATACCTGAAAACGCGCGACGAGGAAATCCGCAAAGCCGAGGCGGAAGCCGCGTTCGAGCGCAAGGCGGTGGAGGCGCAGACGGAAGCCCGCCTGAAAACCATCACCGCGCAAGGCGATGCCGACGCAGCGCGAATCGCGGGTCAGGCGCAGGCAGACATCTACCGGATGCAGGCGGAAGCCGAGGCGCAGGAGATGCGCATGAAGGGCTACACCTACCAGCAGGAGACGAGCCGTCAGGTGGGTCTGGAAGCCATGCGCAACGGCGGCGCGGCGGGCGGCATCAGCGGCATGGCGAGCGACGCGATGCAGTTAGGCGTTGGGCTGGGCGCGGTCGGCAGCGTCATTGGCATGACGAAGGACGCGATTCAACCGGTGATGCAGAGCGCCTTGACCCCGGAAGCTCCCGCAGTCGAGGGCTGGACGTGCACCTGCGGCAAGGCGGGCATCACGAGCAAATTCTGCCCGGAATGCGGCGCGAAGAAGCCCGAAGTGTGGGACTGCGCGTGCGGGCAGACGGGCATCACGAGCAAATTCTGCCCGAATTGCGGTGCGAAAAAGCCCGAAACGTGGAACTGCGCCTGCGGACAGGCGAACATCAGCAGCAAATTCTGCCCGAACTGCGGCAAGAAGCGGGAGGACTAAGCAATGAAACTGAGCAAGCACGCATGGACAATCTGGGGGATTCTTCTGGTGGTGGCACTTGTGCTGATGGTGCTGATTCCGTTCAGCCGGACGGCATCGTGGTGGATTGCGGCTATCTGCACTGTTCTGATGTTCCTGCTGGCGGCGTGGACGTTCTATGCCGCGTTCCGCAAGGATGGCTTGGAGAGCAAGATCCTGGGCTGGCCGATTTTCAAGGTGGGCGCGGTGGCGCTGGCGGTACAGGTCGTTCTCGGCTTTGCGCTGATGGGGCTGGCGGCGCTCTGCCCCGCGTGGGTGACGGTGCTGGCGGAGGTGCTGATTTTCGCCGTGACGGGCATCTGCCTGACGGTGAAGGATGCCGCGCGCGTGGTGGTATCGCAGAGCGAAGCGCATATGGCGGACAGCACCGCCGCGTGGAAGGTCATCCGGCAGAAGGCGAACGCGCTGTCCGCATCGGGGGATGCGGACATGAAGCGCCTTGCGGAGGAAATTCGCTTCGCCGACCCGATGCCCACGAGCATCGACGGGGAGATTGCGGCGCAGGTGGATGCGCTGGCGGCGGGGGCGAATCCCGATGCCATCAAGCGCTTGACGGCGGCGCTGGCGCAGCGCAAAGTGATTGCAAAGCAGGAGAAAGCGGGAAAGTAAATCATGATTATCAAGTGCAAAATGTGCGGCGGGGACCTTGACTTTGAGCCGGGCAGCACCATCTGCGAATGCGAATACTGCGGCAGCAAGCAGACCATCCCCAGCGCGGACAGTGAGAAGAAAACCAACCTGTTCAACCGCGCGAATCGCCTGCGCATGAACAGCGAGTTCGACAAGGCATCCGCTGTCTATGAGCAGATTGTGGCGGAGTTCCCCGAAGAGGCGGAGGCGTACTGGGGGCTGTGCCTGTGCGCGTACGGCATCGAGTATGTGGACGACCCCGCCACCGGCAGCAAGATTCCCACCTGCCACCGCACCCTGCCAACCTCCATTATGGAGGACAGCAACTTCGAGCAGACGTGCGACTACGCCGACCCCGTCGCGCGGAAGGTCTACCGCGAGGAAGCGAAAACCATCGACCGCATCCAGAAGGATATTCTGTCGATTGTGCAGAACGAAACGCCCTACGATGTGTTCATCTGCTACAAGGAGACCGCCGAGGACGGCAGCTGCACCGAGGACAGCGTGCTGGCGCAGGATGTTTACGAGGCGCTGACCGCCAAGGGCTTGAAGGTGTTTTTCAGCCGGATTACGCTGGAGGACAAGTTGGGCACGCAGTACGAGCCGTACATCTACGCGGCGCTGTCCTCTGCGAAGGTGATGCTGGCGTTCGGGACGACGTACGAATACTATGATGCGGTTTGGGTGAAGAACGAGTGGAGCCGCTTCCTCGGCATGATGAAGGCGGACAAGCGGAAAGTGCTGATTCCGTGCTTCAAGGGGCTGGATGCGTACGACATGCCCAAGGAGTTCAAGGGCTTGCAGGCGCAGGACATGGCGAAGCTGGGCTGGATGCAGGATCTTGTGCGCGGTGTGGAGAAGCTGGAAGGGCGGTACGGCAAGCAGTGCGCCCAACACGGTAGTGCAGAAAACCGTGGTGCAGGAAGTGCAGGAGAGCGGCAAAGCAGACAATCTGATGAAGCGCGTGTATCTGTATCTGGAAGATGAGGATTTTGAAAAGGCAAGCGAATATATTGACAAAGTGCTGGATGTGGATGCGGAGTATGCCCCGGCGTATGTGGCGCAGGTTTTGGTGGCGAAAAAGCTGACAAAAGAAGCGAATTTGACGATACTGCGCGCGTCGATTGACGATGACCCGACGTGGAAAAAAGCACTGCGATTTGCGAATGAGGAACAGAAGCAGCGGTATTTGGGGTATGCGAAGCAGATTAGCGTGAATGAAGCGTATGACAAAGAGGAAAGGCGGTTGGCGAGAGAACGCAGGGTGAAGCAGAAACAATATCACAGAGCACTTTCGGCAATGAACCAAAAAGACTATCCTGTGGCATTACTGATATTCAAAAAGTTTGGAGATTATGAAGAGAGCAGGAAACTTTTTCAGCAATGTATTAGTGAATATCGGAATGCGCTTGCAACACAATTGGAGGATTCCAACAAGGCGAAGCTCCTTTTAGCACAGAAAGAGTTAACGGAAGCAACACAGCAAGTTGACTTAACACAGAAAAAATCAAGCGAGCTGACAAATGCAACATTGGAAGCAGAAAATCGAAAAAATAAGCTTCAAGAACAAATTTCCCGTCTTAATAGGGAAATCGACGAACTTCATGGATTATTTATCGGAAGAAAAAAACAGATGCTGATAAATGAACTCACGTCTTTGGAAAGAGAACAGACAGAAATAGAACAGCAGCAATGCTGGAGTGAAAAAGAGACAGCGAAAGCACATGTGGAATTACAAGCAGCAAAAAACGCATTGGTGCAAGCACAAATTTTGCTAAAAGCAGCTGAAGAAGAACAGAAAATAGAACAACCTTCTTGGACAGATGAAGAAATTGAAGCGAAAGCGATAGAAGTAGCTACTCAGGCGGGAAAATACGTTACTTTTGGTCACTATCCGCAAACCAAGTCGGGAGATGATGATAATCCTATTCAATGGCTAATTCTGGAGCGCGATGGACAGAATGCACTACTTATCAGCAAGTGTGGGCTGGATACAAAACCGTATGATACAAACGAGAATGGCACCACATGGGAAAAAAGCACGATACGGATGTGGCTAAATGCTATATTCTACAATAAGGCATTTAACAGTGCTGAACAAGCGATAATACTGACAACAAGCGTTGATAATAACAAAGAGCAGTGTTACAGTAGCTGGAGCAAGAATGACGGCAATAACACGCAGGACAAGATTTTTTTGCTAAGTTATGCTGAAGTGAAAAAATACTTCGATGTTGTATACTGGAAGAATGCTGGACCGAAGGAAAATAAAAAGCCGCGCATAGCACCGACGGCGTATGCAATAGCACAAGGTGCGTCTACATTCTCCCTCTACAAGACTGTTGATGGCGCAGATAGTGGGTGGTGGTGGTTGCGGTCGCTTGGGCAGAACGGAATTGAGGTTGCGGCTGTGGGTGCCAGCGGTTGCCTTCATAGTTTTAGTGCCTACGAAACATCTGCTTCTATCCGCCCTGCCATGTGGGTCAATATCGACTCGTTAATCAAACAAGTCTAAATCAGCCTATTTCAAAATCTCATCCAGTCAGGAGCGCCGCCCCCCCATGCAACTCCCTGTCCCCTCAATTGCATACAACCAAGCAAGCCCGCCGACCGCCTGTACAAATCACAGGCAGCCGACGGGCTTGCTTTCTTGCTTTATACTATTCCCGGATTCACCTGCGCTATCTGCTTGCGCCTTTTCATCCGGAAATAGTATTATTTCGCTTGATACACCATTTCCGCCTGCTTCTGCGCAATCAGGCACAGTTCCGCCGCCTTGAAGGCGTGCGCCTGCGTCATTGCGTTTTCCGTGCGGTTCAGGCTGTCCAGAATCAAATCACCGAAGAACGGGTAGCCCGTCAAACCGGTCGCGTTGATGTACTGCTCGCCTTGGTCGTTGACGAGGAACACATGGTTGCCGCCGTCGCGCTCCGTACCGACATCCACATACTTGCGGATTTCAATGTACCCCTTCGTGCCGATGATGATGGTGCGCCCGTCGCCCCACGTCCGCAGGCCGTCCGGCGTGAACCAGTCCACGCGGAAGTAGAACGTCGTGCCGTTTGCACCGTTGATGGCGCAGTCGCCGAAGTCGTCCAGCTCCGGGTACTGCGGATGCGCGTAGTTGGCAATGCGGCTGCGGGAGACTGTGCCGTCCTCCTCGCCTGCGTAGAACAGGTACTGCTCGATTTGGTGGCTGCCGATATCGCAGAGGATGCCGCCGTACTTCTCCTTTTCAAAGAACCACTGCGGCCGCCCCGCCGCGCCCAGCCGATGCGGCCCGAAGCCCTCCACATGGATGACCTTGCCGATAGCGCCCTGCGCAATCAGGTTGCCCGCCAGCACCGCGCCTTCCACATGCAGCCGTTCGCCGTAATAGACCATGTACTTCTTGCCCATCTGCGCTACCATCTTCTTGGCGCTGTCCAGCTGCTCCAAGGTGGTGAAGGGCGCTTTGTCGGTGAAGTAGTCCTTGCCCGCCTGCATGGCGCGCAGCCCCAGCGCACAGCGCTCGTTTGTAATCGCCGCGCCGCAGACCATGTTCGTTTCTTTGTCGTTAAGCAGTTCTTCCTCGCTCCGGGCGACTTTCACCTGCGGGTACGCTTTTACGAACGCTTCCACCTTCTTCGGGTCGGGGTCGTAGACGTACTTCAGCGTGCCGCCCGCTTCCAGCAGGCCGTTCGTCATGCCGTAGATGTGCCCGTGGTCAAGGTGCGCGGCAGAAAAGATAAATTCACCCGGCTTCACGACGGGCTGCGCCTTGCCTTTGGGCGCATAATTCATGCCGTCTGATACTTTCATCGTAATGACCTCCCATTATTTCTGCTGATAATCGCTGCCGAGCGTAATCGTGCCGTCAAGCGACGCGGCAGACGTGGTTTTCTCGTAGAAATGCGGCACGGCGCGCATCATGCCTTCCACCGTGTAGAACGGGTCGTCCTTTTGCAGCGGCAGCGTGACTGTCTGCTTTGTTGCGCCTGACTTGTAGACGGCTGTAATCAGCTCAATCGTCCGGCGACCATCCTCGCCGCCAATTGCGGGCAGGGTGTCCTTTTCCAGCGCTGAGAGGACGTTTTCCAATTCGCCCGCGTGCCCCTCGTAGGGAAGCTGCGGCTGCGCATCCACAAAATCGCGGATTTTCTGCTCTAACTCCGTATTTTCAATCGGGAAGCCGTTCGGTTTGGAGATGGACGCGTACACGCTGAACGGCGCGGCGACTTTCGCCTTCTCGCACTGGAAGACCAGCTCCTGCTCTTCGCCGTGATGCACGACGGAGGCTGTCAGCTGCGCCAGCGCGCCCGGATATTGCAGCACGGACAGCGACAAATCCTCCACTTCGGCGTTGTCGTGCGCGACGTTCGCCATCACGCTCGTCACGGCCTGCGGAAGTCCCATCATCCAGCAAAGCATGTCAATATGGTGGACGGCGTGGTTCAGCGTGCAGCCGCCGCCCTCCTTCTCCCATGTGCCGCGCCACCACAGGTCGTAGTAGCAGTGACCGCGCCACCAGGCCGATGTGACGGATGCGCACAGCACTTTGCCCGCAAGCCCGCTGTCCAGCAGTTTCTTCAGGTTGCTGATGGGTTGGCGGAAGCGGTTCTGGGCGATAATCGCGAGTTTCTTGCCGCTTTCATCGCGGGCGCGGAGCATTTCGTCGCACTCTTCCAGCGATGCCGCCATCGGCTTTTCGCAGACGACGTTCTTGCCCGAACGCAGGCTGTTGATGGAAATGCTGGCGTGGACGTACGGCGGCGTGCAGACGTCCACCAAGTCAATATCCTTGCGTGAAAGGATTTTCTGGTGGTCGTCGTAGACCTCCGCTTCGGTCAGGTGGTAATCCTCCTTCATCTTCTGCGCCTTTTCCGGCACAATATCCACCAGCGCCACAATCTTGCAGCGCTCCGGGAAGCGCAGGTAGGCCTCCACATGGGCGTGGGAAATGTTGCCCGTACCCACGATGGCAATCCGAATCATGGCATTCGCTCCTTCTACAATACTCAACGCTGCGTGATGCGTTATCTGCATGATAGCACATTGACATCAAGATTTCTATGCGAATCCTGTTTTCAATTCGGCGGATTTGGCAGATTGTCGTCCTAATCAGACAAAACGGCAATTAGTGTCCGCCGCTGCGCTGCTTGCGGTAGGCGTTCGGAGCCATGCCCGTCATCCGCCGGAAGCTGCGCAGAAAGCCGGAATAATCGCCGAATCCGCTGCGGTCGGCTACTTCACTCAGGCTCATGTCCGTCAGCAGATTCTCCTTCGCCAGCTGCACGCGGCGGTAGAGAATGTATTCGTAGACGCTGCGCCCGGCGTAGCTTGTAAACTCGTGCGAAAGGTACGATACGCTGATGGCGAAGCGGCGCGCAATGTCTTCCAATTTTAGCGGTTCGGTGAAGTGGTCGTTGATGTATTGCAGCACATCGAAAATCACATCGTTGACAACGCTTGGCTGAATAGGAGCGGTTGTTCCCTGCACGGCTTGGCAGACCATGACCATGAAGTCGATGATGCGCCCGTAATTGCGGAACTGCACCATCTCGTCCGGCATGTTCTGCTGCGCGGAGATGTCTATCAGCAGCTGTTTGCACGCCAGCGCATCCGCCTGCGGCAGTTCATAGTAGAATTTTCCGGACTGCAGGCGGCTGTCGAAGTAACGCTGGAGGTCAATCTGCCCGAAGCCAAGCTTTCGCAGCGTTTCCGGGCGCAGATACAGGAAGCCGCGCTCGTAGTTCTGCAGCGAACTGCCGCCCACCAGCCCGTGCATCCGAAACGGCGGCATGATAATCAGCTGATTGTTTTGCAGCGGAAACACGCTGCCGTCCACATAGTAGACCTTGCCACCCTGATAGTGGATGTAAAATTCATAGAAATCGTGGCAATGCAGCCCGCTGATGGTGTGGTGCTCCGTTACGGTATAGCACGCTTCGTACTCCGCGTCTTCGCGTCCCATCGCGTTGTAGCCGTTGATGGTCTCCGTAAATCTCATCGTTTCAGCTCCTTTCTGGGTTCAGATGTTTTGATTATACAGCAGGATTCACATATTTTCAAGCAGGATTTACATTGATTGTGCAACTTGCGTCGGCTATAATCAAATTAACGATACGGAAACGGAGCGTGACGTTCCCGTAACAGGCTGCCTCGTGCAGCGTCTCCCGTGGTTTCCCGTTGGCAGCGCCGGTCAGATGTTGGCTGATGTTGCTGGGAAAAACAGCGGGTTCTTTGCATGGATTCTATTTTGCATCCCGCAAAAGAGAGTTGTTTTTGTACACCTTTACGAAAACCATAATTCGTTAGAAATGGAGGTTTTTGCTTATGACAAATCCCGCGAAAGCCGCTGCATCGGTGCGCCCGTGCCGCAAGCGCAGGAAGCATTGGCTTCAGCGCGACTGGCGGCTGTACCTGATGCTGCTGATTCCAATTGTCTGGTACATTCTGTTCTGCTACAAGCCGATGGCGGGGCTTCAAATTGCTTTCCAGAAGTATAACATGTTCAATCCCGCCAAGAGCAAGTGGATTTGGCTGGACAACTTCAAGTTCGTTTTCGGCATGAGCGACTTTGGCATCGCGCTGAAGAACACACTGATTCTCAACGGGCTGGACTTGCTCTTCGGCTTCCCCGTCCCGATTATCCTCGCCATCCTGCTCAACGAAATGCGAACGCCCATGCTCAAGAAGTTTTCGCAGACGATGCTGTACCTGCCGCATTTCCTTTCGTGGGTCATCATCGGCGGCATGGTGCTGCAGATTTTTGCGCCGACGTCGGGCGTCATCAACTCCACGCTTCTGCGCTGGGGCTGGATTTCCGAGAACATTCCTTTCCTGACGGATGGTCCGACGTGGACGTTCACCTATGTGCTGGTCGGCGTGTGGCAGTCGATGGGCTGGGGCACGATTCTCTACCTTGCGGCGATTACCGGCCTGGACATGAACCTCTTTGAAGCGGCGCGCATTGACGGCGCGAACAAGCTCCAGCAGATTTGGCATGTCACCTTGCCCGGCATCCGTTCCACCATCGTCGTTCTGCTGATTATGAACATCGGGCGTATGATGTCCATCGGCTTTGACCGCCCGTTTATCATCGGCAATACCAAGGTCAAGGACTACTGCGACGTCATTTCCACCTTCGTTTACCGCGCCGGCATTACCAACAGCCAGTTCGCCCGCGCAACCGCCATTGGTCTGTTCCAGTCCATCGTGGGCTTGGTGCTGATTACGGGCGCAAACACCGTTTCCCGCCTGTTCGACGAACAGAGTATTTGGTAAGAGGGGAGGATTTGTCATGACTGCGATTTCCACACAGGCGCATATTTGCCCTGAGAAGAAAAAGAAACTCGGTGTAGGGCAGATTATCCTCATCATCGTGATGATGCTCTTCGTGCTGATCTGCACGCTGCCGTTCATCAACGTCATTGCCATGTCGATGTCCTCCAAGTCTGCGATTCTGCGCGGTGCAGTGTCGTTCTGGCCGGTGGAATTCAACGTCGATGCCTACAAGCTCATCGTCAGCGACAATTCGATGTGGCACAGCCTGCTCTATACCATCGAACTGACGGTAATCTACACCGTGCTGGCGATGGTAATGACGATTCTGGTGGCGTTTCCGCTGTCCATGCGTCGCCTCAAGGGGCAGCGCGTCATCATGTTCTTCATCGTCTTTACCATGTACTTCTCCGGCGGCACGATTCCGATTTACCTGAACGTGAAGGAATTCGGAATGCTTGACAGCATGTGGTCGCTGATTATTCCGGGGCTGATTTCCACGTTCAACGTCATCATCCTGAAGAATTTCTTTTCTTCCCTGCCGTATGAGCTGGTGGAGGCGGCGTCGATTGACGGCGCGACGGACTTCCAAGTTCTCACCCGCATCTTCCTGCCGCTGAGCTTCTCCTCGCTGGCGACGCTTTCCCTGTTTTACGCAGTCGGCAAATGGAACAGCTTCAACGACGCGCTGTACTACATCACCTCGCGTGACCTCCAGCCCTTGCAGCTCAAGCTGTACAACCTCATCAAGGGCAGCCAGTCGGTGGAAGTTGCCGTCGCGGAGGGCAGCTCGAATGACCTGAGCACCAGCGTGTCCGAATCCATTCAGTCCGCAACCATCATTTTCGCGACGCTCCCCATCCTGATTGTGTACCCGTTTGTGCAGCGCTACTTCGTGGCGGGCGTTACGATGGGCGCAGTCAAGGGGTAAGCATCCCCCCCGTTTCCATGGTAACGGACGGCAACAGCCGTTCAAGATAGAAAGGAGTTATCCCACATGAAAAAGATTCTGGCTCTGGTTTGCACCCTGTGCCTGCTGCTGACGGCGCTTCCGCTGACGGCACTGGCGGCGGATGACGATTGGGTAACGCTCAACGTCGAAATGTACGACCGCTCCATCGCAGGCTTCAACGTTGAAGACTGCTGGCAGCTGCACTACATTCAGGAAAACTTCGGCGATCCGAATCACATCAAGATCAACTGGATTCCCGTCTCCCGCTGGGAGGAAGGCACGATCCTCTCCACCCGTCTGGCGGGCGGCACCGCGCCGGACATCTGCATGACCTACGGCACGGATTTGGTGCAGCAGTACATCGACATGGGCGGCATTATGCCGCTGGATGACCTGCTGGCGGAATACGGTCAGGAGCTGACGGCATTCCTCGGCGACGAAGTGCTGCAGTACGGTCAGTACGACGTGGGCGACGGCAAGGAGCAGTATTACCTGCCTGCGCGCCGCATCGTCGTCGCGACGCAGAGCATGTTCATCCGCAAGGACTGGCTGGAAAAGCTGGGCATGGAAGTTCCCACGAACGTGGAAGCGCTGTATGCCTACCTGAAGGCAGCGAAGGAGCAGAAGCTGGGCGGCGACAACACCATTCCGTATTCCTCCGACCTGTACGCGGCTGACCCCTTCTACGGCTGGATTTACCAGATGGATGCGTTCCTTGATTACAGCCAGATTACCGAAGAAGACTGGGTGGCGAACTTCAAGTTCCACTACATGCTGCCCGGCGCGAAGGAAGCGCTGCGCTGGATGAACAAGTTCTTCAACGAAGGTCTGGTTGCCGATTACTTCGGCATTGAGAACTCCAAGCAGACCGACAGCGACCGCGTGAACGGCTATGACGGCTTCTGGGTCGGCAACTGGGATGCCCCGTGGCGCATGGAAAAGTCCTACGCGCAGGATTTGGCGAAAAACGTCCCCGGCGCGAGCTGGATTGCGTGCGACCCCTTCAAGCCCGAAGCCGGAACGACCCCGCATGAAACCTACACCGCCGCTGGTCAGGCGATTTTCATCCCCGCGTCTGTGGATGAAAAGGTTGCGGTTGCCGCGATTAAGTACCTGAACTGGATGTGCAAGCCGGAATCCCTGTACGCGCTCCAGAACGGCGAAAAGGGCTACAACTACACCACCGTCAACGAAAACAACATTCCGACCGACCTGAAGAACATCAACGACACCGACGACGCGCACAAGATGCACGCGACCGACGGCGCGCCGATCTGCAACGGCTTCTACTACGGCTCTGACGAGCTGAACTACGCCGCGACCGCTATGGGCTTCCCCGGCTACGAGGATGTTGTGGCGGACAGCCTTGTGATTTCCAACGACGGCGCTTACGAACCTGTCAGCTTCACCCGCACCATTCAGTCCCGCATTGACTATGGCACGACCATCATCTCCAAGGAAGCGGAACTGCTGGTTCAGGTTGTGACCTGCAAGCCGGAAGATTTCGACGCAACGTGGGATAAGTACACCAATGAAATCCTTTCCGCCGGCGGTCAGCAGATTATCGACGAGCAGCGTCAGGCGTACAAGGATGGCGCATACCGCGGCTTCTATCCGATGGCGCAGGAGTAATAAGCGCACGCAAACTTCACAAAAAGGGGGCTGCGTCTTGGACGCAGTCCTTTTTTTCGGAATAACCCCCCTGATATTTCTGTTTTTCCCTGATTGAAATTGACAAAGAGTCTGCTTGGCTCTATGATGGGAGTGTTTCGGTATGCTTCGACTTGGAATCATCGGTGCGGGCGGCATTGCCAGCCTGCACACCCATAACATCCTGAGCGGCAAATGCCCGGAAGTGCAGCTGACCGCCATGGCAGACCGCAAGGAAAGCCGCCGAGAATGGATTCGCGCAACCGTGCCGGACGCTGCGGTTTTCTGCGAGGGCAGCGACCTGATTGCGTCCGATACCTGTGACGCGGTGCTGATTGCAACGCCGCATTATCAGCACCCGACGCTGGCGATAGAGGCGTTCCGCCACGGAAAGCATGTGCTGTGCGAAAAGCCGGCGGGTGTGTACACTTTGCAGGTGCAGGACATGATTGCGGAGGCGGATAAGCATCCCGAACTGACCTTCGGCATGATGTTCAACCAGCGCACGAATTGCACCTACCGCAAGATGCACGAGCTGATTCACAGCGGCGCAATCGGTGACTTAAAGCGTGTCAATTGGATTATCACCGACTGGTACCGCACGCAGTTCTACTACGATTCCGGCGCATGGCGCGCAACGTGGGCGGGCGAAGGCGGCGGTGTGCTGCTGAACCAGTGCCCGCATCAGCTGGATTTGGTGCAGTGGCTGGTGGGACTGCCATGCAAGGTGCAGGGTTTCTGTCACGAGGGCAAGTGGCACAACATCGAGGTCGAGGACGACGTAACCGCCTATTTCGAGTACCCGAACGGCGCCACGGGCGTTTTCATCACCACGACCGCCGACGCCCCCGGCACGAACCGCTTGGAGATTACAGGCACGAAGGCGACGCTCATCTGTCAGGACGGCAAGCTCATCATGAAGAAGCTGGAAATGGACGAGCGTGAATGGTGCGCGACGTGTCAGGAAGGCTTCCGTGCGCCGTCCTACGAAACGATCGAGGTCGAGACGGACGGGCAGAACGGGCAGCATCCGGCGGTGCTGAACGCGTTTGCGGCGCATATTCTGCGCGGCGAACCGCTGGTCGCGGACGGGCGTGAGGGCATCAACGGACTGATGCTGTCCAATGCGATTCATCTGTCCTCGTGGCTGGGACATCCGGTGACTTTGCCGATTGACGAGAAGCTGTTTTTGGAGAAGCTCAATGAACGTCGGGCAACGTCGCGGGTAAAGACAGGGGAAAGCGTTTTCAGTGATACAAATGGGACATATGGGTCAAAGTAAAGAGGAGCTCCAAACACGAGGATAAACACGCAGGCAAAGCAAGATAACGCGACCAACTCATACTATTTCCAAATGAGAATGCGCCAAGATGCGAAGCGAATTTTTCGCGCT
>OHGW01000497.1_pt1 | contig 18298 bp, 17 predicted proteins | sample 1567821 | NCBI WGS metagenome assembly OHGW01 (sample SAMEA3879572, study PRJEB24766) | human gut metagenome | biome: human-associated habitat; feature: feces | place: USA | collected 1985/1987 | reverse complement strand
TTTGCACCGCACCCATAGGGGCGATCATTGCTCGCCCATGTGTAACGGTTTGGTCGGCGCCGAAACAGAATCGTAGGGGCGATCATTGATCACCCCAGTCTGTCGAAAAAGTCCAGCAACGGCTGGGCTTTTTCAACAGGCTGAGCTGACGTGATTTTCACGTCAGCTGTTTTTTTACGCACTTTTATGCAATTGCCTATTTTCTTGTCACTTGAGGCAAATTTGTACGTTGAATTACATAAACTTCGGGTCTATTATGTGGTCAATGAATAAAGATAGCTCTTTTAAGAGCGGAAAGGATCGCATCATGAAAACAAAGTCATCAAACAACACATTATATGTTATCACAGCCATTGCATCCGTAGTTGTCATCCTGCTGGCCGCAGTCGGCTTTACAAATGTTGAGGCGCAGAAGGTAGAGCGCGTATCGGCCGACTCGAATTTCATAAGCCGCGCGGAATCGGCAGCCGAGCTTGCCGCCTCGATGGGTGTTGAAAACGACGTGTATCAGGCAAGCGTACAGAGCACTTCCGACGACGATGCCGATTCGCTCAGCCGCATGGCCGATGCACTCAAGCCCATCGCAGAGTACAACACCGACTCGGCCGCACTCGACCGCGAGGTAAAATATCTGCTCAGCGGAACGGATACCTATGCTACGACCTACGGCGGCATCTGCGCCGCAGCAGGCGAGGCATACCGTATGGATCTTGACTCGGCCAATCACGATGCAGCCGTCTGGACGGCAGTCTGCGCAGTCCTTGCCCTTGCAGGCATCGCCGGACTTGTCGTCTCGGTCACAAGGATCGAGTACGGCAGACACTGATTTCGATACAATTCTCCTTCTTTATACTCCCCATTAAAAAAGGCGAGGCCGCTTTGGCCTCGTCTTTTTATTATGTTTGCCTGACGGCGATAATTTGATAGCACCTCATCTGCCGCAAGCGGTTTTTTAATTGCGCATTAACGCTGATACCGATACATTTATTGCGGTATCTCGACCGGTGGATGCCGACCAAACCACGACAAGCGGAACGGATAAATCCGTTCCCTACGCTTCTATTTCGGTACCGGCAAAGCCACCACATGCGGGCGATCAATGATCGCCCCTACGGGTGCGGTGCAGAATTTAACACTGCACTAATGTATGGCGGCAGTTTTCCGGTTTCGTCGGCAACTTCGACACCGGGCAACCGCAATATGCGTATCCGTAGGTGCGGCAATTCGTCTCTAAAATATTGACTGTGAGTTTTTGCTATGATATACTGATTTTTAATTTACCGGGCAGCAGCCCACGAATGGAGAGTGTTAGATCCGAAATGGACGATGCCAGTCGATTGTCGCTGATAGTCGTAATTCTGCTTATCCTGTGCGCGGCGTATTTTGCCGTGGCGGAGACCTCGTTTGCCTCGGTCTCCAAGGTCAGGATAAAGATCCGCGCCGAGCGCGGCGAGGCAAAAGCAATACGGGCGCTGAAGGTGCTCGACAACTTTGACCTTGCGATAACGAGCATACTCATATGCACAAATATCGTACATCTTTCCGCGGCGAGCATAGCTACGCTTGCGGTAACGCGCATGTTCCCGGGCGTAAGCGGCGCGGTTACGATCAGCACGTTTGTAATGACGCTGGTCGTGTTCTTTGCCGGCGAGATGCTGCCCAAGAGCATCGCGAAGAAATACAGCGAGCGGCTGTCGCTGGCGGTTGCCGGTTCGCTGTGGTTTTTCATGACCGTTCTCAAGCCTCTTGCAACGCTGCTGACGGCGATAGGCAATTTCGCCGCAAAGCTTGCCAAGGCCGATCCGCAGATATCCGTCACCGAGGATGAGATATACGATATCATTGAGGATATGACCGAAGAGGGCAGCCTCGATGAGGAGCGCGGCGAGCTTATAAGCTCGGCTCTGCAATTTGCGGAAACGACGGTCGAGAGTATACTTACCTCGCGCGTGGACATAGTCGCGCTTGACATCGACGATCCTGTCGATGAGATGCTCGGCACCATACGCAGCGAAACGCACAGCCGCCTTCCCGTGTACGAGGGCAGCATTGATAATATTATAGGTATACTGTCGATACGGAAATTTATAAAAACATACCTGCGCGAGGGCGAAAAAATGGACGTTCGCGCGCTTTTGGATGAGCCGTACTTCATCCACGGCAGCACGAACATAGACGGGCTGCTTCCGGTGATGAGCAAAAAGCGGCTCAATATGGCCGTGGTTACGGATAACTACGGCGGCACGCTCGGCATAGTGACGGTCGAGGATATCCTCGAGGAGCTTGTTGGCGAGATCTGGGACGAGGACGACGTCGTCGAAGAGCCGTATGTCGCGCTGGATAACGGCGAGTGGGACTGCACCGCCGAGATGACCGTCAGCGACGTTTTCGAGCTTCTGGAGCTTGACGAGGACGACGATGACGAGTTTACGAATAAGCTCCTGGGCGAGTGGGCCTATGAGCAGTTTGACAATATCCCCTCGGTGGGCGACAGCTTTGAATATGATAACGTTGCCGTCACCGTGTCGGAAATGCGCAATAACCGAATACTGCGGCTGAGGGTGCGCCTCATCGACGAGGGAGGTGAGGAGAAATGACCTGGGCATATGTCTGCGGAATAGTCGTCTGCATCATCTTCTCGCATATCTTCTCCTCGGCCGAGATGTCTTACTCCTCGTGCAACCGCATGAGGCTTGAAAACGCCCGTGACGACGGCTCGAAGCGCGCCAAGGTCGCGGTGAAGATCGTCGATAACTTTGACGATTCGCTCTCGGCAATACTTATAGGCAATAACCTTGCCAACATAGCAAACTCCTCGCTCGGCTCGCTGCTGGTGCTGGAGCTGTGCAACGGCGATGACAGCTATGCATGGGTGTCAACGCTCACTATAACGATCCTGGTTATCATCTTCGGCGAAACAATACCGAAGATCATAGCCAAAAGCAGTGCAAACCGTTTGGCCTTGACCTACGCCTATTTCGTGCGCGGCCTGACGATCATATTCATGCCGCTTATCCGCCTTGTCGTCGGGCTTATAAAGCTGCTGACGCTTGGACTCAAGGGCGAAGCGGAGGATACCGACGAGGAAGCCGCCGTCGAGGAGCTGAGCTCTATCATAGAGACTGCCGAGGACGAGGATGTCCTTGACGAGGATCGCTCGGAGCTTGTGCAGGCGGCGATAGACTTTTCGGATATAATGGCCTCCGAGGTAATGACCGCGCGTGTTGACGTTGTAGCGTTGGATATCGACGAGGACATGGCCGATCAGATCGAAACGATCGAGAATGCGCCGTTCTCGCGCATCCCGGTTTATGAGGACAGCGTGGATAACGTGATCGGAGTTTTGTATCTCAATCACTTCCTCAAAGCGCTTGCAGGCGACGAGAAGCCGGATATACGCAGTCTGCTCATGCCGCCGTGCTATGTTTATAAAACCATGAAGCTGCCCGCGGTGCTCACAGAGCTGCGCAAGGCAAAGCAGCACCTGGCCATCGTCACCGACGAATACGGCGGAACGTTGGGCATACTGTCGATGGAGGATGTTCTCGAGCAGCTCGTCGGCGAGATATGGGACGATACGGATGAGATAAAGGAAGAGATCCTCGAGCGCTCCGACGGCGAGTTCGAGCTTGACGGCGACATGAGCATCTCCGATTTCATCGACCTTCGGCATCCGTGAGCGTGATTTTGAGGCGGAAAGCGAAACCGTCGGCGGCTGGACGATAGAGATGTTCGGCTCGTTCCCCTCGGTGGGCGACAGCTTTGATTATGAAGATCTGCACATCACAGTTCTTGAAATGGACGGACTGCGAGTCGAAAAAGTCCTCGTAGTCAAAAAACCGCCCGAAGCCGATCCCGACGGCGATTAATTTAAATGAAAGCCTTCTCCGTTTTTTCGGAGAAGGCTTTTTGAGTGACTGTATAATCGGCGGCGTTTCGGAAACACTTACACCGAGGTGTTTCCATGTATATAAGAAAAAAGACGTTTATACTCATCATCACATATCTTGCGGCGGCGGTCGTTGCGCTGGGCGCGTACACGGCGGTGCATTTCGGCATGGAGGGCAGCTATCGCCGCACGGCCGAGTACGGCTATGCGCACGCGTTCGAAGAGGTCGTCGGTTCGGTATCGGCGCTTTCGGATTCGCTGCATCGTGCCTCATATGCAAGCGGCGCGGAGCTGTCGGGTCAATTGTGCGCGGATATCTACGGGAGCTGCCTTGCGGCCGAGATGACCATGGCGGTGCTGCCGTTTTCAACGCAGGAGCTGGAGCAGACGGCGGCGTTTATAGGAATTGCCGGCGACTATGCGCGCGGCAGCCTGCGAACCTCGGCGCAGTCGGGCTTTGACGATGCGGCGCGTCGGAACTTTGCCTCGCTTTACAAAACCGCCGCGGCGCTGACACGGGAGCTGAGCGAGCTGCGCAACGAGATAAATGACGGCGAGGTGCTGCTTGACGAGCCGGAGAATGTGTTTGCAGACTCCGGCGACAGGCTGAGCGCGTCCATGCTCGGTATAGAGGACGGCATCGGCGCGACCGAGCTTGACGGCTACGACGGAAAATACGCAAAAACCGCGCAGAGCACCGGCAAAAAGCCTGTCGCGCAGAGCGAGGCCAAGGCTATTGCCGCCGAGTTCTTCGGCCTTGATGAAGATAAGCTCGAGGCGGAATACAGCGCGGAAAACGGCACGGTGTGCTTTGCATTTAACGGCGGCAGCGTATGCGTCGATGCCGAGGGCAATGTCCTGTCGCTCAGCTCCGAGCGCAGCGTGGCAGGAGACATGGAGTCATCCGAGCTTGAGGCGATAGCCCGTGATTTTCTGGCTGCCCACGGCTTTGGCGAAATGTATCTTGCGTCGAGCGAGCGATACGGCAGCGTGCAGACAATGAAATTCGAGTGCGTCGAAAACGGCGTGAGGTGCATTGACGACAGCGTGCGCATTTCCGTCGCCGGAGACTACGGCGATATCTATGCCTTCGACGCGGCGGCGCATATCAAAAACCACGGCACTTACCCGAAGGCCGCGGCCGCCGTGAGCGAGACTGCGGCACGCACCGCGATCCCGGAAACGCTGAGCGTTTCGGATGCGCAGCTTTGCTATGCTCCGACCGAGGGCAGGAGCGCTGTTTTGTGTTATGGCTTTGACTGCGCAGGCAGCGGCGGCGAGCGCGTTTTCGTTCTTGTCGATGCGCAGACCGGGCGGCAGTTTGATATAGAGATACTGTGAAAAAGGAGACTGCATTTTGCGGTCTCCTTTTTCACGATACAAGGCAATCGACCGTCAGCATAAGGCAGAAGCCGAGGAGCATGCAGTAGGTCGAAAGCCGGCCACTGCCGCGGATGTGGGTCTGCGGCACCATGTCGTCAACTATGACATACAGCATCGTTCCGGCTGCAAAGGCGAGCGCAAACGGCAGTATGCCGCGCGAGAGCGTTATGGCAAAGTAGCCGAAAAACACACCGGCTACCTCGACAGCGCCGCTTATAAACGCAACTATCGCCGCACGCTTTTTGCCCGTTCCGGCTTTCAGAAGCGGCGGTATGATTATCATGGCCTCCGGAATGTTCTGAAACGCGATGCCGCTTGTTACCGTCACGGCGTCGGAGAGGTTTCCCGTTCCGAAGCTCACCCCGGCGGCGATGCCCTCGGGAAAGTGGTGTATCGCAATGGCCGCGACGAACAAAAGCGCGTGCCGGCATGCCTCGTCATTGCCGTTTGTCATGCCCATGCCTCCGGCAAGCCGCGGGCCGACGATGTTTATGCCGCTTAAAAAGAATGCACCGCAGAATATGCCCAGCGGCGTGAGCCACAGCGCCCGCGCGCCGGAAAACTCCACCGACGGCACGACAAGGCCGAGTATCGCCGCGCACAGCATTATGCCTGCCGCCGCGCCCGACAGCGCGTCCTCGACTGCCGGCGGTATATTCTCGAACAGAAAGCCTATCACAGCGCCGACAAGGCTGCAAAGTGCAATTCCTGCCGCCGTAATAAGTACATAAGTCATATAATTCCCCCAATTGCGGTCGATGCATTCTATGCCGCATTGGAAAAATTGTGATTGACAGCGGAGCAAATTTCCAATACTATAATGTATAAAGTTATACACAAACCTAAAAGGAGTTCAGAGTATGAAAAATATGTCCCGACGCTTTGCGTGTCTTGTGCTTGCACTTTCACTGTGCCTTGCTCTGCTTGCCGGCTGCGGAAAGGATAAGGGCGGCGCGCCGGATCCCACGCCCGAGGCGACAAAGCAGACCTTTGATCCGGCAGCCTATGTCAGGGGCGGCCTTGACGCCGTGTATCTCGGCGAGTATTCCGACGAATACCTTGCCATGCTCGGCGGTGAGACTAAGGAGAGCTGCGATGAGCGCTATGAGCGCGGCATGCAGGTGAGTCTTGAGGTTTTCTGCGAATATTTCGGCATTGATCTTGCGCGGTGCAGCGACGCGACGCGCACCGAGCTTCTTGACCTCATGCGCCGGATGTATAAATGCGCAAAATACGAGATCGGCCCCACGGTGCAGGGCGGCGACGGCTACACCGTTTCCGTAACGGTCAGTCCCATTGCTGCGGTCGCGCAGGCGGCGCAGAACGATTACCCCGGCTTTGCGCAGGATGCGGCAAACCGCATTGCCGCCGGGGAGCTTGACAAATCGTCGCAGAGCTTCAAGGACTGGTGGGCAAAGTCGATCTGCGGCATGGTCTCGGCGCGCCTTGCTTCGCCCGAATACCTCGCTGCGCAGACCGTCAGCGTGACTCTTGCAAAAAACGATGGCGGCGCCTACGGCTTTGCAGGCACGAGCCTTTCGGATGTTGATGCGCTGATCGTTTCTTACCCGGCATAAATGAGCAAAAAATCTTCGTATCACTTTCGATACGAAGATTTTTCATTTTAGCGTCATTTTTATGTGCGGTATGCCATCCTCGTCGCGCAAAACGAGGTGATATGCAGCCTTGTCCGCGTCATCGACCTCCTGATACGGGCAGCTTTGGTCGACCACGAACACCGATACGCGCAATTTGTATATCTCGAACAGCTCCTGCGCGGAAAGCTCATTAAATTGTTTCACAACAAATTCCATTTTTTCGGCGGCGAATTAGCGCATTACTTATACATATATTGCGGTAGCCCGGTTCGTGACATTGGATAAAACCGTGATTGCTACGCAACGCACTAACGTATGGCGAGGCAACTATGGTTTCCTCCGCACCTTCGATACCGGGTTCAGGCAATATGCGTATTCGTAGATGCGCTAAAGCGCCTCTAAAAAATGTTGGTGGTGGAGAGGAAGGCGGCGACGTTTGTGACCTTGCCGTGCTCGAAGGTAAGCTCGATGCTCACTCTGCCCTTTTCCGCGCGGCAGGAGTTAAAGCCGCCGTCGGCCATCTTGTATCGCGCATCGAGCAGCGCCGTTTTTGCGTCAAGCTCATCGTCGCCGACGCGGATGCCGAGAACGGAGTAAGACTTCTCGGCCGAGGAAAAGCCGACCACGCCGTAACCGCCAAGCCCGGAATCGGGGTGCTTGCCGAGGTAATAGCGCGTGTCGGTACCGGCCTGCATTATGCCCTCGCCGCGCTCGTCGGAGAACCATTCGAAGCCGTCGGCGTCATACTGCTTTGCGTCGTCTGCGCTGCGGATGTAGTCGATCGAGCCGCCCAGCCGCCAATCGGTGAGCGAGCGCGTGTTGAACTGAGCCAGCTCAAACGTTCCGAACCATGTGAACGCGGCGCTCAGCAAAACCGCGGCCGCAAGCAGGATTATTATTGCAAGCTTTAGTGTTTTCTTGGATATCCTTTTATAAAACGGCATGTAAAATGCTCCTTTGAATCGTTGTAGATCGATCTGACGTTTCTGACTAAAATATCATAACATTTAATGATGAAAAGTCAATAACGGACACTTACCCGAAAAATAAATATTTTGTAAAGAGCAGGATTGTCAATAATGCACTAAATAATTTGCGGATTTTATGCTAAAATGTCAAATGTTAAGGCGTGGCAAAATTCATGCTTCAAGTTCGGCATATGACTATGTTATAATAATTTACATCGGCACAACCGAAAAATTTTTATCAGGAGGAGCAATATGAAAAACACCAAGAAACTCCTTTCTCTGCTTCTGGTCATCGCCATGATATTCGCTCTGGCGGTTCCGGCATTCGCAGAAGGGGAGACCCCGTCTATGGCAGGCAAAACCGTTATTGTACACTCGAACGACGTTCACGGTGCAATAGCCGGCTATGCAAACATTGCTGCACTTGCGGCGGAGTATGAAAGCCAGGGCGCCAAGGTAATAGTTGCCGACGCAGGCGACTTCAGCCAGGGCAAGGTCGAGGTCAGCTCGAACAAGGGCCTGAACGCGGTCAAGATGATGAACGCGGCCGGCTACGACATCGCAACCCTCGGCAACCACGAGTTCGACTACGGCTATGCTCAGCTCAAGGAAAACCTCAAGGAAGCAACATTCAGCACCATCTGCTGCAACATCCTCGACGAAAACGGCAAGCCCGCATTCGAAGGCAGCAAGGTATTTGACATTGACGGCCTGAAGGTCGGCTTCATCGGCGTCAACACGCCCGAAAGCCAGACCAAGGCAAACCCGGCGCTCATAAAGGGGCTGACCTGGCTCGCAGGCGCCGACATGGTCAAGGCAGTTCAGGCCGAGGCCGATAAGCTTAAGGCCGACGGCACCGACGTTATCGTCGTTCTGTCTCACCTGGGCGTTGATTCCGAAAGCGAGCCCAACCGCTCGACCGACCTGTGGGCAGGACTCACCGGCGTTGACTTCATCATCGACGGCCACTCTCACAGCGTTATGGAAAAGGGCGATAATAACGAGCCCATCCAGTCCACCGGCACCGCATTTGAAAACGTCGGCGTTATCGTTATCGACAATGCCACCAAGAAGATCGAAAAGAACATGCTCGTCAAAGTGACCGAAGACTCTGCAAAGGACGAGGCGGTTGCAAAGGCAGCTCAGGACATCACCGACGCTATCAACGCCGAGTACGGCGCCGTCTTCGCAAAGAGCGAGGTCGAGCTTAACGGCGATAGAAGCTACAGCAGCAAGACCGACCTCTACGGCAACCGCGACGGCGAGACTAACCTCGGCGACCTCATCACCGACTCCATGGTATGGTCGGTCAAAAAGACCGGCGGCGTGACGGTTGACGAGAAGAACATCGTTGCAGTCACAAACGGCGGCGGCATCCGCGCGGCGATCAAGGCCGGCGACGTCACCAAGAAGGACGTAAACACCGTTCTGCCCTTCGGCAATACCATCGCAGTCGTCTATGTCACCGGCGCAGAGCTGCTCGAGGCTCTCGAGGCTTCGACCTACTGCTCGCCCGACAGCGCGATCGGCGGCTTCCCCCAGGTTTCCGGAATAAACTACACCGTCGATGCATCCAAGGCATATGACGCAAACGACACTACCTATCCCGGCTCGACCTACTACGGTCCCAAGACCATAAACCGCGTTACCATCGACAGCATAAACGGCCAGGCGTTTGACGCAAAGGCGACCTATGCGGTCATCACCAACAACTTCCTCGCAGCCGGCGGCGATACCTACTATGCATTCGCCTCCGCAAGCGCTCAGTTCGACACCGGCATTCCTCTTGACGAGGCACTGATGGACTACATCACCACCGAGCTCAAGGGCATCATCGGCGAGCAGTACAAGGCTCCGCAGGGCCGCGTCAGCTACACCGAGCCGTTCACCGACGTGACGGCAGGCGTATACCACGACGCTATCATGTGGGCATACAAGAGCAAGATCACGACCGGCGTTACCGAAACCACCTTCGCTCCCAAAGACAGCTGCACCCGCGCTCAGATAGTCACCTTCCTGTACCGTGCGGCAGGCTCGCCCGAGATCTCCGAGAGCGTTGAAAATCCCTTCACCGACGTCAGCAAGGACAGCGTTTACTACAACGCCATTATGTGGGCGGTCGAAAAGAAGATCACGACCGGCGTGACCGAAACGACCTTCGTTCCCAACGACACCTGCACCCGTGCACAGGCCGTCACCTTCCTGTACCGCGCAAAGTAATTTTGCGCCCGGCAGGAGCTGAGGCTTATAATTAAATATGTAGCACCCGAAGCCGCAAGGCCTCGGGTGCTTTTTTGCCGAGTAAAACTTTTGCGCAAAAAAATATATAAATTTTTGCACAAATTTTTTAATAAAAGCCTTGACAAGAATAAAAAACAGTGCTATATTAGCACTCGAAGGCTAAGAGTGCCAACAGACAAGAGGTTTGAGTGCTAAATGAGTATAAGCGAAAGAAAAAAGAAAATACTCGGCGCACTGGTCGATGAATACATCAAAACTGCCGAGCCTGTCGGCAGCAAGGCCATTGCGAGCATCTCCGGTCTCGGATGCAGCAGCGCCACGATACGAAACGAGCTTGCGGAGCTCACGGCGCTGGGCTATCTTGAACAGCCGCACACCTCCGCCGGACGCATCCCGACCCCCGCAGGGTACAGGATGTATGTCAACGAGCTTATGGAAAAACAGAAGCTTTCCCTTGAGGAGGCCGAGGACATAAACCGGCGCCTGAACGAAAAGCTCACTCAGCTTGATGAGCAGATGCGCGATGTCGGCAAGCTTGCATCGCAGCTGACCGATTATCCGGCTCTTGCGCTTGCGGCCTACGCTCCGGCGACGATAAAGCGCTTTGATCTTATCTATATTGATGCCAACACATTCATAATCGTTGTGATGCTGAGCAACAATACGGTTAAGAACAAGCTCGTAAATCTCCCGGTTTCGGTCGATCAGCAGATGATACAGAAGCTTGCAACGCTGTTTAACGCAAACTTCACCGGCATCTCGAGCGACAAGATAACGCCGCTGCTGATATCTTCAACAGAGCGCGCCGCCGGCGACACGATGGGTCTTGCGGCGGTCATAGCGTCGTTTACGATGGAAACGCTCGAAAGCCAACAGGGTGTCGAGGCCTATATCACCGGCGAGAACAGGCTGCTCAGCCAGCCCGAGTTCCGCGACCCGGACAAGGCGCATAAGCTGATGAATTACCTTTCCGACGGCGGCCATATAATTGCCGACGCGGAAAACGGTCTGTTCGATGATAATTCCGAGGTGCGAGTCCTCATAGGCCCGGAGAATATCGCCGAGGAGCTTAAGGATTCAAGCGTTGTTATAGCAAGCTATGACATGGGCGATAATACGAAGGGGCTGATCGGAGTTGTCGGGCCGACGAGAATGGATTACTCTGCGGTTGCCGCAAAGCTGAGCTTTCTGGCGGCCGGACTTTCCAAGCGCCTCGGCGCGGGCTCCGCACCGCCGTCGGGAATGCATAATAAGCTTATAATCAAGGGAGATGACATAATAGATGAGCAGTAACAAAGATAAAAAAGAGCAGGAGCCTCAGACCGAAGAAATAAAGGAAGAAAAGGTCGAGACCGCTGCCGAAGAGATAAAGGACGAAGCGAAAGCGGAGCCCAAGGAAGATAAAAAAGATAAGAAACAGAAGAAAGAGTCCAAAAAAGAGGCCGAGATAAAGGAAACGGCCGAAAAGCTCATTCAGGCGGAAAAGGAAAAGTACCTCAGGCTATGCGCCGAGTACGATAACTTCCGCAAGCGCAGCCAGAAAGAGCGCGACGGCCTGTACGCCGATATAAAGGCGGACACGCTGCTCAAGTTCCTTCCCGTCTACGACAATCTGGAAAGAGCGCTCTCCACGCCGACGTCAGACGAAGCGTACCGCAAGGGCGTGGAAATGACGATGGTGCAGTTTAACCAGACGCTCGAAAAGCTCGGCATAACCGAGATCCCGGCGCTCGGCGAAAAGTTTGATCCGAATGTTCACAACGCGGTCATGCACGTTGAGGACGAGTCCCTCGGAGAAAACGAAGTCGTCGAGGTGTTCCAAAAGGGCTTTAAGCTCAATGACAAGGTGATCCGTTTCGCTATGGTAAAAGTAGCGAACTGATTATAAATTAATTTGGTATATTATTGACTTTCAAATAGGAGGATTTACATTATGGGTAAGATTATAGGTATTGACCTCGGTACAACTAACAGCTGCGTATCCGTTATGGAAGGCGGCGAGGCTGTCGTTATCGCAAACGCAGAGGGTGCTCGCACCACTCCGTCGGTCGTTGCATTCACCAAGACCGGTGAGAGAATGGTAGGTCAGGTCGCAAAGCGCCAGGCCATAACGAACCCCGACAGGACCATTTCGTCCATCAAGCGTGAAATGGGCACAGCATACAAGGTCACCATTGATAATAAATCATACACTCCGCAGGAGATCTCCGCAATGATCCTTCAGAAGCTGAAGGCAGACGCAGAGAGCTATCTCGGCCAGCCCGTAACCGAGGCTGTCATCACCGTTCCCGCATACTTCACCGACGCACAGCGTCAGGCAACCAAGGACGCAGGCCGTATCGCAGGTCTGGATGTAAAGCGTATCATCAACGAGCCTACAGCAGCAGCTCTTTCTTATGGTCTGGATAACGAAGAAGAACAGAAGATCATGGTATACGACCTTGGTGGTGGTACATTCGATGTATCTATCATTGAGATCGGTGAAGGCGTTATTGAAGTATTGGCAACAGCCGGTGATAATAAGCTTGGTGGTGATGACTTTGATAATGCTGTTACACAGTATATCGTTGACGAGTTCAAGAAGGCAGAGGGCATCGACCTGTCCGGCGATAAGGTCGCAATGCAGCGTCTGCGCGAGGCTGCCGAGAAGGCGAAGATCGAGCTGTCCGGCGTTACCACCTCGAACATCAATCTGCCTTACATCACCGCAGATGCAACCGGCCCGAAGCACCTCGACGTAACTCTGTCGCGTGCAAAGTTCAATGAGCTGACTCATCACCTCGTTGAAAAGACCATGGGTCCTGTAAAGCAGGCACTGTCCGACTCCGGACTGTCCGCTTCCGATATCTCCAAGGTTCTGATGGTCGGCGGCTCCAGCCGTATCCCGGCAGTTCAGGAGATGGTAAAGCAGCTGACCGGCAAGGAAGGCTTCAAGGGCATCAACCCCGATGAATGCGTTGCCATCGGCGCAGCTATCCAGGGCGGCGTTCTCGCAGGCGACGTAAAGGGCGTTCTGCTTCTGGACGTAACTCCGCTGTCTCTGGGCATTGAGACCCTCGGCGGCGTATGCACCCGCCTGATCGAGCGCAACACCACCATTCCGACCAAGAAGAGTCAGATCTTCTCCACCGCGGCCGATAACCAGACCGCAGTTGAGATAAACGTCCTTCAGGGCGAGCGCGAGATGGCTCAGTACAATAAGAGCCTCGGCCGCTTCAACCTCGACGGTATCGCCCCGGCTCGCCGCGGCACTCCGCAGATCGAAGTCACCTTCGATATCGACGCAAACGGCATCGTAAACGTTTCCGCAAAGGATCTTGGCACCGGCAAGGAGCAGCACATCACCATCACCTCCTCGACCAACATGTCAAAGGAAGACATCGACAAGGCAGTCAAGGACGCCGAGATGTACGCAGCGGAGGACGCAAAGCGCAAGGAAGAGGTCGATGCCCGCAACGAAGGCGATCAGATCGTCTACCAGACCGAAAAGACCCTCGAAGAGATGGGCGACAAGGTCGATCCGAGCATCAAGAGCGAGATAGAAGCAAAGCTTCAGGCGCTCAAGACCGCACTCACCGGCACCGACACCGCAGCTATCAAGAACGCTACCAAGGAGCTGACCGACGTGTTCGGCAAGATGTACGAGGCAGCGCAGGCAGCTCAGGCAGCACAGGGCGGCGCGGGTTTTGATCCTAACGCTCAGGCCGGCGGCAATGCAGGCGGCCAGGATTACTACGACGCAGATTACACCGTAGTTGACGACGACGATAAGAAGTAATCGCAAAGCGGCGATATCATATGGGCGCACTCTGTGCGCCCATATTGAGCGTTAAAAAAGTCATATAAAGCAGCAGACTTTTTTGACTTGAGCGAAGAGAAAATCACAATACAGAGTGTCCCCCTATGCATTGAGAAAAGCAATAGAGCAGCAGGGGAGCTCGAGGGGACAAGGCCCCACTCGTAGTCAGATTATAGCCATCAAAAACGTCCGGTACGGGCTTTTTGACGAGCGTAGCGAGATTTTTCGTGAAAACTTGTTTTCACAAAAAATGTGGCGTTAAATTTTTGCGCGCTCAAAAAAGTCGCAGACTTTTTTGACTTGAGCGAAAAAATGAGGTGGACTTATGGCAGAAAAAAGAGATTATTATGAGGTTCTCGGCGTATCAAAGGACGCGACCGAGGATCAGCTCAAAAAAGCATACAGAAAGCTTGCCAAAGAAAATCACCCCGATCTTCATCCCGGCGACAAAGAGTGCGAAGCGCGGTTTAAAGAGATAAACGAGGCTTACGAAGTCCTTTCTGATGCTGATAAGCGCGCAAAGTACGATCGTTTCGGCCACGCCGCGTTCGACCCGAGCCAGGGCTACGGCGGCCAGGGCGGTTTCGGCGGCTTTGGCGATTTCGGAGGTTTCGGTGATTTCGGCGGCTTTGGCGATATATTCGGCGACATTTTCGGCTTCGGCGGCAGTGGCGGCGGTAAGAACCCGAACGCTCCGCGCAAGGGCGAAAATCTGCGCGCAAACGTGAACATAAAGTTTGAGGAAGCGGCGTTCGGCGTCAAAAAGGAAGTGTTCGTAACGCGCGTTGAGCAGTGCCCCGACTGCAAGGGCACAGGCTGCGCCGCGGGCACGACTGCCGAGGTCTGCCCCGACTGCAAGGGCTCGGGTCAGGTGAAAACCACGCAGCGCACGCCGTTCGGTATGATGCAGCAGAACACGCGCTGTAGTAAGTGCAAGGGTCGCGGCAAGATCATCCATAGCCCGTGCGGCACCTGCCACGGCATCGGCAGCATCCGCCGCCAGCACAAGGTGAGCATCAGCATCCCTGCCGGCATCGACGACGGACAGACCATATCTCTGCGCGGACAGGGCAACGCCGGCGTAAACGGCGGCCCGGCCGGCGATCTGCTGGTAACGGTGCTCGTGCAGCCCCACGCAAGGTTTGAGCGCGAGGGCGCGTCGGTGCTCCTTAATCAGGACATATCCTTTGCGACTGCGGCGCTCGGCTCGGAGATCGAGGTTCCCACGCTCGACGGTAAGGTAAAGCTCAACATACCCGAGGGCACGCAGACCGGCACGACCTTCCGCCTCAAGGGCAAGGGCATTCCGTTCCTGCGCTCCGGCGGCAGAGGCGACCAGTTCGTGACTGTGAGAGTCGCGGTCCCGAAAAACCTCACCTCGGCGCAGAAGGAAGCTCTGCGCGGCTTTGCCTCCTCGCTCGGCGAGACGGTCGAAACCAAAAACGGCGTGTTCGGCAAGCGCAAAAAATAATGCATAATTGTTGAAAAGGCAGCAAATCGCTGCCTTTTTTATTTTTCTCTGTCGGAAAATTGACAAATTGACTAAAATATATTAAAATAGTTTAAACATCGGCTGCAATGAAAGGGGAGCTCGGTATGCTGCAGGATAACTTTTTGGAAGTGTACGATAAGTTTAAGCTTGAATTTTTCCGCAGAATATTTGAGCTTGTGCGCGAGCGCGAGGGCTCGCTTTCGGCAATGGAGGCGTTTTCTATTGAGATAATCCATGCGCTCAACGAGCCGACGATCGGCCGCTTTGCCGAGTTTTTAAATATCTCGCAGTCGAATGCAACCTATAAGGTAAACAATCTCATTAAAAAAGGCTACCTCAAAAAGCAGAACTCCGACACCGACCGCAGAGAATATCACCTTGTTTTGTCGGAGAAGTACTATAACTATACCGATATCATGCGCAGCTACGTCAAAACCGTCCTTGGCAGGATCGAGGAGAGCTTCTCGAAAGAGGAGCTTGAGCTGTTTTCGGACATGCTCGTGCGCATATCGGCCGAAATGATGCCCGAAGCCGGGAACTTTGAATGATAAAATGCACCGACGTTTTTCGCCGGTGCATTTTTGCTGCCAAATTGACTTTTCAACAAGCGGCGAGGATTGACAAGTGATATGCGCCGTGATACAATATGCTCAATAGGTAACTTGCGTTACCTATGAAAGGAGCGTGTATCATGGCACCCGAAACCCAGTTTTCCGCCGGAAAGATTATAGACGCGGCGATAGGCATAACGCGAGCACACGGCATTGACGCAGTAACCGCGCGGAGCATAGCAAAAGAACTCGGCTGCTCGGTAAAACCGATCTTCACGGCGTTTGACAATATGGATGATGCTATAGAGGCAACGGTCGAAAGGGCGAGGAGCATTTTTACGGAGTTTATGCAGAAACCCTATGAAAAGCTTTCGTTCATGCGTATCGGACTGAGGTGGATCGACTTTGCACGAACGGAGCCGAATCTTTATAAACTGCTGTTCGTCCCGTCGGCGCGCGGCGCGCGGCTGACGACGCCGCTGAATGTTTTTATGAATTTCGAGGGGCTGACGGAAAAAATTGTGCCGATAGTTGCTTCCGAGTTCGGCCTCAGCGGCGACAAGGCTTACAGATTGTATAACCAGATGATAATCCACGCCCACGGAATGGCCTGCATCCTTGTGAGCGGACAGACGGATTTTACGGAGCAGAGCATAAGAGAGATATTCTCCGAGACTGTCGAAAGTCTTGTGGGGTATTATAAAAAATCGGAGGAATAGAGTTTGAAGATCGTATTTCTTGTCTTGTTCGCGGCGGCGAGCATAGCGCATTTGTGTTTCAGCTGGAAGGACGATAAGCGCGGCCGAGCCGTGACAAAGCCGTTTTTGCTGCTGTTTCTGGCGCTGTATTACGTTTTTTCGGTCGATAAGATCTCACTCGTGCTGCTTTTTGCTCTGCTGACGAGCTGGCTGGGTGATGTGCTGCTTATACCGAAGGGGCATAAGTGGTTCTCCGCCGGCGGCGTGAGCTTTATGGTCAGTCATTTTCTCTTCATAGCCGTGTATATCGAGCGCATAAGCTTTGCCGAGGTCCTGTGGCTGCCGGTCATCGTCGCCGCGCTTGTCTATTGTATCGTCGCGGCAAAGATAATCTCAATGGTGTGGAAGACGACACCCCGGCTTATGCGCGCCGTCATGTATATATATCTGCTGGCAAACAGCGCAATGAACGTCTTTGCACTGATGCAGCTGTTATCGACAGGCACTCTTGGTGCGGTCATTGCCTATATCGGCGCGGTGCTGTTTTTCGTCTCGGATTGCAGCCTGTTTCTCGTCCGCTATTATAAGCCCCGGAAGATCGTCTACAAGGACCACTTTACGGTCATGCTGACCTACATCCTCGGCGAGCTGCTCATAACTCAGGGCATAATCATGCTGACAATATAAAAACGGAGGAAAAAGGGATGAAATGCGTATTTATAATCAATCCACATGCAGGCGAAGCCGATAACGAGGAAAAGATCCGCCGGGAGGCGGCGGGTATCGAAGGAGCCGACTGCGAGTTCTATGTCACAAAAGCTGTCGGCGACGCGACGGAATTTGTGCGAAATTGGTGCAAAGAACATGCCGGCGAAGAGGTGAGGTTTATCGCCTGCGGCGGCGACGGAACGATAAACGAGGTCTTTAACGGCGCTGTCGGGCAGAAAAATGTCAGCGTAAGCTGCTATCCGTGCGGCAGCGGCAACGATTTTGTCAAGGCGTTCGGCGGAGCGGAGCTGTTTCTGGATATCGCGAAGCTTATCACCGCGCCCACGCGAAAGCTTGATCTGCTCAAGGTTGGCGACAGATACAGCAACAACGTGGTCAACTTCGGCTTTGATACCACCGTTGCGATAACGATAAACAAGGAACGCGACAAGACCGGCCACGGCGGCAAGAACGCCTACACCAAGGGAGTTGTCACCGCGCTTATAAAAAGCATGAATAACCGCTGCACCGTCATAGCCGACGGCGAGACGCTCAATCCCGACGGAAAGCTTTTGCTGTGCACGTTGGCAAACGGCCAGTATGTCGGCGGCTCGTTCAAATGTGCGCCCAGATCCAGATCCGATGACGGACTGATCGACGTTTGCATGATAAAGCCGATATCACGCCTGCGCTTTGTGAAAGTGCTCACACCTTATACAAACGGCGAGCATCTTGACGATCAGAGTATGAAGGACATAGTCATTTACCGTCAGGCAAAAGAGGTGGAAGTGATCGGCGGCGAGGGGTTTGCCTTTTCGCTCGACGGCGAGATAATATATTCAGACCGCTTTACCGTTAAGATCGCACCGTCTGTTCTCGACTTTGCCGTGCCGGAGGCATAAACACTCACAGCGTGTCAAAAAAGTCTGTGACTTTTTTGCACGCTTCAAAAACGCCACATTTTTTGTGAA
>OHGW01000491.1_pt1 | contig 18379 bp, 9 predicted proteins | sample 1567821 | NCBI WGS metagenome assembly OHGW01 (sample SAMEA3879572, study PRJEB24766) | human gut metagenome | biome: human-associated habitat; feature: feces | place: USA | collected 1985/1987 | reverse complement strand
AAAAATATATAAAGGAGATTATATAAATGAAAAAACTTTTCAAAACACTCGTCTGCCTGACTCTGGCTCTTGTCATGTGCTTCGGTCTGACCGCCTGCGGCGAGTTTGACGGCAACTTCAAAACGGTTGCTTCGGCGGATGAAATTAACACTACTTTTGCCAAGGTGAACACCGAGGAATCGGATACCGAAACGGGTTATCAGCTCAAAGCCACCTTCAAAGGCGCGTTTGAAAACGAACTGGGCAAGGGCGACATCGATATGACGATGAAGGGCAAGGTTTCCATAAAGGACGGAGTCAAATCCGCAATAGAGAGCACGATGACTTTTTCCGGCTCGTCCCAAGCCGGCGGGGTGTCTGTCAGCTATGATTCCGCGCTCGATATGAATGTTTACACGGGCGACGGCGCTATGTATACTCATACCGTCATGTCTTTAAACGGCGCGGAAACGGCAAATACAAAGATTAAGGTCGATTTCGGCGACGATTTGCAGTCGGTTCTCGACAATTTTGCAGGCATGGCAAGCGAGGGCGCGGAGGGTATAGATTTCTTCGCCATGACCGCAGCCGAGCTTGAAACGCAAAACATCAAGGTTTACATTGACAGCAACGAGAACGGCACGAAAATCAAGTTCGAGTTTGACGACACCGACAAGGGTGAAAATTCCGTTTTCGGAAAGGGTTCCACAATCTTCTCTTTCGGAGCCAACAATCTTTTGAGAGGCTATCAGATGAAGTACGAAGTGCAGGGGCTCAAAGTTTTTGTCGAGCTTAAACCCTTCAACGGAAGCGTAACTCTGCCTAACGACCTCGATACCTATACGAGTTATTCTATCGGCTTTTAAACAATCGATTGAAAGCTCCCGCTTGCGGGAGCTTTTTTTATACTGGTTGGGGCAAGCGTATGATTTAAGGAAAGAAGCTTTGCTTCGTCGCGGCGGGTGTTTTTGCGCGTACGCTTTTTCTTGACCTGAAAGCCCCGCCCGTGATAAAATAACGCCGACGCAATATGAGACTGAGAAGAAAAAAGAATTTGGACAGCCTGCTGTCAGAAGCAGGCGACGCTGTGATTGACAAGGAAATAAGAGAAAAAAATTCTTCCGTACCCGCCCGCGATTATATTGATTTCAATGCCTTATTCGGCAGGAGCGCTCCCGTCTGGCTGGACGTAGGCTGCGGCAAGGGCGTTTTTTCCGTCGAACTTGCAAAAAGACATAAGGAGGCGGTTCTTGTCGCCGTTGAGCGGATTGGCAACGTTATGGTGGAAGGAGCTTTGCGTGCCGTGCGCGAGAATATTTCCAACCTGCGCTTTTTGTGCGCGGGTGCGGAATATCTGCCGCGTTTTTTTCCGCCGTGCAGCGTTGAAAGGATTTTTCTCAATTTCAGCACGCCTTTCCCCAAGCCGTCCAACGAAAACAGGCGGCTTACTTATCCGCCGTTTTGCAAAATTTATTTAAGCATTTTGAAGGAGGGCGGCACGGTCGAGCTGAAAACGGACGACGCGGATTTTTTCGAGTATTCGGCGGATTCGCTGCTGTCCGTCGGCTTTTGCGTGACGGAACGCAGCACGGATTTTTGTTCGGAGGACAATATCGAGACCGAACACGAAAAGATGTACAGAAGCGAGGGAAAAAAGATTTTGCGGCTTGTAGCCGTCAAAAAAGGAGCCGATTATGACGCTGCTTGACAGACTCAAAGAAAACAGCGATGAAAAATTGAAGATTTTTAATGCGAGACTTACTCCCTCCGTTGCGTCGGAAAGGATTTTGGGAGTGCGCAGTCCCGTGGTAAAGGCGTTGGCAAAGGAATTTTACGGAAGCGGGGAGGCAAGTCTTTTTCTTTCGCAGACGCCGCATTTTTATTTGGAGGAAAACAATCTGCACGGCTGCCTTTTGTGCAACATAAAGGATTTGGACGCAGCGCTTGCAATGACGGAGGAATTTTTGCCTTTTATTGACAATTGGGCGACAAACGATATTACCGCCATGGGCATGAAAATTTTTTCGCGGAACACGTCGGCGGTGAGAGCTTCTGTCGAGAGGTGGCTCAAAAGCGACAAAGCTTATACCGTGCGTTTCGGCATTGTGTGTCTGTTGTCCTATTTTCTCGGCGAGGCGTTTGAAGAAAGCGACCTGAATTTGCTTGCGTCGCTTAACGTAAAAAACGAGTATTATGTCGATATGGCGGCGGCTTGGTATATCAGCGTCGCATTGGTAAAAAAGTACGACGTTGCCGTCAAGACTCTCGAAAAGGGGATTTTCGACGTGTGGGTGCACAACAAGGCAATTTCAAAAGCATTGGAGAGCTTCAGAATAGACCTTGACAAAAAGAACTATTTGCGGACCTTGAAAAGATAAAGGCGGCGATAAATTTGCCGCAGCGTCACAAAAGAGTTTAAATGAGCAAGAGAGAGAAAGAGAGACAAGCAAAAGGGCGAAAAGAAAACCGAAGCCGAAAAAAGGCTTCGGTTTTGTTGAGACAAAGGCGCAGTCTCTCTGGAGCGAATGATGGGAATCGAACCCACAACTAAAGCTTGGGAAGCTTTCGTTTTGCCACTAAACTACATTCGCAGCTTTTCGATTTATTATACAACAAATAATTTTTTTTGGCAACCGATAGGACGGATTTTGTTTCAAACAAAAAATCCGCCCTGTTTTTGTTTTTGCGGACATGAAACCTTATAAAATATCGGACATAAAATATTAGTGGGAGTTTTTGCGAATATTATTTCGTTCCGCTCCGAAAATATTTTTAAAGAGGTTGTGTTATATGAGTTTTTGTGAATTTTTGGGAGGCTGCTGCGGCGGAAATAACAACAACTGCTGTCCTCCTCCCGCGCCCCCTCAACCCGTTTGCGTAGGCGTTGCGGGTCCAAGAGGACAGCGCGGTCCCGAAGGTCCCGTCGGTCTCCGCGGTCCTATCGGACTTACTGGCGCTCCGGGCCCTCAAGGTCCCCAAGGACCGCAGGGGCCCATCGGTCCTCAGGGGCTTCCCGGAGCGACAGGTGCAACCGGAGCGCAGGGACCTCAGGGTATACAAGGAGCGACCGGAGCGACGGGAGCCACCGGCGCGACCGGTCCGACAGGCGCAACAGGCCCCGCAGGCTCGGGAGCTACGGGCGCAACAGGTCCTACCGGTCCCACAGGCGCCACAGGAGCAACGGGTGCGACAGGTCCCGCGGGAACAGGGGCTACGGGCGCCACGGGCGCCACGGGTGCGACAGGCCCTATAGGTCCGACGGGACCTCAGGGAGTGCAGGGGCTTCAAGGTATTCAGGGCTTTGCGGGAGTCACGGGACCTACGGGAGCGACGGGAGCAACAGGCCCCGCAGGCACAGGTGCGACAGGCGCAACGGGTCCGACCGGTCCTACCGGTCCCACAGGTCCGACTGGCCCTACCGGGCCAACGGGCGCGACAGGCTCTACCGGCCCTCAGGGCGTTCAGGGCTTGCAGGGTGTGCAGGGACCTACGGGCGCCACGGGCGCCACGGGTCCCGCAGGCACAGGCGGAGGTCCGACAGGTCCCACAGGAGCAACGGGCGCCACAGGAGCAACGGGGGCTACCGGTGCAACAGGTCCCACGGGCGCCACGGGGCCGACAGGTCCGACAGGCCCTACAGGCGACGCCGGCGCAATAGGACTTACCGGTGACACAGGACCTACGGGACCTACGGGCGCAACGGGTGCAACCGGTGCAACAGGAGCGACAGGAGCTACCGGTCCGACAGGCGATGCCGGAGCTGTGGGATTGACAGGCGACACGGGCCCCACGGGACCTACAGGCGCGACAGGTCCTACGGGCCCTACCGGAGCAACGGGGGAAACCGGACCTACCGGGCCTACGGGCGACACGGGAGCTACCGGTCCCACGGGGCCGACAGGTCCGACGGGACCAACGGGACCTACGGGAACAAACCCAATCACTCTTGCTTACAACTCGGGAGCTACCGCTGCCGACTTGACTCCCGGCGAAGCGGGCGCGGAGCCAGAGTATCTCATCGTTTCGTCCGGTTTTACCAAAACGGTGACGGGCGCGCCGGGAGCGACCATTACACTCGACGCCGCCAATTCAAACACTCCGATTGACGTGACTACGACGGGCACAATCGAGACCATAGCCTCGCACGCGACGGTGACGGCGCAGGCGGCGCTCAATACGGCTGACGTGACTTTGAAGCTAAGACTTTATATTGCGACGAGCGGTTCTAACACCTTCAATTATACGGGGACCGAATACGACTATACGCCAAACCTTACCGGAACGGTCAACGCCAACACTTTGCTTACGCTCAATCGGACAAACGTCGGTCAGGCTGTGACAGAGGGCGACAGGCTGCTGTTCGTGCTTGTTGCCGACGACAGTCAATCGCCCGCGACTTCGACTCCAATCAGCCTTGCTGTTTCCGCTTCGGTGGGAATAGAATAAACGGCTGTCGTGAGACGCCTTGCGCGATTTAAAGCGACAAAAAAGCCCCCGAAAATCGGGGGCTTTTGAAATTTATCAGTCGTTTTGTCCGAGATGCTGATATTTTTTCACGCGCTCTTTGGCTTCTTCTTCCGCTCTTTCAAACAGTTTTTCCGCAATTTCGGGTTTTGTTTTGAGCAGGCTTGTGTAACGCGTTTCTTTGCGCAAAAATTCCTGATAGCTGCCGGTAGGCTCTTTGCTGTCCATAATGAAAGGATTTTTGCCTTCCTCGGCGAGCGCGGGATTGTAGCGATAAAGCTGCCAATATCCGCAGTCTACGGCTTCCTTGATGATTTGCTGAGGGTTGGACATATCGATGCCGTGATTTATGCAGGGAGCGTAAGCTATAATCAGGGACGGTCCGTGATATGCTTCCGCTTCTGACACCGCTTTGACCAGCTGGTTCATGTTTGCGCCCATGCCCACCTGCGCCACGTAAACGTAGCCGTAGGACATTGCCATCATGCCCAAATCCTTTTTCTTGATGCGTTTTCCCGCCGCGGCAAACTTGGCGACCGCGCCGGTAGGGGACGCTTTGCTTGCCTGACCGCCCGTATTGGAATAAACCTCGGTGTCGAGAACGAGCACGTTTACGTCTTCGCCGCTTGCAAGCACGTGGTCGAGTCCGCCGTAGCCGATGTCGTAAGCCCAGCCGTCGCCGCCGAAGATCCAGACGGACTTTTTGCTGAGGTAATCCTTCTTGGACAGGATGTCCGCGCCAAGTGCGCAGGCGTCGCAGTCGCAGTACTTTTCGCCCTTGGCCTTGAGCTCGGCAGCGTGAGCCGCGAACTTCTCGTTGGCAGCCAGCTCGTCGACGGTCGTGACGTTCTCTTCCAGAGCCGCAACGTAGGCCTTGGTGGCCTCGGCGTTGGCCTCGAGATCGTTGACGGTGTCGAGGTACTTCTGGGCAGCAGCCTTCAGGTCGGCGTTGGTCCACTCGACAGCGATGAGGGCCTTGGTCTTCTCGATCAGGCTGTCACGGATGGCCTTCTGGCCGAGGTACATGCCGAAGCCGTGCTCCGCGTTGTCCTCGAACAGGGAGTTGCACCATGCGGGGCCCTTGCCCTCGGCATTCGTGCAGTACGGGTTGGTAGCGCCCGGGTTGCCCCAGATGGAGGAGCAGCCGGTGGCGTTGGAGATATACATCTTGTCGCCGAACAGCTGGGTGACGAGACGCGCGTAGCTGGTCTCGGCGCAGCCTGCGCAGGAGCCGGAGAACTCAAGATGCGGCTGCCTGAACTGGCTGAACTTCACATTGTCAGCCTTGAACATGTCAGGTTTATCTTCAACGTGCTCGACACAGTAGTCAAACACCTTCTGCTGCTCAAGCTGGCTCTCCATCGGAACCATCTCCAGCGCATGTGTTCCGCACTGCGTTACGCAGACGCCGCAGCCCATACAGTCGAGCGGAGAAATGGCCATGGTAAAACCGTATTTGTTTTTGCCCTTGCCGATCTTGATGGGCAGAATCTTTGCACTGTCGGGTGCATTTTTTGCCTCGATCTCATCGAGCGCAAAGGGGCGCAGCGTGGCGTGAGGGCAGACGAATGCACAGTTGTTGCACTGAACGCAGCGGTCGGCGTGCCACTCGGGAACGAAGGCGGAAACGCCGCGCTTCTCGTAGGCGGAAGCACCAAGCTCGAAGGTGCCGTCTGCGTGATCGACAAAAGCGGAAACGGGCAGGGAGTCGCCGTCCATCTTGTCAACGGGATCAAGGATGGTCTTGACCATCTCAACGGTCTTTTCGCGGCCAGTGTAGACCTTCTTATCGGCCTTGTCCTCTGCGGTCTTCCAGGACTCGGGAACATCGACCTTTACAAATGCGGTAGCGCCGGCATCGATAGCCTTGTGGTTCATATCGACAACGTCCTGACCCTTCTTGAGGTAGGAAGCGGTGGCCTTTTCCTTCATATAGCGGATGGCGTCTTCCTGAGGAATGACCTTAGCCAGCGTAAAGAATGCAGACTGCAGAATGGTGTTGGTGCGCTTGCCCATACCGATCTCGCGAGCGAGGTCGATTGCGTTTATCATGTAAAGCTGGATGTTGTTGTTTGCAATGTAGCGCTTGGAGGCAGCGTCAAGATGATGCTCAAGCTCTGCAAAATCCCACTGGCAGTTGATGAGGAACACGCCGCCGGGCTTAACGTCGCGGACGATGGGGAAGCCCTTGGTTATGTAAGCAGGAACATGGCATGCAACGAAGTCTGCCTTGTTGATGTAGTACGGGCTCTTGATCTGCTTGTCGCCGAAGCGCAGGTGGCTGATGGTGACGCCGCCGGTCTTCTTGGAGTCGTACTGGAAGTAAGCCTGGACGTTCTTGTCGGTGTGGTCGCCGATGATCTTGATGGAGTTCTTGTTAGCGCCGACGGTGCCGTCGCCGCCGAGACCCCAGAACTTGCACTCAACGGTGCCTTCTGCGGCGGTAGAGGGAGCGGCAACTTCGGGCAGGGAGAGGTTAGTCACGTCGTCAACGATGCCGATGGTGAACTGGCGCTTCATCTCGTTCTTCTTAAGCTCGTTGTAAACGGCAAAGACGGAAGCGGGAGGAGTGTCCTTTGAGCCGAGACCGTAGCGTCCGCCGATGACCTGAATGTCGCGTCCTGCGTTTGCAACGGAGGTTACAACGTCGAGGTACAGAGGCTCGCCCTGAGCGCCGGGCTCCTTGGTGCGGTCGAGAACTGCGATCTTCTTGCAGGTAGCGGGGATGGCCTCAAGCAGCTTGTCTGCTCTCCAGGGGCGGAACAGTCTTACCTTTACAAGACCGACCTTCTCGCCCTGAGCGGTGAGGTAGTCGATGACTTCTTCCGCAACGTCGCAGATAGAGCCCATTGCAACGATGACGCGGTCGGCGTCGGGAGCGCCGTAGTAGTTGAACAGCTTGTAGTCGGTGCCGAGCTTTTCGTTGACCTTGCCCATGTACTCCTCAACGATCTCGGGGATGGCGTCGTAGTACTTGTTGGAGGCCTCACGGTTCTGGAAGAAGATATCTCCGTTCTCGTGGGAGCCGCGCATGGTGGGGTGAGAGGGGTTGAGAGCTCTCTCGCGGAAGGCCTTAACGGCGTCCATGTCGCACATGTCCTTGAGGTCCTCGTAGTCCCAAACGGCGACCTTCTGAATCTCATGAGAGGTGCGGAAGCCGTCAAAGAAGTTGAGGAAGGGAACGCGGCCCTTGATGGCTGCAAGGTGAGCAACTGGAGCGAGGTCCATGACCTCCTGAACGTTGCCCTCGCCGAGCATGGCAAAGCCGGTCTGGCGGCAGGCCATGATGTCGGAGTGGTCGCCGAAGATGCTCAGCGTGTGGGAAGCCAGAGCACGAGCGGTGACGTGGAACACGCCGGGGAGCAGCTCGCCGGCTATCTTATACATGTTCGGGATCATCAGAAGAAGACCCTGAGAAGCGGTGTAGGTGGTGGTCAGAGCGCCGGCGTTCAGGGAGCCGTGCACTGCGCCGGCTGCGCCGGATTCTGCCTGCATCTCCTGCACCTTGACGGTGCTGCCGAAGATGTTCTTCTGTCCCTTTGCCGACCACTGGTCAACAAAGTCTGCCATCGGGCTTGACGGCGTGATCGGGTAGATGGCCGCAACCTCGGTGAACGCATAGCTTACATGCGCCGCCGCCTCGTTGCCGTCCATCGTCTTGTACCTTCTTGTCATATCTTTTCCTCCCAATATGGAATTATGATGGATGAAGTAGACGTGTGCTTTGTTAATAATCACACAGCTCAAACATAACACAAAACCGCCCTGAAATCAACAGGTTTCAGGGCGGTTTCCAACGATTGTTACATTTTTGGTTAAAATTATTTGTACATTTCGACCAAACGCTGAAGATGCTCAAAACGAGCCTTTGCGTTGGCCTCATTTGCCTCAAACAGAGCCTCGGCACGCTCGGGGAACTCGCGCGTCAGTCTGCTGTAGCGAGCCTCGTTGAGCAAAAATTCGCGATAGCCGTCGGCAGGGATTTTACTGTCCAAAGTGAATTTTTCCGAATTTTTAGCGGGATTGTATCTGAACAAATTCCAGTAGCCGCATTTGACAGCCTTATCCATTTCCTTCTGGCAATTTGTCATGCCGCCCTTGATCGAATGCATCTCGCAGGGGGAGTAAGCGATGATGATCGACGGGCCGGGATAAGCCTCGGCTTCGGTGATCGCGGCGAGGGCCTGTACCTTGTTTGCGCCCATTGCGATTTGTGCAACATAAACATATCCGTAGGTCATGGCGATCTCGGCGAGGGATTTGGACTTGATCTCCTTGCCTGCCGCGGCAAACTGAGCGACCTGGCCGATGTTGGATGCCTTGGAGGCCTGACCGCCGGTGTTGGAGTAGACCTCGGTGTTGAACACGAGAATGTTGACGTCCTCGCCGGAAGCGAGAACGTGGTCAACGCCGCCGAAGCCGATGTCGTATGCCCAGCCGTCGCCGCCGAAGATCCAGCAGCTCTTCTTGTTCAGGAAGTCCTTCTTCTCAAGTATCTCGGATGCCAGCGAGCAGGCCGGGCAGTCGCAGTGGACGGCGCCCTCGGCCTTTATCTGCTTCATATGCGCGAGCATGCCCTCGGCCTTATCGCCGAACAGCTGCTTTGCGTGATCCGAGCCGAGGAACTCGATGCAGTCGTCAACGGGCAGGATATCCTCCTCAAGCTCCTTTATGAATGCGGCGGCTGCGGCCTGATTTGCATTCGTGTCGCCATAGGTGTCGAGCCAATTTTGCGCTGCGGCCTTAAGCTCTGCGCAGCAGCCGGGAAGCACGATGAGCTGCTCGACCTTGCTCTTGAGATCGTCGCGGATCTTCTTCTGGCCGAGGTAGAGGCCGAGACCGTGCTCTGCGTTATCCTCGAACAGGGAGTTTGCCCAGGCCGGACCCTTGCTTTCCTTGTTGACGGTGTACGGAGAGGTTGCAGCCGGGCCGCCCCAGATGGAGCTGCAGCCGGTAGCGTTGGAGATCATCATGTGATCGCCGAACAGCTGAGTTACGAGGCGAGCATAGCTGGTTTCTGCACAGCCTGCGCAGGAGCCGGAGAACTCGAGGTACGGCTGCTTGAACTGGCTGCCGATAACGGTGTCGTTCTTGACTTCGGGCTTCTCGCTGACCTTGGAGACCATGTAGTCGAATACCGGCTGCTTATCTTCCTGGCTCTCGAGGCCGACCATCTTAAGCGACTTGGTGGGGCAGATGTTTACGCAGACACCGCAGCCCATGCAGTCGAGCGGAGAAATGGCCATGGTGTACTTGTACAGGCCCTTGCCCTTGCCGGCGCGGAAGTCAACGAGGTTTGCATTTTCGGGAGCTGCCGCGGCCTCTTCCTCGTTAAGAGCGAAGGGACGAATGGTAGCATGCGGACATACGAATGCGCACTGGTTGCACTGTGCACAGGTCTCTGCCGTCCACTCGGGAACGAAAGCGGAAACGCCGCGCTTTTCGTAGGCGGAAGCGCCGAGCTCGAAGGTGCCGTCTGCGTGATCGACAAAAGCGGAAACGGGCAGGGAGTCGCCGTCCATCTTGTCAACGGGATCAAGGATGGTCTTGACCATCTCAACGGTCTTTTCGCGGCCAGTGTAGACCTTCTTATCGGCCTTGTCCTCTGCGGTCTTCCAGGACTCGGGAACATCGACCTTTACAAATGCGGTAGCGCCGGCATCGATAGCCTTGTGGTTCATATCGACAACGTCCTGACCCTTCTTGAGGTAGGAAGCGGTGGCCTTTTCCTTCATATAGCGGATGGCGTCTTCCTGAGGAATGACCTTAGCCAGCGTAAAGAATGCAGACTGCAGAATGGTGTTGGTGCGCTTGCCCATACCGATCTCGCGAGCGAGGTCGATTGCGTTTATCATGTAAAGCTGGATGTTGTTGTTTGCAATGTAGCGCTTGGAGGCAGCGTCAAGATGATGCTCAAGCTCTGCAAAATCCCACTGGCAGTTGATGAGGAACACGCCGCCGGGCTTAACGTCGCGGACGATGGGGAAGCCCTTGGTTATGTAAGCAGGAACATGGCATGCAACGAAGTCTGCCTTGTTGATGTAGTACGGGCTCTTGATCTGCTTGTCGCCGAAGCGCAGGTGGCTGATGGTGACGCCGCCGGTCTTCTTGGAGTCGTACTGGAAGTAAGCCTGGACGTTCTTGTCGGTGTGGTCGCCGATGATCTTGATGGAGTTCTTGTTAGCGCCGACGGTGCCGTCGCCGCCGAGACCCCAGAACTTGCACTCAACGGTGCCTTCTGCGGCGGTAGAGGGAGCGGCAACTTCGGGCAGGGAGAGGTTAGTCACGTCGTCAACGATGCCGATGGTGAACTGGCGCTTCATCTCGTTCTTCTTAAGCTCGTTGTAAACGGCAAAGACGGAAGCGGGAGGAGTGTCCTTTGAGCCGAGACCGTAGCGTCCGCCGATGACCTGAATGTCGCGTCCTGCGTTTGCAACGGAGGTTACAACGTCGAGGTACAGAGGCTCGCCCTGAGCGCCGGGCTCCTTGGTGCGGTCGAGAACTGCGATCTTCTTGCAGGTAGCGGGGATGGCCTCAAGCAGCTTGTCTGCTCTCCAGGGGCGGAACAGTCTTACCTTTACAAGACCGACCTTCTCGCCCTGAGCGGTGAGGTAGTCGATGACTTCTTCCGCAACGTCGCAGATAGAGCCCATTGCAACGATGACGCGGTCGGCGTCGGGAGCGCCGTAGTAGTTGAACAGCTTGTAGTCGGTGCCGAGCTTTTCGTTGACCTTGCCCATGTACTCCTCAACGATCTCGGGGATGGCGTCGTAGTACTTGTTGGAGGCCTCACGGTTCTGGAAGAAGATATCTCCGTTCTCGTGGGAGCCGCGCATGGTGGGGTGAGAGGGGTTGAGAGCTCTCTCGCGGAAGGCCTTAACGGCGTCCATGTCGCACATGTCCTTGAGGTCCTCGTAGTCCCAAACGGCGACCTTCTGAATCTCATGAGAGGTGCGGAAGCCGTCAAAGAAGTTGAGGAAGGGAACGCGGCCCTTGATGGCTGCAAGGTGAGCAACTGGAGCGAGGTCCATGACCTCCTGAACGTTGCCCTCGCCGAGCATGGCAAAGCCGGTCTGGCGGCAGGCCATGATGTCGGAGTGGTCGCCGAAGATGCTCAGCGTGTGGGAAGCCAGAGCACGAGCGGTGACGTGGAACACGCCGGGGAGCAGCTCGCCGGCTATCTTATACATGTTCGGGATCATCAGAAGAAGACCCTGAGAAGCGGTGTAGGTGGTGGTCAGAGCGCCGGCGTTCAGGGAGCCGTGCACTGCGCCGGCTGCGCCGGATTCTGCCTGCATCTCCTGCACCTTGACGGTGCTGCCGAAGATGTTCTTCTGTCCCTTTGCCGACCACTGGTCAACAAAGTCTGCCATCGGGCTTGACGGCGTGATCGGGTAGATGGCCGCAACCTCGGTGAACGCATAGCTTACATGCGCCGCCGCCTCGTTGCCGTCCATCGTCTTGTACCTTCTTGTCATATCTTTTCCTCCCATAGGTTAATGGTTTTGAAGAATTATCGTACAATTTTAAGCCGTTATGATTGCTTTGAGTTTATCACTAAAAAAATGAACTGTAAACATCAAAATTATTGCTTGTACTTTTTGAAATGGTGTATTATACTATTGTAGCAATTTTATAATTGCCGCATATTTGATGAAAGGAGCCTTTCAATATGGTGAATATCAGCACCGAGCTTGGAAGCATAAGCATCACCAGTGAGGTCTTTACGAATATTGCCGGCGCAGCGGCCACAAGCTGCTTCGGCGTAAAAGGCATGGCAGGACGCAATAAAGAAGGCGGTCCGCTCCAGCTTCTGAGAAGAGAGTCAATGTCCAAGGGCGTCATGACGCACCTTAACGATGACGGTACTCTTTCGCTTGAGCTGCATATCGGCGTTGATAACGGCGTGAACATAAGCGCCGTATGCCGCAGCATTATTAAGGAAGTGCGCTATAAGGTCGCAAAGGCGACAGGCGTTCCTGTGAAGAGCGTCGATGTTTACGTCGATACCGTTATAGTCGGTTAATTACAGATAAAATCCCTCCCGGAGGTGCTTTTGCTTTGAGAGAATATTTAGACGCTGCGGTGTTCAAGGACATGATCCTGTGCGCCGATGCCGCGCTTGCTGAGAACACTCAGCAGATAAACGAACTTAACGTATTCCCCGTACCTGACGGCGATACGGGAACCAATATGGGCCTTACTATGAACGAGGCCGCAGCCCAGCTTAGAAAAAAAGAGTTTTACGCTGTCGATGCCGTTGCCGACTGCGTTGCCGGCGCGCTTCTGCGCGGTGCGCGCGGAAACTCCGGCGTTATCCTGTCGCTTCTGTTCCGCGGAATTTCGCGCAGACTCAAGGGCATGGAGACCGTCGGCGCAAAGGAATTTGCCGCCGCTATGGAAGACGGCGTTGACGCAGCCTATAAGGCCGTCATGAAGCCTGCCGAGGGCACTATACTTACAGTTGCCCGTATGGCGTCGGCAGCTGCTGTCGAATATGCCAAAAAGGGCGACGATATCGAAGATCTTCTTGATACAGCTATCAGGATCGGCAAGGAAGCGCTCGATAACACCGTTAACCAGAACCCCGTTCTCCAGAAGGCCGGCGTTGTAGATGCCGGCGGCATGGGATATATCGTCATTTTCTCCGCTATGCTCGCATGCCTGCGCGGCGAAGTGACCGCTCCGACGGCGGCGGTTCAGGCAGGCGTTATAGCAAATGAGAACAATGCGTTCGATATGTTTGGAACAGACGAGATAACCTATGCATTCGATACGGTCTACATCGTGCGCAAGCATGAGCCGAACGTTGACCTCACGCCGCTGCGCGCCTACCTTTCGAGCATAGGTGACTGCCTTGTTATCGGCGAGGACGACGAGGCGTTCAAGGTGCATGTCCATACGAATATTCCCGGTGAGGCGCTCACGAAGAGCCAGCAGTACGGCACCTTGGAGCTTGCCAAGATCGAGAATATGCGCACGCAGTATGATGATATAATGGCAGGCCGCAAGGCTCAGACGACCGACGATCTGGAAAAGGTCGAGCAGGAGCTTGAGGCTGCCGAGGATCTGCATGCAGCGCCCACAAAGCGCTACGGCATAGTTGCCGTCTGCGCAGGCGAGGGAATTGCAAACCTGTTCAAGGAGCTTGGCGCCGACACCATCGTGACAGGCGGCCAGACCATGAACCCCTCAACGGCGGATATAATAAAAGAGATAAACCGCACTCCGGCGGAGATCGTGTTTGTTCTGCCCAACAACAAGAACATCATCATGGCCGCCGAGCAGAGCATCCCTCTGTGCGAGGATAAGACCGTTGTGGTCGTTCCCACAAAGACCATTCCCCAGGGAATAACCGCAATGCTCAATTTCGATCCCGAGGGCGAGGTTTCGGACATAGTCGAAGCTATGAATGAATCTCTCGGCGATGTTCACACGGCGCAGGTCACCTATGCCGCGCGTGACTCGGACTTCGACGGCTACGCCATCCACGCAGGCGAGTATCTTGCGCTGCTTGACGGCAAGCTCATCGGCAGCTTTACCGAGATGCCGTCAATGCTCGGCAAAATGTCCGAGGCTTTCGGCGATCTTAATCCCGAGATCATCACCGTTTACTATGGCGAGGATGTAACTCAGGACGATGCCGAGACTACGGCCGCAACGCTTGAGGAGGCCTTCCCCGACGCTGAGGTCACGGTCGTAAACGGCGGACAGCCGGTTTACTACTATATGATATCGGTCGAGTAATTTAATATAATAAGCTCTCGTCAGCTTAAGCTCACGGCAGTGCGGTAAGCGCTGCCGTGATTTTTTTGTTTTCAGACACTTTACAAAATAGCTGTTGACAATTTTGCAATCGCACTGTATGCTAACTGTGTTAGAACAAGCCACACAGTTACATAAGGAGAGTGCCATGGAAACAATAAAGCTTATTAACTTTATTATTGCAACGGTGTTTTTCGTTTGCTACTCATATCAGTTTGCATATATCCTCGTGCCGTATCTGAAAAAGGAGAAACCGCACAAGCCTGCGGAGCTGCACAGATATGCGGTTTTGATATCCGCCCGCAACGAGGAGCTTGTGATAGGCAATCTGCTCGACAGCATATCGGCGCAGGATTATCCCTCGAGCCTTGTGCGAGTGTTTGTCGTCGCCGATAACTGCACGGACAAAACCGCAAAGGTCGCCCGTGCACACGGAGCCATAGTGTACGAGCGCTTTAACGATAAGCTCGTCGGCAAGGGCTATGCTCTTGAATATCTGCTTGACAGAATAGGCGAGGAATACGGCGACGTGTTCGACGCATACATGGTGTTCGATGCGGATAATCTTCTCAGCGAGGACTACATAAGCCGCATGAACGAGACCTTCTCCGACGGCTACAGGATAATCACAAGCTACCGAAACTCGAAAAACTACGGCGATAACTGGATATCCGCAGGCTACGCGCTGTGGTTCCTGCGCGAGGCAAAATACCTCAACAACGCCCGTTATCTGCTCGGAACGAGCTGCGCAGTTTCGGGAACGGGATTTATGTTCAGCCGGGAGATACTGAAAAGCTGCGGCGGCTGGCCGTTCCATCTGCTCGTTGAGGACATTGAGTTCACGATACACAACATTGTGTCCGGCGAAAAGGTCGGCTACTGTCCGAGGGCTGTTTTGTATGACGAGCAGCCGACGAAGTTTTCTCAGTCGTGGAAGCAGCGCATGCGCTGGGCGCGCGGATATATTCAGATCCTGCGCAAATACGGCGGCCGGCTGCTGCACGGCATATTCGCAAAGCGCAGCTTTTCCTGCTTTGATATGACGATGAATATCGCTCCGGCGGTCATCCTATCGTTCCTCGGTATAATTATAAATGTTGGAGCGGCTGTTTACAGCGTGCTCAACGGCGGCGGAACGGACGTTCTGCTTCAGTCGTTTGGGCAGCTTATACTCAACACCTGTCTTATGATGTTTATTATCGGAGCGATAACCACGATAAGCGAGTGGAAAAACATCTATTGCAGCACGCCGAAAAAGATATTGTACGCATTCACTTTTCCGCTGTTCATGCTCACATATCTGCCGATCTGCATTGTAGCGCTGTTTCGCCCCGTCAAGTGGGAGCCCATCGTTCATGACCGTGTGCGCACCCTCAGAGAGGTCAGGGGAGAGGGAAACGCGGCGTAAAATCCTCATTATAAGAAAACTGTCCGGAAATTTTTCCGGACAGTCCAGCGTGTCGAAAAAGTCCAGCAACGGCTGGGCTTTTTCGACACGCTGTGCACCGCAGTTCAAAGCAAACTGCGGTGTAAATTATATTCTACTGAATGATGCGCTTTGCGCCGGTGTAGTGATTTGCATAATAGCTTGAGCTGAGTGAGGTTATAACAACGCAGCCCTTGCCGGAGGAGGCGTGGATGAACTGATTGTCACCGATATACATGCCGACGTGGCCGATGGGATCGACGCTGTCGGAGAAGAACACGAGGTCGCCCGGCTGAAGGTCGCTTTTATCGACCTTAGTGCCGTTGTGGTTCCACTGCCCGCCCGCGCCGCGCCAGAGAGAGTAGCCGTACTGGCCGTAAAGATAATACATGAAGCCCGAGCAGTCAAAGCCGCGCGGCGAGGAGCCGCCGTAAACATAGGGCGTTCCGAGATACTGCTTTGCGGTGGCGACGATCTTGTCGGCAACGGCATTGCCGGTGCTGAGCTTGACATAGTCTGCGCTCATATATCCGCTCAGGCCGTTGTAGCTCACGGCATACCATGAGCCGGTCTTGCCGGTGACCTTGACCTGAATGCCCTTGTTGTAGTAGCCGATGGTGGAGTAGCTTGTGCCGGCACCGCTTCTCATGCGCACTCCGTCGCCGGTGACGATGCCTATCTTGTCCATCTTCTCAAGCGATGCGGAGGAGGCGGTGGAGACGATCTTTATGTAGTCCTTGCTCATGTAGCCGTATTGGCCGTTTGCGCTGACCTCGTACCACGAGCCGGTCTCGCCGGTGATTTTAACGCTTGTGTTCTTATTGAGCGTTGCAATGGCTGCAAAATCCGTGCTCGGCCCCATTCTCAGGCGGACGCTGTCGCCGGAAACGGTGCCGCTTTTTGCGGCGCTGTAGCTCTCCGACGGGGTTATGCGCACATACTGCGCGGCCATGTAGCCGGTCTTGCCGTTGTAGGATACCTTGTACCAATCCTTGACCGAGCCGAGCGCCGTGAGGCTTACTCCGTTGGAGTAGTAGCCGAGAGTGTCGCAATTGGTGTTCGGCTGGCTTCTGAGCCTTACGCTCGTTCCGATGACCGAAGCCTTGAAGCCGCTGCCTGTCGAGGTGCTCGTTGCGGTCGAGGCGGTTGGCTTGGGCGTAGCGGTTGACGATGAAGCGTTGCCGACCGACAGCTTCATATAATCTGCGCTGACATAGCCGGTCTTGCCGTTGTAGCTGACCTCATACCAATTGCCCGATGCGCCGATGACGCTCATTTTTGTGCCCTTGTCCAAGGTGGTGATGACCGAGCTGTTCGTTCCGGCTCCGCTTCTCATGCGGACATCGCTGCCGGATACGGTGCCTGTGCCGAAATTGCCGCTGACCTTGCTTACGGTTTTGAGGTAGTCTGCCGAAGCGTAGCCTACGGTGTTGTTGTAAACAACCTTGCACCAGCCGTTCTGCGTCATGCCGACGATGACCTCGGCGCCTGCCGGCATGGTCATGATTATTGACTTGTTCGTGCTCGCGCCGCTTCTGAGATTCAGAGCCGACGTCGTTTTCGCGCCGCTTATGCCGGCAGCCGAGGCCGGAACGGCGAGCAGCGAAACGCACATTATCACTGCAAGAAGTAAACTTAAAAGCCGTTTTTTCATTTTAAACTCTCCGTGGAATATTTCAAAGTGTAATCAAATTGTAACACAGAAGTCGTATTATGTCAACATTAGCGGCCTGCGAGGGGCAAAATACGGCGTAAACAATCTGTAAACAGCGCATTTTAGCATATATTGTGTTTGTTGCCGATTTCAACAAATAGTTATTGTGTGGCGGCGTTTCGCAGAACGCAAATTTTCGGTTTTCAATTGGTTTTATATATGGTATAATTACAAAATAAATAAAAAATCCCGAGGATAAGATATGAGTCGATTTTTTACCAAAAGAATGATCGCCGCAGTGCTCTGCGTCTGCATGGTGCTGCCGCTTTGCGCCTGCTCAAGTGACAAGCCCGAGCAGAAGCAGATATTCGCAATGGATACGGTGATGACGCTGACCGCCTACGGCAAATATGCCGGCGAAGGAATAAACGCGGCAGTCGGCGTGATAAACGCCATGGACGATATGCTCGATCCAGACAATGAGGGCAGTTACACGTCGCTTATTAACAACGCCGAGGGTAAGGACGTCATAGTAACGCCGCAGGTAAACGAGATGCTGTCTACCGCGCTGAACGTGTATGATCTCTCCGGCGGCGCGCTTGATCTTTCGGTGTACCCGCTGTATGAGGCATGGGGCGAGTTCAAGGACGAAACCGGCCGCATCCCGTCCGATGACGAGATAAAGGAGCTTCGCAAAAACCTTGGCTTCGGCAGCACCGAGATCACAAACTTTGAGGGCGAGGCTAACTACTCGGTGCGCATGCCTGCCGGAACGCAGATAAGCTTTGGCGCCGTCGCCAAGGGCTGCGCGTCAAAGTACGCGATCGACGCTATGCGCAAAAGCGGCGTTACAAGCGGCATAGTTTCCCTCGGCGGAAATGTGCAGACTTTGGGCACAAAGCCTGACGGCTCGAATTGGATCGTCGCCGTCGAGGATCCTAACGATACAAGCAGCTATGTCGGAACGCTCTCCGTCGGCGAGACCGCAATAATAACAAGCGGCAGCTATCAACGCTATTTCGTCGGGCCGGACGGCATGAAGTATCACCACATCATCGACCCGAGCACCGGCAGACCTGCGGATAACGACC
>OHGW01000490.1_pt1 | contig 18445 bp, 24 predicted proteins | sample 1567821 | NCBI WGS metagenome assembly OHGW01 (sample SAMEA3879572, study PRJEB24766) | human gut metagenome | biome: human-associated habitat; feature: feces | place: USA | collected 1985/1987 | reverse complement strand
CGGAGGTCTTGCCCGGCGCGATCCGCTCCGACTGCCACAGCAGTGTCCCGTCCGACAGGGTGAGGGTGATCTGAAAATAGCAGGGATTCTGCGCTGGATTTTCCAGACACAGCGTCTGCTGCGCGGTGTCCGCCGCCAGCTCCAGCAGCTCATAGCCCGGGACGGAGATGGAGTCCGGGTTCTTTTCCACGGACGGCGCATCACCGGGGAGCTGCGCAGACTGCGCGCCGTAGCGCCACAGGAGCAGCGCCAGAAGTACAAGAAACAGGACTGCGGCCGCGGCGGGAAGCACGGGGAAGCGGTGCTTGGACGGGGCTTCAAAACGTCCGCGTTTCATCTGGCGGCTTCCGCCCCGGAAAGCAGCGACTGAAATTCGGCAAAGAGCTTCTTTGCGTCGGAATATGGAATCTCGCTTGCGGATTTGCCCAGATAGGGATGGTATTTTTTGTCGAAGGCCGCGGCGTTTTCCGGTTCCGCCTTTTCGTGCAGGAGCAGGGACATCATTGCGACGAAATCACCGCTTTCCGCTTCGTCTGCCCAGTGGTGTTTGGAGGACAGATACGCCTCGAAGTGTTCTTCCAACGGTAAGGCAATATGGCCATGAAAGTTTTCTGCTGCGTTCATGCGTGCGGTTCACCTCCTATGCTTGAATTGTATTCGAAAATATATATCAAATAATGAATACAGACAAATGATAACACGACGAATACAATTTTGTCAAGAGGTGAGGCGAGAAATGAACTATTTTATACCGCAAAAGCCGGATAAAGAGGTAATTTCCATCCGGCTGCCGTCGGAACTGCTGAAGCAGATCGACGAAAACGCCGCCAAGGCGGACATCAGCCGCAACGAGTTCATCAACCAGTGCATTCTGTTTGCCATGGAGCACCTGCAGGGAGAATAAAAGAAGGGTCATGAAGCAACGCTTCATGACCCTTCTTGTTGGTATTTCATTCCGTGAAGGTATATCGCACGAGGCTGCCGCGGCCGTCGCCGGTTGTAATGACCACGTCGCCAGCGCTGTTTTTGCCGGAGTCGATCACCGGATAGCGTGCGTTGGCGGCGACATAGGCCTCCGGGCTCTCCGCCTCGATCTCCAGAAAGTCCTTGCTCGCGTGGGCTTCCCCGCCGCAGGGGTTGACCGTTTCGATCAGCACTTCGTATTCGTTCATATACTGCGCTCCTTTCTTTTTTTCAGTATACCACAAAAACGCGGGCGAATGCAAAGCGTTTTTTCGAAAAAAGTGTTTTCTCAGGCTGTCGAAAAACCCATCCAGCCCGAAGTTACGGAAGAAAGAAAAGAGCGAAGGGAAACCACCACAGCGAGGTGTTTCGGAGCGCAACCGTCGCAAAGCGGCGGCTCTTGGCGCACAGACAGGCTCCCTTGCGCGCGGAATCAAAAGGGACGCGGAGCGTTCCGGCTCATTCCACCGTGAAGGCTTCTTTTCCCAGGCCGCAGACCGGGCAGACCCAATCCTCAGGGACATCCTCCCACGCGGTGCCGGGAGCGACACCGTTATCCGGGTCGCCCAGCGCGGGGTCGTAAACATAGCCGCAGGGGCATTCGTATTTCATAATCATCCTCCTTAGCCGCTCATCCGGTCGGAGATGAACGCCATGATCTTGTCGTGGCAGCCGCCGCAGCCGGTGGCGCAAGACGTGATGCGCTGCACGTCTTCAAATTCCCTTTCCACATCGGGAAAACGGGTGTTTTGATGCAAAGCGCGGTCAATGTCCGCCATGCTCACGTGCTTACAGTGGCAGAGCTCTTCGTTTACTGCGTAGTCCATAGAATCCTCCTGCTATAAACGGGCTTGCGCCGGGGTTGCGACATCCGAAGCGATCACCCGTTCCGAACCGTCTTATTTCCCAAAGTACCGCTCCAGCAGGCCCTTCAAAGCGCGGCCGTGGCGGGCTTCGTCGCGGGCCATTTCGTGGACGGTGTCATGGATGGCATCGAGGTTGTTCTTCTTTGCGACCTTGGCCAGCTCGACCTTGCCTGCCGTTGCGCCGAACTCGCAGTCCACGCGCCATGCCAGATTCTTCTTGGTGGAGGCGGTCATGTTGGGCTCCAGCTCGCTGCCCAGCAGCTCGGCAAACTTCGCTGCGTGCTCGGCCTCTTCATATGCAGCCTTTTCCCAGTACAGGCCGATCTCGGGATAGCCTTCGCGGTGCGCGATGCGCGCCATGCACAGGTACATGCCGACCTCGGAGCACTCGCCGGTAAAGTTGGCCTTGAGCTGCTCGAGGATGAACTTCTTGTCCTCTTCGGGAACGCCGTCGAGCTTGGTGCCGACGCCGAACTCGTGCTCAGCAGCCAGCGTCAGATCGCCTTCGACAAGCTTGAACTTCTCGCCGGGAACGCCGCAGACCGGGCACTTGAAGCCTTCGGGGAGCTCGCCTTCATGGATATAACCGCAAACGGGGCAGACATACTTTTTCATTTGAAAATCCTCCAATTTTAATTTTTTTGTTCATTATTTGCCGCATCCGGCCGGATGCAGGAATTACAGATCCCGGTAAAGGTCAGGACACATTCGCGCACCGCGCCGCAATGGACCTGAGAGATCAGGTGCTCCGGCGGGTCGGTGCCGTCAACATCGATGACCGCGCCGCAGTGCGTGCAGATGAAATGCGCGTGCGGGGTGGTGCAGGCGTCGAAGCGTTCCAGCCCATTGACCACGCCGACGGAGATCAGCCGCCCCTCCTGCTGGAACAGGTTCAGGTTGCGGTAGACCGTGCCGAGGGAGAGATCGGGAATTTCCGGCTTGAGCCGGGAATAGACCCACTCCGCGCTGGGATGCGTCTTGGTGCTGCGGACACATTCGTAAATGGCGTCGCGCTTTTTGCTGTGTTTGCGTGGCGGCATGGGCCTCATCTCCTAAACAATAATAATTATCATTTGCATTATTATAATAGCATGGGGCCGGGGAATTGTCAAGAGGGCAGGCTAACTTTTTTTGAAAAAATTCTGCGCGGAGGGAAATGTCCTGCCAAAACCGCCGGATCCTCACGAAGGTTCCGGGAGCGATCGCGTGCCTTGCGGAATTTCTCAGCAAACTGCCCAAATTGCCAGTTGAAATATCCATCGGAATCGGCTATACTATGAATGAAAAATTGGGGAGGGAGGCCAGAATATGGGAGAAGTGATTGCCGTTATCTCCGGCAAGGGCGGAACGGGAAAGACCTCTGTCTGCGCCGCGGTCGCCTCCTGCCTCGCCGCAGAAGGAAAGCGCGTGCTGTGCATCGACGCGGACATCGGCCTGCGGAATCTTGACATTGCGCTGGGCATGGCGGAGCTGCCGGTACTGGCGTTTACGGAGATTCTGGAGGGCAATTACGCGCTGGCGGATGCGACGGCGCATCCCGAGCTGCCGAATCTGTTCCTCCTGACCGCACCCAGCCGCGCGCTGGGGCAGAAGATCGACGAAAAGGCCTTCGCCTGTCTTTTGCAGGAGGCGCGGGAGCAGTTTGACTTCTGCCTGATCGACTCCGCCGCGGGAATCGGCGACGGGTTCCGTCTGGCGACGGAGCCGGCGGATTGCTGTATGATTGTCTGCACGCCGGATCCGGCTTCTCTGCGCGATGCCGCCTGCGCCGCCGATCTTCTGGAGCTGCGTGGGCGCGGGAACGTGCGGCTTGTCGTCAACCGCGTCAGCCCGCGGATGTTCTCGCGGATGGAGCTGACAGTGGATGACATCATGGATAACGTCGGCCTGCCGCTTCTGGGCCTTGTCCCGGAGGATCCGAAGGTCGTTCTGGCTGCCGCGCAGGGCGTAGCGCTGATCTTCGCCGCAGAGGACGGCGCGGCCGAGGCCTGCCTGCGGATCTCCCGCCGCCTGCGGGGAGAGTATATTCCACTGATGAAACTCTAATGAGGTGATGATATGAACATAACACTCATGGCGCATGACAAGAAAAAGGAACTGATGGTGCAGTTCTGCACAGCATATAAGAGTATTCTTGCCAAGCACAATCTGTCGGCGACGGCCACGACCGGCCGTCTGGTCGCGGAGGCGACGGGGCTGCCCGTCACGCTCTTCCTGTCGCACAGTCAGGGCGGTCACCAGCAGGTCAATGCCCGAATCGCCTATAATGAGATCGACATGGTGCTGCTGTTCTCTGACCCCAACGGCACGGATCCGTGGGAGGATCAGCAGATCGTCCAGACCATTCATCTGTGCGACACGCACAATGTCCCCATTGCGACCAACCTTGCCTCTGCGGAAATGCTGATTCTCGGCTTGCAGCGCGGTGATCTCGACTGGCGCGAAATGGTCAAGCCCAAGCGCTCAATCCGCTGAAAGGAGCCCTATGGAAGCACTCGAAATCATTGAAATGATCCGCACGGCGGAGAAAAAGACCCCCGTGCGCGTGACCGTGCAGGAAAAGCTGCCCTGCGAATTCACGGACGTGGAGGTATTCTCCGGCGGCTGCGGCCTGAAAATTCTCTATGGCGACTGGAAGGTGCTTGAGCCCCAGCTCGCAGCGCAGTCGGAGCGCATCTCCGCGCTGCACATTGAAAACTCTGCCTGCAATTCCGCCATTCCCCTGCTCGATCTCAAGGGTCTGCACGCCCGGATAGAGCCGGGCGCGATCTTACGCGACGGCGTGGAGATCGGGGACAATGCCGTCGTGATGATGGGCGCGATCCTGAATATCGGTGCAGTCGTCGGCGAGGGAACGATGATTGACATGGGCGCGGTGCTCGGCGGCCGCGCGACCGTGGGCAAAAACAGCCACATCGGCGCCGGCGCGGTGCTGGCAGGTGTGATCGAGCCGCCCAGCGCGAAGCCCGTGACCGTGGGCGACGGCGTGCTTGTAGGCGCGAACGCAGTGGTGCTGGAAGGCGTGCAGATCGGTGACGGCGCGGTCGTTGCGGCCGGTGCGGTCGTGACGCAGGATGTCCCGGCGAACGCCGTCGTTGCCGGCGCGCCCGCGAAAATTCTGAAATACCGCGACGAAAAGACAAATGCCAAGACGGCCTTTGTGGACGCCTTGCGGGAGCTGTGAATTAGGAATTGGAATAAGATATACGCCCCGGATGTGATTTTCATCACATCCGGGGCGCTGTGCGTTTTCGGGTATTTGCGGGATGGTTGCAATTCCGGTCGCACCCTACAACGGGGAAGACGCCGCACCTTACGGCTCGAACTGGCTGCTGTACAGCGCGGCATAGAAGCCGTCCTTTTCCAGAAGCTGCTCGTGGCTGCCCTGCTCGATGATATGGCCGTCGCGCATGACGAGGATCTGATCTGCCTCGCGGATGGTCGACAGGCGGTGCGCGACGATGAAGCTCGTGCGGCCGGCGGTCAGCTTGGCGAAGGCCTCCTGAATGAGCATTTCCGTGCGCGTGTCGATGGAGCTGGTGGCCTCGTCGAGGATCAGCATGGGCGGCGGCGAGAGCATCACGCGCGTGATGCACAACTGGGTGGATTTGAAGGAAGTACTGCCGGAGGGGCTGAAAACGCTGCAAAGCTGCAAGGCGCATGGCAAGAAAGTCTACGTCCTCTCGAATTATGCCGACGATGCCTTTGCGGTTGTCGAGCACAAGTACGACTTTTTTAACCTCTTCGACGCGAAATTTGTCTCCGGGCGCTTGAAGCTGATGAAGCCCAGCGAGCAGATTTTCCAATACGTCATTTCCGCCACGGGGCACGAGCCGTCGCGCGTGCTGTTTCTGGATGACACGCCGGGGAACGTCGAGGGCGCGCTCTTCTGCGGCTGGCAGTCGCTGTGCGTGTCGCATCCCGGCAAGCTGACGGAATTTTTCGGCTTGGAATAACGCAAAGCCTTGAATTTTCCGCATTTTCCTCTTGACATCCCCCCGCGAACGTGGTATCATTACCGTTGAGCCGCACGGGAGAGGTCTGTCACAATGCGCATCTGCGCAACCTCAGATTCCGGCGAGTATATAATAGGAGGTGCTTATTGTCATGTACGCAATCATCAGCGCTGGCAACAAGCAGTACAAGGTTTCTCAGGGTGAAACCATCTACATCGACAAGGTGAATCAGGCAGATGGCTCTGCTATCTCCTTCGACGCCATCATGGTCGTCAACGAAGGCGATGTCAAGGTCGGCACGCCCACTGTCGCGGGTGTGACGGTTGAAGGCAAGATCGTCGGTCAGGTCAAGGGCGAGAAGATTAAGATCTACAAGTACAAGTCCAAGAAGAACTACCATCGTCGTGCCGGCCATCGTCAGCCCTACACGAAGGTGGAAATCACCGCCATCAACGCCTAATGACGCGCGCTGTGCTTTTTGAGGACGCTGCCGGACGCATCACGGGTGTTTCCGTCAAGGGACATTCCGGCTATGCGGAGGAGGGCAGCGACATCGTCTGCGCGGGCATTTCCACGCTGCTCATCACCATCGACCAAGCGCTTTGCAGCCTCGTGGGGCTTTCCCCCATCGAACACGGCGGCGAAGATGGCTTTGCGGAGGTGCTGCTGCCGCCGGGAATTTCTGGCAAGCAGATGGAACAGGCGCAGCTGCTTTTTGGGGCGCTTCGCATCGGCTTTTCCGCCATTGCGGAGCAGTACCCCGCGTATTTTCGGCTCACGATCCGCAAGGTTCATTGAGCCACGACCTTGATAGATAAATTGGAGGGTATTACCATGATGAAGTTGAATCTTCAGCTGTTCGCTCATAAGAAAGGTATGGGTTCTACCCGTAACGGCCGCGACAGCGAATCCAAGCGCCTTGGCCCGAAGCGTGCCGACGGTCAGTTCTCTCAGGCTGGCAACATTCTCGTTCGTCAGCGCGGCACCAAGATTCATCCCGGTCAGAACGTGGGCATCGGCAAGGACGACACCCTGTTCGCGCTGGTGAGCGGCGTTGTCCGCTTCGAGCGTCTGGGCCGCGACAAGAAGCAGGTTTCCGTCTATCCTGTGGCGGAATAATCGCTTCCCCATCCGCTTTGAAACGCCTGATCGCCGCAGTGATGCGTCGGTCGGGCGTTTTCTGTTAGAGGATTTCAGGCGCAGTTCGCGCGCGAATTACTCCGCATTCCGAATTCCGCATTCCGAATTTCTTTCAGGAGGTTTCCATGCGTTTCTTCCGTACTTCCCCTGAAAAACTCCCGGCGGCTGAATCCGAGATGATTTTCTCCAAACAGGACTTGAAGCAGCTGCTTTTGCCGCTCTTGGCGGAGCAGTTTCTCGTCGTGCTGATTGGCATGATGGATACCATCATGGTGTCCTACTGCGGCATGAAGGCGATGAGCGGCGTTTCGCTGGTGGACGGCATCAACGTGCTGCTGATTGGCGTGTTCTCCGCCTTGGCGACGGGCGGCGCAGTGCTGGTCAGCCAGTATCTGGGGAAGAAGCGCCCGGATGCCGCGAAAACTGCCGCGAAGATGCTGTTCTACGTCGTTTTGCTCGTTTCGCTGGCGATTATGGCGATTTGCCTGATTTTCCGCAAGCCGCTGCTGCTGACCCTCTTCGGCAATGTCGAGGATGAGGTGATGGCAGCAAGTCAGGCGTACTTCCTCATGTCGGCGCTCTCCTACCCCGTCATGGCGATTTACAATGCCTACTGCGCGCTCCTGCGCTGCATCGGCAATCCGCGCGCGACGATGTTCTCCTCCCTCATCATGAACATCGTCAACCTCGTCGGCAACGCCGTGACCATCTACCTGCTGGGCTGGGGCGTGGTCGGCGCGGGGCTGGCGACGCTGATTTCGCGCTCCGTCGGCGCGTACATCACGCAGCGTGCCCTTCGCAACCCGCACTGCCGGATTCCGTATCCGGGCATGTTCCCCTTCGAATGGCATCCGAGCGAGGTCAAGAAGATTCTGAGCGTCGGCATTCCCAGCGGCTTTGAGAACGGGCTGTTCCAGCTCGGCAAGCTGCTGCTGCTGAGCATGATTGCCACCTTCGGCACCGCCAGCACCGCGGCGAACACCGTCGGCAACACGCTCGGTTCATTCCAGTGCCTGCCCGGAAACGCCATCGGGCTGGCGATGATTGCGGTCGTTGGGCAGTGCTGCGGCGCGCACGCCTACGATCAGGCGAAATTCTACACCAAGAAACTCATGCAGATTGTCTACCTCTGCATGGGCACGCTGAACATCCTGATGCTGCTCTGCAACCCGATTATTACCCTGCCGTTCAACCTTTCGCCGGAAGCGACGGTGCTTGCGCGGCAGATTGTGGCGCTGCACGGCGCGGGCTGCGTGATTTTCTGGCCGATGTCCTTCACGATGCCGAACGCGCTCCGTGCGGCGGGCGACGCGAAGTACACGATGACGGTCGCGGTCTTCTCGATGGCGGTGTTCCGCATCATCTGCTTCCTGATTCGCTGGGCCAGCGGCAAGTGGCAGACGAAGACGCTGGTGTAAAGAAAAGCGCGGTACGCTTTCCCCGGATTGGGGGGCGTACCGCGTTTTTTTGCTGTGTTAACTTTTTTCGGACAACCAAGGTTGATTTTTCTATCATTCAGGTCATTGCCTTGCTACTTCCGCGTGTTAATCCGTCAGGCGTTCCTTCGTCTCGCGTCCCTCGCGCAATAATTTTCTCATTCCTTCCCTGTCCTCATCCCGAAGGGCGTCCCGATACTCCGTCACCCTTTGCACCAAGTCCTCCACCACCGGCAGCAGCGCCTCTCGATTATCAAAGAACAGCTCCGTCCACATATCCTCATTCAGCCTTGCCACGCGGGTCATATCCGCGAAGCTCCCTGCCGAGAACCCGCGGTGCTTATCCGCCAGCGGGCACTTCACATACGCGCTCGACACGACATGCGCCAGCTGCGACGTATACGCAATCATCTCGTCATGCGTCTTCGGCGTCGTGAACTGCACACGCAGGAAGCCCAGTTTCATGAAAAAGTCGCGGGCGCGCTGCAAAACCGCCGGGTCGTCGTCGCCGTGACCGCACAGAATCATCGACGCATGGTCGAACAGATCATCGCGGGCGTACTTGAAGCCGCTGTACTCGCGCCCCGCCATCGGGTGTCCGCCGATGAAGTGCCACGCATACCGCTGCGATACGGGAAACAGCGCGTCGCAAATCACCTGCTTCACGCCGCCGCAGTCAATCACAAGGCTGTCGGGCTTAAAGTCCGCCGCGTGCGCGGTCACATAGTCGATAATCCCCTGCGGGTACAGGCAGATCAGCACAACATCGCACTGCGGCAGCGTCTCCGCCGTCAGTTCGCCATCAATCGCTTCCATCAGGAACGCGCGGCGCATCGTGTCCGCATTCTTGTCCGTGCCATAAACCGTGTACGGCGTGTGGAGCTTGATGGTTTTCGCGAGTGAGCCGCCAATCAGCCCCAAGCCGACAATACCTACATTCTGCATAAAAAAAATCCTCCGTTCTTCTGCACTCCCGTTTCAAGGAATGCGCTGCAACGGAGGATTTCGACGTATCATGCGTTTTTTCCTGCTGATTTACGCCTGAACCGTGGCTTTCTGCTGCTTTTTCTGCTTCTTCGCCGGCTGCTCGCCAACTTTCGGGACGTGGTATTCGCACTTTTCGTCAAAGCGGACGGATTCCGGCGGCTTCTCCAGTTCTTCCGGATGATTGAGCAGATACGACATCGTGCCGAAGAACGCCGCGTAGTGCGCGCCGGAGCAGACGCGCTCATCCGCCGTGATGCCGATGGGCAGGAAGCGCTTCATGCGCGCCTCGCCCTTCTCCACCACGGCAACCTTCTCCACGGTACCCATGCCGAAGAACAGCGTAACCGAACCAAAGTTGTAGATGTGGTGGTTGACGTGATGCAGGCCGATGGAAGCGTTGTTGGTGATGTACATGCTGGTATGGAAGGGCAGTTCGTCCAGCAGTGCGCCGGGGCAGAGCCCGTAGCGATCAAGCAGGCGAACCAGCGCGACGATGCCCGTCGCCAGACCCGGCACGACCAGCACCGCTTTCGCCAGCTTATCCGCAAAGTTCTTCTTGTCCTCGCCGCGGTTAGCGTTGATGACCTTTTCCATGCGGTCGCGCACATCGTAGATGGTGTCGGTCAGGTCGTACTTCACCTTCACCGTCGTCTCGCCCATTTCGGCGTTCTGCGGGTTCTTGAGCATCGTGAAGGACACGGCACACATGTTCCGCGCGAAGAACTGCTTATTGAGGATGAAGCGGTTGATTTCCGGGTGCTGGGACACAGTGCGGACGAACGCGGCAATAATAATCTGCATGAACGTGATTTTCTCGCCCTTCGCCGCCTGCGCCGCAATGTAGCGCGTCAGCAGCTCATAGTCCACGCGGTGCTGCAGAAAAACCTGCGCGTCGCAGCGCATGGGCATCAGGTACGGCGTAATGCCGACGATGGGGTCAATGGACGACACGCGCCGTCCGTCGGGTCGGAATCCGAACATGGTACTTTCCTCTCTCTCTTGTCCTCGGCTGTCCATCGGAATGAATGAAAAATGAATGATTTCAGCCGCAATTTTATTGTATGGATTTTGGGCGATTTGTCAATAGGGCATCGGCGGATGATTTCGGATGTGCGCAAAAAGGCACTGCCGCGCTGCAGCAGTGCCCATTGCTTTGCCCTTTGACTGGGATTTTTACCAAGTCGCCTTCATGGCCTGTTCCACGCACTTCTGGTGATCTGCATCCACGCGGTCTGTACCGTGGGTCTTGCTGCCGTAGAAGTGCAGGCAGAACTGCCCATCGAAGTTGTTGTCCAGAATTGTGTTTGTGCCGTGGGGTTCGGAGTAAATCGACGCGGCATACACATGCCCGTTGTACTTCACCAGCACTGCGCGGCGGCGCCAGCTGAACGTGCCGCCGTTGATTTTCTTGAGAATCGCGGTCTCTTCCGCCGTCAGCGGCTCGGCGTCCATATGGTTGCCGCCGCTCTGCCGGCGCGCGGAGAAAATCAGCCCCGTGCTGACGTCCTTAATCTGGAATACAGCGCCGTTCGGGATGACGTTCTTGCCACCATTGAACCAGTCGAGGCGTTCGGTGGTAATCTTGCCGCTGCTGGCGCTCGCCACGGCGGATTCAATCTTCTTGAGCGTCGCGCTGCCTGCCACGCCGTCCGCCGTCAGTCCGTACTTCCTCTGGAATGCCTTGACGGCGCTCTCGGTCGTCGCGCCGAACGAACCGTCGATATACGCCGTGTAGAAGCCCAGCTTCTTCAGGTTGGTCTGCAGCGTCTTGACTGCCGTGCCGGTTGCGCCCTTGCGGAGCGAATCGTCATCGGTGCTGGTATTGCTGTCCGCGTTCTTGTACGCGCTGTCGAGCTTTTTGAGCGTTTCGCTGCCCGCTACGCCATCCGCCGTCAGGTTATACTTCTTCTGAAACGCCTTGACCGCCGCGTATGTGCCCGAACCAAACGTGCTGTCCACCGTGCCGTCGTAATAGCCCAGCTTCTTCAGCTTCGTCTGCAAGTCCTTGACGGCGCTGCCGCTGTCGCCCATGCGGAGCGAATCATCGTCCTTGTCGCTGTCCGCGTTCTTGTACGCGCTGTCAAGCTTTTTGAGCGTTTCGCTGCCCGCCACGCCATCCGCCGTCAGGTTATACTTCTTCTGGAACGCCTTGACCGCCGCGACGGTCGTGTCGCCATAATCGCCATCGACATAAGCATCATAATAGCCGAGTTTTTTCAGCTTTGTCTGCAAATCCTTGACGTCGCTGCCCGTGCTCCCCTTTTCCAGCCGCGTCGCGCTGCTGGAAGAACTGGAACTGCTGGCCGTCTTGGTCACGCTGACATACGTTTTATAGACATAGCCGGTGTATTTCCCGTAAGTCACTTTATACCAGCTGCCGCTTTTGCCGAGAACCTCCAGCTTCGTGCCTTTGGGCAGGGTTTGCAGGGCATCGCTGGTCGAGGATGCTTTTTCGCGCAGAATGAGTTTGCGCGCAGTGACCGTCGCCGTATCCGCCAAGGCGGAGGAACAGCCCAGCAGCATCAGCGCCACCGCGCCGGACAGAAGCCGCCGCAGACCGGAATTCATCATGGGGAAATCACTCCTTTCCGTACAGCCTGATTTTATTACAAAATTGTTTCATTGTCAAGAGGCTTTTTCCCTGTGAATTGTAAATTCTGCGGCGTTTTCGCGGATTTTTCCCTGTTTGATTCGGCAATTATCTGCCCGCTTTCAATATCTATTTTTGTTTTCCCATGAACATGTTTCCGATATTTGATAAAATGTTACGTTTTTGTTGAGCGTACAGCGCCTTTTTGTGCCGATTTCCCTCTGTCGAACTGCCCGAGCGTCATTTTGCTGTTCGCCTTGATGAATCGGCGGAATTGTGATATAATGAAAATTGGTGCTTTGTCACCGTTGCGATTTTGATATACTTCCTTCATTATAAGAGGAGTTTTTTCATGGCAAATCAAGCAAATCACTATGATGCAGGCAATATTCAGGTGCTGGAAGGGCTGGAAGCGGTTCGGATGCGTCCGGGCATGTATATCGGCACCACCTCGACACGCGGTCTGCACCACCTGCTCTGGGAGATTGTGGATAACGCAATTGACGAGGCGTCGAACGGCTTTGCGGATGAGGTGCGCGTGACGCTGCACACGGACGGCTCCGCGTCGGTGTACGACAACGGGCGCGGTATGCCCGTGGATGAGCATCCGACCATGCACGTCAGCGGCGCGGAGGTCATTTTCACCGTGCTGCACGCGGGCGGCAAGTTCAACAACGAGAATTACAGCTATTCCGGCGGTCTGCACGGCGTGGGCGCATCGGTCGTCAACGCGCTGAGCAAGTGGCTGACCGTGGACATCTACCGCGATTTCAGCCATTATGCCATGCGCTTCACAAGTCAGTTCGACGAGAAGAAAGGCAAGGTCATCGCGGGCAAGCCGGACGCACCCTTGGCAAAAGTCGGCAACACACGCAAGAAGGGCACACTCGTGCGTTTTCTTCCCGATGACGCGATTTTCGAGGACGTGCGCTTCAATTACGACACGGTGTTCCGCCGCCTGCAGGAATTGGCGTACCTGAACCGGGGCTTGAAAATCGTCTTTCTCGACGAGCGTGTGAGCGACCCCGCCCGCCGCGAAACGACCTTCCACTACGAGGGCGGCATCATCGACTATGTGCGGTATTTGAACGACGGCAAAACCGTCCTGCACGATCAGCCGATTTACCTCGAAGGGCAGAAGGATTCCGTCATCTGCCGCGTCGCCATTCAGTACACCGACGGCTATACCGAGAGCCTTTTTTCCTATGTCAACAACATCCCCACGGGTGAAGGCGGAACGCACGAAACGGGCTTCAAGGCGGCATTCACGAAGATGTTCAACGACTACGCCCGCCGCAACGGCTTCCTGAAGGAAAAGGACAGCAACCTGACGGGCGAGGACTTCCGCGAAGGCTTGAGCTGCGTGCTGACGACGATGGTCAAGAATCCGCAGTTCGAGGGGCAGACGAAGGGGCGGCTGGGCAACAGCGAAGTGCGCCCCGCGGTGGAGGGCATCATCACCCAGCAGCTGACGGACTGGCTGGAGAACCTCAAGAATCAGGAGATTGCCCAGCAGATTGTGCAGAAGGCGATTCGCGCCGCGCAGGTGCGGGAAGCCGCGCGCAAGACCCGTGACAACGCCCGCAAAGCAAATCAGCTTGATGCCGCGCCGCTGGTCGGCAAACTCAGCGCCTGCCGCGGCAAAAAGGCGGAGGACAATGAGTTGTTCATCGTCGAGGGCGATTCCGCAGGCGGCAGCGCCAAGCAGGGGCGCGACAGCCGCTATCAGGCGATTCTCCCCCTGCGCGGCAAGCCCCTCAATGCCGAAAAGAAGCGGCTGGATCAGGTGCTGAGCAATGAGGAGTTCCGCTCGCTGATTACCGCGCTCGGCACGTCCATCGACGAGAATTTCAACCTCGCCAACCTCAAATACAACAAAGTCATCATCCTCTCCGATGCCGATCAGGACGGCGCGCACATCCGCGCCATTCTGCTCACTTTCTTCTTCCGTTACATGAAAGAGCTTGTCACCGGCGGTCACGTTTATATCGGAATGCCGCCGCTGTACAAGGTTCAAAAGGGCAGCAAAGTCCTCTATGCCTACGACGACAAGGAGCTGGCGAAGTGCATCAAGGAAGCGGGCAAAGGCTACACGCTCCAGCGCTACAAAGGCCTGGGCGAAATGAACCCCGAACAACTCTGGGCAACGACGATGGATCCTTCCCAGCGCAAACTGATGCAGGTGACGATTGAGGACGCAGCGCTGGCTGACCGCCGCATTACCATCCTGATGGGCGACAAGGTCGAGCCGCGCCGCGACTACATCATCGAGAACGCCGACTTCAACAAGCCGGATAATTTCGAGCTGCCGGAAGGTCAGCGAGGGGAAGGAAAGTAAGTTATGGCAAAGAAAACAAGCGATAACCGCCCGATTCCCAAGGACGACCCGTCGCGCATCCTGCAAACGACCGTCGAGGACGTGATGCACCAGTCCATGATCCCCTACGCGGAGCATGTCATTCTGGAACGCGCCCTGCCGCGCGTCGAGGATGGCTTAAAACCCGTGCAGCGCCGCATTCTCTATACCATGATGGAACTGGGCACGACGCCCGACAAGCCGCACCGCAAGTGCGCCCGCATCGTCGGCGACTGCCTGGGCAAATATCACCCGCACGGCGATTCCTCCGTGTACGACGCGCTCGTGCGCATGGCGCAGGACTTCTCCATGCGCGGGCCGATGGTCGATGGGCACGGCAATTTCGGCTCCATTGACGGCGACAGCGCTGCCGCCATGCGTTACACCGAGGCGCGCATGACGCCCCTTGCGCTGGAAATGCTGCGCGACATTGAGAAGGACACCGTGCCGTTCCGCCTGAATTTCGACGACACGCTCAAAGAGCCGGACATGCTGCCCGCGCGCTTTCCGAATCTGCTCGTCAACGGCGCGAGCGGCATCGCGGTAGGGCTTGCAACGAACATCCCCCCGCACAATCTGGGCGAAAGCATCCGCGCGGCGATTGCTGTGATGGAGAATCCGGACATTCCGCTGGATGAGCTGATGAAAATCATCCCCGGCCCGGACTTCCCCACCGGCGGCGTGCTGGTGAAAAACGAGGAAATCCGCAGAGGCTATGAGACCGGACGCTCGAAGCTGTCCCTGCGCGCGCGCGTGCATGTGGAGGACGGCGTGAACGGGCGCAAGCTGCTCGTCATCACGGAAATCCCCTACATGGTCAACAAAGCCGCGATGCTGGAGAAAATTTTGAAGCTGTCGGAAGAAAAGAAGGGGCAGCTGCAAAACATCTACGACATCCGCGACGAATCCGACCGCGAGGGAATGCGCGCCGTCATTGAGCTGAAGAAGGACGCCGACCCGGACAAGGTGCTGAAAGTGCTCTACAAGTATTCAGACTTGCAGGTCACCTTCGGTGTGAACATGGTCGCCATCGCCGAGGGCAAGCCCGTGCAGATGGGGCTGAAAACGATGCTGGGGCACTTCATCCGCCATCAAAAAAACGTCATCACCCGCCGCACGGAGTACGACCTGAAGCAGGCGAAAGCCCGCGCGCACATTTTGCAGGGGCTGATGATTGCGGTGGACAACCTCGATGAGGTCATCGCGCTGATTCGCTCCTCGAAGAACCCGAAGGAAGCGAAAACCCGCCTGATGGAGCGCTTTTCGCTGTCCGACGCGCAGGCACAGGCAATCTTGGACATGCGCCTGCAGCGCTTGACGAATCTGGAAATCATCGCCCTGCGCAAAGAGTACGAGGACATTCTGAAACTCATCGACCGCTTGGAGGGCATCCTGCACAGCGAGAAGAAGCTGCTGGCGGTCATCCGCAAGGAATTGCAGGAGATTGCCGAGGAATTCGCCGACGAGCGCCGCACGACCATCGAGCTGGCGGACGAATCCCCGCTGGAAGTTGAGGAAGAGGCCGCCGCGCCGGAGGAAGTCATCGTGGCATTCACGGGCGCGGGGCAATTGAAGCGCATGAATCCCGCGCTCTACAAGAAAACGCCGCTCCCGACCCGCGCGGAGGACGACAAGGAGTTCGCCGACTTCCTGTTCATGGCCAAAACAGACGAGACGCTGCTCATCTTCACCGACCACGGCAATTGCTACCCTCTGCCGGTCGCGTCGCTGAACGAAGTCAAGCCCAAGGATCGCGGGCAGCTGCTTTCGGGCGTGCTGGCCGGGCTGGAGGACGACGAGAAGGCGCTGTGGATGACGTGCATCCGCATGGCGGACATCGGGCATCTGCCGGACATTCTCTTCATCACCCGTCAGGGCATGGTGAAACGCACTGCCGCCGCGGATTACGACGTGCGCAGCAAGAAATTCGCCGCCGTAAACGTGAAGGACGGCGACCGTCTGCTGACAATTCTCCCCGCCGCCAGCCGCGACGACCTGCTGATGTTCACCCGCAGCGGCCTGTGCATCCGCTTCTCGCTCGACAGCGTGCCGGTGCAGGGGCGCGTCGCCGCCGGGGTGCGCTGTATGCAGGTGGAGGACGGCGACGAGGTCATCTGGTGCGGGCAACTGCAAGACAGCGACCAAATCGTGCTGCTGACCGACCGCGGCTACGCCAAGCGCCTGCTCTCCGTTGATTTTGAGAAGCAGAACCGCAACGGCAAGGGCGTGAAGTCCTTCTATTTCAACAAGAATGGCAGCAACGGCAAACAGCTTGCGGGCGTGGTGCGGTTGGAGAAGGACGATCACCTGATTCGCGTGCAGCAGGCGAAATCCCCCGCGACGCTGGTGGAGCGCGACGCGGTGCGCCTGCAAGGCAAGCAGGATCGCGGAATGCCGCTGGTTATCGCGGTGATGGACGACGTGGTAACGGGGGCGGAGCTGTTGGAATAACAGCACCCGCATGGCGCCGAAAAAAGGGTCAAGGGGCAATGCCCCTTGCGGGGTTAGGGGCAACGCCCCAACTGTTGCTCCGTTAAACCTACTCAAAGAGGAAAAACAAGTCCGGCAACTTCGCCGCAGGCAGCGAAGCGTCCCTGCGCACAAACTAAAAAACCGTCCAATAAAAATCAAGTAACAACCGGAGGGCGACCCCGGAGGAGTCCAGAGGGCGATCGCAGACTTCGTCTGTTTTTATGCCCTCTGGAACTCGCGGAAGTTACCACGATGGAAATGAAGTCAACTATGCCTATCCGCATAAGCATCCAACTGCTTCATAGTTGGCTTTTCCCCTTGCAACAAGCGCCAAAACGTGATATGATGAGGACGAATGACGGAGGTGAACGCGTATGAATTCGCGCAACTCTTTTTCCTCGCTGACCATTACGCAGCTGGTGATTCACCTCACCGGCGCCCTGCTGGAACTCTACGCCGATGACACGCAGGAAATCCAAGTCATGGCATCCGGCGACGACCACGATATGAAGGCGGTTTCGCTCGCCCAGAACGGCGATACGCTGACGCTGGAGCAGTCCGCCGCTGCACTCTCGCCCTTGCCGCTCAGCGCCCGCTGGCTGCAAGTGACCATCCGCATTCCGCGCGCGTGGAAGGGGCGGGTCGAGATTCGCACGACGTCCGGCAGCGTGCATGTCCGCGGTTTGCAGGTCAGTGACCTGTCCGTGGAGTCGCTCTCCGGCTTCGTGATGCTCTCCGACTTGAGCAGCCTGAGCCTGAAGGTCAAGAACGGCAGCGGCGACATTGCCGGCAGCGACTTGTCCGGTCAGGATTGCAGCCTGTTCACGACGACGGGGATGCTCTGTCTGGAGCGCCTTGCGTTTCTGAACATCTCGCTGTCCTCGGTCAGCCGGGGCGCAATGCTCTCTTTTGCGGAGATGTTTTCCACCTTCAAGGGCGGCTCGGTCGCAGGCGGCATCAGTCTGGAAATTCCCGGCGCGCAGTGTGACGCCATTCTTCGCTCGGTGTCCGGGCAGCTGCTGACGGACGGCGTATCCATCGTCAATGGCGCACCGTCTGTCCGCGTGACGACGGCTTCGGGCAACCTGACCATCCGGCGGATTTCCCCGGAGAAACTGACAGAAAACGAATAATTAGGAGGACGATTTTTATGGCACGACAGAACTTTGGCTTCGGCGGCGGCGCGAACATGCAGCAGCTCATGCGTCAGGCGCAGAAGATGCAGCAGGCGATGACGGACGCGCAGGAAAAGCTGGATGCGCAGGAGTACGAAGCGCAGTCCGGCGGCGGCGTGGTAAGCGTAAAGGTGAACGGCAAGCGCGAGCTGCTGTCCCTGACGATTGACCCCAAGGTCGTTGACCCCGACGACGTGGAAATGCTGCAGGACCTTGTGATGGCGGCGGTGAACGAAGCGCTGCGCAAGGGTGAAGCAAACCGCGAAGAGACGATGAACAAGATGGCGCCCGGCATGGGCGGCATGGGCGGTCTGTTCTAATGCCCGGACAAATCGAACCGATTGAGCGGATGGTGTCGGAGCTGTCTCGGCTGCCCGGCATCGGTCACAAGACGGCGGCGCGGCTGGCGTACCATATCGTCGGGATGCCGCTGGAGGATGTTCACGCGCTGGCAGCAGCGCTGTGGCAGGGGCGCAAGGCGATTCGCTACTGCGACGTGTGCGG
>OHGW01000482.1_pt1 | contig 18687 bp, 10 predicted proteins | sample 1567821 | NCBI WGS metagenome assembly OHGW01 (sample SAMEA3879572, study PRJEB24766) | human gut metagenome | biome: human-associated habitat; feature: feces | place: USA | collected 1985/1987 | reverse complement strand
CAATATGGTTTATCCCAAGGGAGAGGAATTTCCCAAGAAACCTTCCAAACTGATGATGCACAACACCAACCTGATGTACTCCATTTATCCGGTAAAGGTCGAAGAACAGGATGTTTTGGATACATTTTTCATGAATACCCTGTATAAGGACCATAAACTATATAAAGGCGATAAAGGCACTTCATTTATGGTAGACAACGGACTGCATTTCCGTATTTGCGCAGAAGGGTGCAAGTTCAAAAATAATCCAAACGTGTATTATGCCCTACACAAATTGGAATTAGGACACGGAAATATGATCCCATTATGGCTTTTCGGCTTTTTATATTAAGAGATAGAGAATAGATTTTATTACCTAATAATTAGTAATTGTATGACTAAACAAAAAAAATTCATCACTTGTGATGGTAACCAGGCAGCAGCACATATCTCGTATATGTTCTCTGAAGTAGCTGCTATCTATCCCATCACTCCGTCGTCTACTATGGCTGAATACGTAGACGAATGGGCTGCCGCAGGTCGTAAAAACATCTTCGGCGAAACAGTATTGGTACAGGAAATGCAATCGGAAGCCGGTGCTGCCGGAGCCGTTCACGGTTCATTGCAAGCCGGTGCGTTGACTTCAACGTACACTGCATCTCAAGGTCTGTTGCTGATGATCCCGAATATGTACAAGATTGCCGGTGAATTCCTGCCTTGCGTATTCCACGTATCAGCCCGTACACTGGCTTCTCACGCTCTGTGTATCTTCGGTGACCACCAGGATGTTATGTCAACCCGTATGACAGGTTTCGCTATGTTGGCAGAAGGTTCTGTACAGGAAGTTATGGACCTCTCCGGTGTTGCTCACTTGTCAACTATCAAAGCTCGTGTACCGTTCGTTAATTTCTTCGACGGCTTCCGTACTTCTCACGAAATCCAGAAGATCGAGATGCTGGAAAATGACGATCTCGCTCCGCTGCTTGACCAGGAAGCTTTGGCTGAATTCCGTGCCCGCGCATTGAATCCGATGAATCCGGTTGCCCGTGGTATGGCTGAAAACCCCGACCACTTCTTCCAGCACCGTGAATCATGCAACAACTACTACGAAGCAGTTCCTGCTATTGTAGAAGAATACATGAATGAAATTTCTAAGATCACAGGCCGCAAATACGGTTTGTTCGATTACTACGGAGCAGAAGATGCAGAACGCGTAATTATCGCTATGGGTTCTGTAACAGAAGCTGCCCGCGAAGCTATCGACTATCTGACAAGCCAAGGAGAAAAAGTCGGTTTGGTTGCAGTTCACCTGTACCGCCCGTTCTCTGCTAAACACTTCCTGGCTGCTGTGCCTAAGACTGCTAAGACTATTGCAGTTCTTGACCGTACTAAAGAACCGGGAGCAAACGGTGAACCTTTGTATCTGGATGTTAAAGACTGCTTCTATGGTGCAGAAAATGCTCCGGTTATCGTAGGCGGTCGTTACGGTTTGGGTTCTAAGGATACCACTCCTGCTCAGATCATTGCCGTATTCAAGAATCTGGCTATGCCGATGCCGAAGAACCACTTCACTATCGGTATCGTAGACGACGTAACCTTCACTTCACTTCCTCAGGAAGAAGAAATCGCATTGGGCGGCGCAAGCATGTTCGAGGCTAAATTCTACGGACTGGGTGCTGATGGTACAGTAGGTGCTAACAAGAACTCTGTGAAAATCATCGGTGACAATACCGACAAACACTGCCAGGCTTACTTCTCTTATGACTCAAAGAAGTCAGGTGGTTTCACTTGTTCTCACTTGCGTTTTGGTGATACTCCGATCCGTTCTACATACTTGGTAAACACTCCGAACTTTGTGGCTTGCCACGTTCAGGCTTACCTGCACATGTACGATGTAACCCGTGGTTTGCGTAAGAACGGTTCTTTCTTGCTGAACACTATCTGGGAAGGCGAAGAACTGGCTAAGAACCTGCCTACCCGCGTGAAGAAGTATTTTGCTAAGAACAATATCTCTGTATACTATATCAACGCAACTCAGATTGCACAGGAAATCGGTTTGGGTAACCGTACCAATACAATCCTGCAATCTGCATTCTTCCGTATCACAGGTGTAATTCCTGTTGACCTGGCTGTAGAACAGATGAAGAAATTCATCCAGAAGTCTTACGGTAAGAAGGGTGAAGATATCGTAAACAAGAACTATGCTGCCGTTGACCGTGGTGGTGAATACAAGCAATTGACTGTTGATCCTGCTTGGGTTAATCTGGCTGACGACGCTAAGACTGAAAACAATGATCCTGCATTCATCAACGAAGTAGTTCGTCCGATCAACGCACAAGATGGTGACTTGCTGCCGGTATCTGCATTCAAGGGCATCGAAGACGGTACTTGGTATCAAGGTACAGCTAAATACGAAAAACGTGGTGTAGCTGCTTTCGTTCCCGAATGGAATGCTGAAAACTGTATCCAGTGTAACAAGTGTGCTTATGTTTGTCCTCACGCTTCTATCCGTCCGTTCGTTCTGGATGCTGAAGAGCAGAAGGGTGCAAACTTCGAGATGCTGAAAGCTGTAGGTAAAGTATTCGACGGTATGACATTCCGTATCCAGGTTGACGTTCTCGACTGTCTGGGTTGCGGTAACTGTGCCGACATCTGTCCGGGTAATCCGAAGAAGGGTGGCAAAGCCTTGACTATGAAACATCTGGAAAGCCAGTTGAACCAAGTTCCGAACTGGGATTACTGCGCTGAAAAGGTAGCAAGCAAGCAACATCTGGTTGATGTTAAAGCTAACGTAAAGAACTCTCAGTTCGCTACTCCGTTGTTTGAATTCTCAGGCGCTTGCTCCGGTTGTGGTGAAACTCCGTATGTGAAGTTGATCACTCAGTTGTTCGGTGACCGCGAAATGGTAGCCAATGCAACAGGATGTTCTTCTATCTACTCCGGTTCAGTACCTTCTACTCCTTATACTAAGAACGAAAAAGGTCAAGGTCCTGCTTGGGCAAACTCTTTGTTTGAAGACTTCTGTGAGTTTGGTTTGGGTATGGAACTCGCTAATGAAAAGATGCGTGACCGTATCGTGAAACTGTTCAACCAGATTCTGGAAGGCGAAAATGCTCCTGCTGAAGCTAAGGAAGTATTGAAAGCATGGATTGAAAACATGTACGATGCAGACAAGACTAAAGAACTTGCACCTCAGATCGAGGCTATCATCGAGCAAGGCATCGCTGCCGGCTGCCCGATCAGCAAGGAACTGAAAGGCTTGACTCAATATTTAGTAAAACGCAGCCAGTGGATCATCGGTGGTGACGGTGCTTCTTACGATATCGGTTACGGTGGTCTCGACCATGTAATCGCCAGCGGTAAGGACGTTAACATCCTGGTTCTGGATACTGAGGTTTACTCTAACACAGGTGGTCAGTCTTCTAAGGCTACTCCGGTGGGTGCTATCGCTAAATTTGCTGCTGCCGGCAAGCGTGTACGTAAGAAAGACCTCGGTTTGATGGCTACTACTTACGGTTACGTTTACGTAGCTCAGATTGCTATGGGTGCTGATCAGGCTCAGACTCTGAAAGCTATCCGCGAAGCTGAAGCATATCCCGGACCATCACTCATCATCGCTTACGCTCCGTGTATCAACCACGGTCTGAAGCTGGGTATGGGCAAGAGCCAGGCTGAGGAAGAAAAGGCTGTTAAGTGCGGTTACTGGCACTTGTGGCGTTACAACCCGGCTTTGGAAGCTGAAGGCAAGAATCCGTTCCAGTTGGATAGCAAAGAACCGGATTGGGCTGGATTCCAGGACTTCCTGAAGAGCGAGGTTCGTTACTCTTCTGTAATGAAACAATATCCTTCAGAAGCTGCTGAACTGTTCCAAGCTGCCGAAGACAATGCCAAGTGGCGTTATAACAGCTACAAGCGTCTGTCCAAAGGAAACTGGGGTGCTGATGCCGAATAATTTCGATTATTTAAATAGTAAATAATAAACTCTGAAAAATGAAGGCTGCACCGTGAACCGGATGCAGCCTTTATTTGTTTTCAAACAAAAGCAACGAACATTATGATTGGATTTATTATTTGGATTATAGGCCTGATACTTGCTATCAAAGCCGTATTGGAGATTATGCAATGGAAGGTAGATGGCGTCAAGAAGCTATTGGTCGCTATTCTTGTATTGCTCACCAGTTGGATCGGACTGATCTTTTATTATTTCTGGGGAAGAGACAATTTACCTTCAATGTTGAAATAAACAGATCTATCTGTATAAAAAAGAAAATGCCGTACTTAAATTACGGCATTTTCTTTTTTTATTAAGCTATGTACGTCTTCCTCCGTTCCACCGAACGGACCGTAGCTCTGTAGTTTGACGGAACACATGGCAGCGGCAAAACAACCGGCTTCCTGATAAGATGCTCCTCTTTTACGCATATACAGATAGCCCGCCATATACGTATCCCCACAACCGGTAGCATCGGCAACATTCTCTACCGGATATGCCGGAATTTCATAGAATCGTTCATCAACATAAATAAGTGAGCCTTTGTCTCCCAAAGTCAGCAAGACTTCCTTCACTCCCCAGTCCGCCAATTTAACAGCAGCATCATAAGGATCTGAGCATTGCGTAAGTACCTCCATTTCGTGTTCATTAGCTTTCAGGATATGGATATATTTCAAGGCTTCTGCCTTTTCAGCCCAGTCCACCGCCAATACTTCTTCGTTCTGTACTTCACGCAAATAACCCTGTACATCAAGAGAAAGTAATCCTTTCCCGGCAAGATATTTGATAACATCCAGTGAAAAATCATCCGCCAGTAAACTACCCAAATGAAAAATCCGGGCATTTACATCCTGCAAACCTTCAATCGTAAAAGGATCAGCCTTAGCAGTAACCCGCTGCTTTCTTTCATTGGTATCCTCGCCATAAATATTCTCAAAGCAGATGGAATGGATGCTGGGGAGTACTTTCACTTCAATGCCGTCTATCCTCAAATCATCCACCACCGGCATCTCGCTATCAGCCAAGGCGGTGACAAGTTGGAATCCTTCCGTACTCAGGTGTTTGATGGCATGCGCAAAATAGAAAGAGGTTCCTCCGGGCATGTGCACAGTTTTCTGCGGAGTAACTACTTTATCCAAAGTAATATATCCGATGCAACAAAGATCGTATTTCATAAAATATTCAGTTCCATTTTTCAGACTGCAAAAATAGCCAATAATTATCGTTTCTTCCCCCTGCAACGCTATAAATTCTTCCGTTTTAAGAAATCCGTCGGACTTTCACCGAATTGTTCCTTATAACACTTCGTGAAATAAGACGGAGAAGAGAAACCGACTTCATAAGCAATTTCCGCAACCGTCATTTCTGAAGAAGCCAACAGGGAAATTGCTTTTTTAAGGCGTGCTTGGCGCAGCAATTCATTGGGAGCATAGTTAGTGAGTGATTTCAGTTTACGGTAGAGTTGCACGCGGCTCAGTCCCATATCTTTGCCTAAATCTTCCACATTCAGTTCCGGATCTCTCATTTTCTCTTCCACAAGAGCCTTGAAGCGGGAAACGAAATCCTTATCCATATCGCTGATATTCTCTTTCGCCAACGTCTGGTTATCACCAAAAAACTGTCGAAGCTGACGACGGGAATCTATCAGATTACGGATACGGGACAAGAGCAATTGCGAATTGAAAGGCTTGGAGATATAAGAGTCCGCACCTCCATTGTATCCCTGGATGCGTTGCTCATCAAGCGAACAGGCAGTGAGAAGGATGACAGGGATATGGCAAGTCTGCAATTCCGTTTTCAGACGGCGGCAACACTCCACACCATCCATACCGGGCATCATTACATCGGAAACAATCACATCGGGGACGTACTTCATGGCAAGGCGTATGCCTGTAGCCGCTTCCGGTGCATCCAGTACATGATATTCTTCGGCGAGCAGCGTCTTTACATAATGACGGATATCGGCATTATCATCAATAACCAATACTGTGGGACGTCCCGTTGCTCCTGCCTCCTCTTCATCAGCCGATAACTCGCTTTCTACTAACGTAGCGGAAACTTCCGTCTCTTCGGCAGGCAGCGTCACCACGGTAGGATTATATTGGGAAATGCTCTGAGCCGGAAGAAGGACGGCAAATGTCGTTCCCTTCTCATCACTCTGAGCAGTAATTTGCCCGCCATGCATCTCCACAAAGGCGCGTACAAGAGCCAGTCCGATGCCTGTGCCCGCCTGATGACCATCTATCTGATAGAAACGCTCAAAGATGGCATCCACTTCCTGGGAAGAAACGTAGCTGCCGGAGTTGAAGACGGAGAAGCGAAGACTCGCGACATCGGCTTGCAGGCTCACGACTATCTTTCCATTCTCAGGGGTATACTTCACGGCATTGGACAACAGATTGAAGTAGATGCGCTCCATCTTCTCGCAGTCCGCCATGATGCGGAAATCCGCATCGGGCATGGCTTCGAAGGAGAAAGAGATATGCTTTTTCAGGAGAGCCATGCGGAAGGAATCATTCCAGCTACGGAAATTGCTCAACAGGTCGAAAGGCTCCAGATGAAGTTCCATGCGCCCGTTCTCTACTTTGCGGAAATCAAGGATTTGATTGACGAGACGAAGAAGGATATTAACGTTCTTCTTCATCAGTTCCAATAACTGACGGGAATGTTCCCCGAGGGATTTATCAGCAAGAAGCTGGTTAATGGGGTCAGCAATCAGAGTCAGCGGAGTACGGAAATCATGAGAAACATTGGTAAAGAACACCAGCTTGGCGTGAGTGGCTGCTTCCAATTCATGGGAAAGTTGTTCCAACTGCTCCTTTTGCTGGATAAGTTGCTCCTTCTGCAGAATGAGTTGTTCTTTTTGTTGCGTCAACTGTTGCTTCTGCGCTTCCAGTATCTCCTTCTGGCGGGAAAGTTCCCGGTTCAGACGGTTCTTAGTGCGCAACGAAAGATAAACGGCAACCAACAGGCCGACAACCAGCAGGAGCACTAACAGACTACCGAACAGCACTACCTGTTGCGTGGCGTAGCGGTCAAGATAATGATTCATCTTTCCGTTTAGCGTCTCTATTTTTCCGTCAAGGGTGGCAATATGCGTGGTCTGCATCTGCATAATCTGGGCATTGGTACTGTCCACAACAGAGGTATTTAATATCGTTTCGCGCGGGAAATCACGTTTATTCAGAATGTCCATTGCTATCTGTATCACCCGGTCGCCACCGGTGGGATAAATAAATGTGGCATCCAGTTCGCCTTTCAGCACCTGTTCCACACCATATCCTTCGCCGGACAGGGCATCCGTACCAATGAAACGCATCTCTCCTGCCCTACCTTTCTGTCGGACAACAGCATAAGCACCTGCAGCCATCCGGTCATTCTGCGCATACACCACATCTATCTGAGGGAAGTGCGTCAGCAGCGTATCCATCTTCTGTCCTGCCTCGGAACGTAACCATCCGGCATCTTCGCGAGCCAGAAGCTTGATGCCGGGGTAAGGGGAAATGGCAGAGACAAAGCCCTGATGACGGTCCATCGCCGGCGTGGAACCAGTCAGACCGGATATCTCCACTACATTGCCTTGTCCGTGAAGCATATTAGCCACATAATGCCCGATGGCTTTTCCTAATTCATAATTGTCGGCACCGATATAAGCGGTGTATTTATCGGAAAGTATCTTGCGGTCGAAGACAATGACAGGGATGCCGCGGTCGTATGCTTCTTCCACTACCGGGGTGATGGGGGCGGCTTCGTTGGGGGCAATGACCAGTAAGTCCACGCCTTCCTCGATGAAATTGCGGATGTCCTCTATCTGACGGGCATTATCATCCTTCACGGTGCGGATGTCGATTTCCACTTCATCATAGAAGAGTGCTTCGCGCAACATCTCGTTATTCATCTGGTGGCGCCACTCATCGTCGCTGCACTGGGATACCCCGATACGGAAACGAGGTTCATGCCGGGCGCACGAAGCTGCCAGTCCGAAGAGGGAAAGTAAAGTTAGCAACAAGTAAACATTGTATCTTCTCATTGTCTTTTCGGTTGTTTTAAGTATCATAGAGAAATCAGAAACTCAGTCCTTTTTCACGACCGTGATTATAGACGTCTTCTAATCCGTTGCCTGCAATGGTATAGAAATCAACTCCCATCTCTTTCAAATCATGGTCAGGCTTTATAAAGCGGATGGTGGAGTCATTAATCCGGGCAGGGACTTCTTCGTCTGAGAAAAGATCAAAAGCCACTTTTTCTTTTTCTGTGCAGATGCAAATTATCTCTTTGTATCCCAATTCGGAAAGGGGAACAACGGGACAAATGGAAGTGTAACTACCGTCTACGTACGGTTTATTATTGATAAATGCGGGAATGTTCCAAGCATGAAGCATGCGGGTGGTGGCATAGGCCACTTCATCCAGATTTTCTTTGGTCAGTAGCTCAGTCCGCTCATCAGAATGGGTATCGAACATCTGCAATTCGAGATTCTGGTTTTTCCATTCCGGTTTATGACGCAGGGCGTTTATCAGCAGCATTTGTCCCAGCCGCCTAGCTCCGTCCGATTGGGTGACTTGGGCAGCTTCTTCTGTTTTCACAAAACTGGTTGCCACCAACAGGCGGGCGGCTTGCGGGTTCCACAGATTGTTTCTAATCTCTGTCGATAGCCGTTGAATAGATTGCAGCATGGCACCGCTTTGGTTACCTTCGGCCTGGCTCGTTGCATATCCGTCGCTCCACAAGGAAAGGTCCAGTGCACTCACTTTATTAAATGCTGCAAAGGCTGCTATCAAAACGGAAGAGGAACAGGATGCATACGCTTTCGCCCTTATTCCTTTCTCCTCAAAAGCTCTCAGAACGCCATGAGTGAACACATTCTTATATCCACCCGACATACAACAAATAGCGATATCATCCATATTTTTTAGGGTATTAGTATCGCAAATATAAAAATAAATTGCACTATCACAGTGCAATTTATTAAATATTCTGCACCATGACAGTGCAAATCAAGATAATGAAAGAAAAACTTCGTCAGCAGCCTATCACTGAGCAGTCAGCTCAACAACCCGACTCTGAGTTTGTCCTAACCCCAATACATCCAAGCCGACTTTCATCAAATAATCACCGGAATATACTTTTCCATTAGCTACCAACCCGGAAGTTGCAGCAGGCATCAAGTTAATTTCCTCCACTTTATACTGTTTGTTCGGGTCCAAACCCTGCAATTTCACAGCCATCAGCTTCTCCTGGAAGCGGGGATGAATGTCATAAGCAAACAGAACCGCCTTGTTTGTATCTTTGCTTACATAGTTCAGCGCCATGTGATTACCTTCGTACGGAGAAACCAAACGATACTGGTCACCATCCATTATAGCGTTCTGGAGACGTTTCCAGTTGGCTACCGCTGTCTGGCAATAAGTCAGTTCATCAGCGGTAAGTTCTTTCAGACCGATATCGAAACCAAGTTTGCACATGGAGGCCACGTCGGTGCGGAACTTTATGGAAGTCGCCTTGTTCCAACTCGTCACATGGGCATCCATAGCCTTTGCGGGGAAGAACTGGGAGAAGCCCCACTGGATATAAATACGTTCCACCGGATCGGTATTGTCACTGCACCAGAATTCCGTGAAGTACTTCAATGCTTCGTAATCGCAACGCGCACCGCCACCGGAGCAAAGCATCATCGGTACATTGGGATAATTCGCCTTTACACGTTTCAGAACGTTGTATATACCACGCACATGGTCTATATAAAGTTGTCCCTGTTTGTCTTTCAGATAAGCGGAATAGATATTGGTGATGGGGCTGTTGCAATCCCACTTGAAGAAAGCGACATCGGGATTTTCTTTCATAATGTTTTCTACAACACCATATACATGGTCCTGCACTTTAGGGTTGCTGAGATCCAGTACCAACTGATTGCGGTAATAATACGTTTCACGGTTAGGCAAATGGATGGCCCAGTCCGGATGTTTCTCAAAGAGTTCACTCTTGGGGTTCACCATTTCCGGTTCAATCCAGATGCCGAACTTCACATCCGCATCTTTGGCAGCTTTTACTAAGGCGGGAATACCGCCAGGCAGTTTATCGTGAGTTACTTCCCAATCGCCCAAACCGGCATGGTCATTCTTACGCGGGTATTTATTGGCAAACCAGCCGTCGTCCAACAGGAACATATCCACTCCCAGATGTTTGGCTTCCTTCATCAACTCGGCAAGTATCTCCTGATTGAAATTGAAACCTGTATTTTCCCAGTTATTCAAAAGGGTCAAGCGGCTGCCTTTACCATCTTTCAGACTGTAGTTGCGTGCCCATTCGTGCAGATTGCGACTGCCTTGTGAGGCACCGTCATGGCTTAAAGTGAAAATGAATTCGGGAGTGGTGAACACTTCATTGGGTTTCAGTTCGTAGTTCGATGCATAAGGATTGATGGCAGGGATTACGCGGAGATTGCCCACATTGTCCACTTCGAAAGTGAAACGGAAGTTACCCGTCCAGCCCAGTGTACCCATCAAGACATCACCCTGGTGTTCGTTCACCGGTTGGTCCAGTCCCACTTCAAAGAACGGATGGGTGTGCATGGCAGCACGGCTTCCCAGCTTCGTGTCAATCACTTTCTTGCCAAACTGCAATTGCTGACTGCTCATCTGCGCTTCTTTCGCCCAGTCACTGCTGAACTCGGTCAGGTAATAGTTGGAATTATTGAAGTAGAGCATGGTGGAGGCATAAGTGGAGAGCATGACAGGTTTCTTCTCCTGATGCTTTATCTCGCTCCACGTCTTGATGACGTTCTCTTTGGGATAGGCCACATAATGCAGTGCCACGTCTACCGGATATTGGTTATCGCGCAGGTTTATCACAGTTTCCGTGCCACCTTCTACAGGCTTGGATGAGGAAGAAACGTAATAAAGAATCGTCGACGGATTGCCGTCATTATGAGTGATGGCGATGGCAGGCTCAAAGTAATCTTCATTGCCGGAACCGCCATACACTTCCCAGCCGCGCTTGCTTACGCTACCGTCCGCACCGGCATGTATGTTCCAGCTGAAGTTCTGCAAATCCTGCTGATGCAAGAGTTTCTCGCCCAGGTAAGTTTGATACAAGCGACCGTTTTCGCCTACCTGGAGCACCAGGTCGGTGTTGTCCGTAGAGATGCGGATAGTTTCTTTTTCCGCTGCATGGGCATACGTCAGGGATGCGAATGCAAAGAGAGTTACAAGTAAATTTTTCATGGTGTACGATGAATTTAGTTACAAAAATAGATTAAATATAATTTAGAATGAAAGACTTGCGCTGAATTCCAGAGTGAGCGGGCGCAAATAATTACCGCTCATATAGTGATCCTTGAACTTTCCGGCTTCTTCCTTGCTCAACAGTTCGGCACCGTTGATAGTGCCGCTGGCACCCTTCTGATTCAGGAAGTTCACAACCGTAGCTCCCAAGGAGAGATGCTTGTTCACCTTCCAGTTCATACCGCCGAAGGTTTCCCAACGGCCGTTGAAGTAGAGGGCATTGGTCAGATTGGCATACGTCTTTCCGAAATAACGGAAGCTGAGCCATACGCGCAGGTCGGGAGTGATATTGTAGCTGGGATCTATTTCAGCAAGTACCTGCGGGATTTCTTTCACGATATTGCCGTTGGCATTCAGGTCGGGTACTCCTTCAAAGGGAGACTTGATGAAATAGTTGTTATAAGTCGGCTTCTGGTAAGTGAACAGGGCGTGCAGGTGGAAACCTTTGAACGGATTGATTTCTGCCGAAGTAGTCCAGCCCAGGGTCTTGATGTCGTATATTAATAAGGTGGTTTTGGATTGCGTCGTACCGGGTTTCGTTACATTCTGCTGGTCGATATTGTTCGACTTGGAGATATACGTAATCATGGAGGTCAGATTTATCCAGTTGTTATGATAAAACAATCCGCCACGCAGCAAAGGGATGGTGACACGTTTGTACTGCTCCTCGGTAGGGCCTGTTCCGGCATACTCGTTGATGCGGGGGAAACGGGTGGCAACAGTTCCATCGGCTGTAAGACCGAAGTTCTTTGTTATCTTATAAGTGAATTGTGCGGTTACTGCATAATTCAGCTTGTCTTTTACCACTTTATGGGGTTCTATCTTTTCAGTAGAAAGTATGTTGCCGTCATTGTCCGTATATGAATGGGTATCGCCGATGTGGAAACCGGCATAACGCCCGTAAGGTATCTGGTCGGCAGACATGCGGTAGTATTCCAGACGACCACCATAGTAGATATTGAGCTTCGGAGTTACCTGCCAGTTGTCCGTGAAGTAGGCAGCCAGTTTGTTTTCAGTTCCTTTGGTATATTCCGGACTTAGTTCATTGAAGCCTCTGAACTTATCGGTGCTTCCGTCAGCTTCCCGGCGGTTCAGTATCTGCGGGTATTCAGTAACGGTTCCTATCCACTGGAAAGAAGAAGAATGATAATCCAGGTGGTAGTACCACTCGTTCAATCCTAACCTCATATCGTGGTCGCCCACTTTCTTTTTCAGTTCGGAAGTAAGCAAGGCATTCTTCACTTTGCCGAAGTGCAACCAGGTACGTCTTCCTTCCACCAATCCGGTATAGGCTTCTTTGGAGTCATCCAGGAAAAGACCGTCTGCTACAGTCGCTTCGCTGATATTACTACCGCCGAAGTCTACATAATTGGCTTCGGGGGCATTCATGAATTTGGCGTTAAGTGTCCAGTTCAGATTATTGCGGAAGGTATAGTCGAATAGCATAGCTACTTCGTGCGCCTTGTTTCCGGTGAAATCGCCGAAGCGTCCGCTCTTCATTTTACCATCCGTCACGTCCATGTACTGAAAACGTCCGCCTTCGGGAGCATACGAGGAAGTACCCAGCTTGAAGCCCGGAATTTCTTTCACGCTGCCATCTCCCACATAGATGAAGGGAGCCGCGTTAATCATTGAGCCGAGCGCATTGCTTTTCGAGAATTTATAGATGACGGAGAACTTGCCACGATTGTTATTGAACAACCGGGTCAATCCGGCATGATAGAGCTGGGTACGGTCGCTGAAGTTCTCAAACTTAGGGGCAAAACTGCCCGGGTCGAAATTCTGATAGACACTGGCTGTATAAAGCCAACGGTTGCCAATACCACCGGATACATTCATATCCACATTTTGCCAGCCGAAGTGGTTGGTATGGTAATTCAGCACTCCTTTGAATTCCTTCTGCCCCAACTTGGAGAAAGCGTTCACTGAGTAAGCGATGTTCCCGGTAGTGATGGCGGATTCGGACGGGTTCATCAGCCCCACTTCTCCCAGACTGGCATCGCTGCGCCAATGGGTAGCCAGTTTGTGTACAGCCGAAGAGTATACGGCAGGCAGCCCGTTCTCATATACATTCACATCCTCACTGGGGAGTCCGATTTGAATTTCGCGGGGTTTGTTGGCATCCGAAGCATTCAGCATCACATTGCGTTCGCTGCCTTCCGATTTCTTTGTACTAATGGTGTCGTTTACTTCCACCGGATTGCTTGCCATTGCAGAAGAAGCGAATGAGAAGATCGCCGACATGACGCAGGAAAAGAGATTGAGTTTCATACTATTCATTGATTTAAAATTAAACATTCTGAAGAAGGAACCGGAGAGGATTTCACCCCTTGTCTTTCAACGAGGGCAAAGTTAGGGGGTATAATAACGCACTGTTTCCGCAGGTAGTCGTCAGGTAGATTGGCAGGAGTATCGCGCAAGGAATAAACCATTCAGAATAAGCCACTTACTAACATCCATTTTAGAAATACAAGTAGACATACCCGTTTACCGGAAAGTTTTAATAACTTTGCATTTGTCTACTTTTAATGAATATACACTATGAAGAAATGCTTGTTATCGGGATTATTCCTGTTGTTCGTGCTCCTGCCTTTCCGTGCTGCAAACAAAGTTGACTTGTCCGGAGAGTTGGAAGCTGCCCTGAAACTGCGCAATCAATATTCACTCCGGAAGGAGGCACGGATTGACAGCCTCAAGCATTTACTCTATCCGGCTATGGGCGACGATGCACGTTTCCAATTATACAATGCCATTTATGAGGAATATTATACGTACCGTTTCGATTCGGCCATGCTTTACGTAGACCGGGAAGAACAAGTGGCTATGAAACTCTCCAACCCCGCATACCGCAATCTGAGCATTATTCACCGCTCCATCCTCCTCTCCACTTCGGGGTATTTCAGCGAATCCATTCAAAACCTGGAACAGATAGACAGCCGCATACTGGACGATGCATTGCGAATAGAATACTATACGGCTTACGAATGGGCATACAGCATGTGGGCCGAATATTCCAATGATAAAGTATACGCTCCCCGCTATTATGAAAAGGAGATGCTTTATCAGGATTCACTTATCAGTGTCCTGCCCGTCAGTTCACCGTTGCATCATTATTGGAAAGGTGAAAATCTCTATCGCCACCGCAGGTATGCCGAAGCGGAAGATTGCTATAAAAAGGCATTGGAAGGGTTGCCTGTCAATGTCCGGTTGTATGCTATGGTGACTTACGGACTGGCATTGGTGTACTCACAAACCAATAATTGGGAAGAATATGAAAATTACCTGATAATGGCAGCCATCTCCGACCAGGTATGTCCGTTGAAAGAGAATCTGGCTTTACAGGAACTGGCCCTATATATTTTCAAGAACAGAAGCGGAGAAGTTTCACGTGCCAACCGTTACTTAAACCATTCTCTGGAAGATGCCATGTTCTACAACAACCGCCTGCGTATGCTCGAAATAGCGAGGAAGTTCCCCTCCATCGTGCTTTCCTATCAGGAACAGAATCTTATCAAAAGTCAAAGATTGCAATGGTCGCTGATATGTATCAGTCTCTTGTCTATCGGACTGGTGGTTTCCCTGGTTTATATTTACCGGCAGATGAACCAGTTGCATAAGCGGAGAAAGATATTGGCGGATATGAACCAGGAACTGCAACATCTGAATAAAGCGTTGGTAGATACGAATCATACGCGCGAGGAGTATGTGAGTCTGTTTATGGATTTATGTGCCGCCTACATAGATAAACTGAATAAATACCAGGATTTAGTGAAGCGCAAGGTAAAGGCAAAGCAAACGGACGATTTACTGAGACTGGTCAATGCAACCAAGCTTTCGGACACGGATGCCAAGGAGTTCTTTATGAACTTCGATACGGCTTTCCTAAATCTGTATCCTAACTTTATAAAGGAATTCAATTCCCTGTTGCGCGAAGGAGAAGAGATTATGCCCAAGCGGGGGGAAATCCTGACTACGGAACTTCGGATATTCGCTTTAATACGGATGGGGATTAAGGATAGCTCCAAGATAGCCACTCTCCTGTTCTATTCTCCGCAGACGATTTATAATCATCGGAGTGTGGTGAAGAATAAGGCAAAGATGAGGGATAGTTTCGAGAAACAGGTGGAGGAGCTTTGTGCGGTGATGTAAATTCATTCATCCCGATTAAGATTATCTTCTATCCTTATCTATTTGAAGAAGGTTAGCCTTAAAACAAGAGTAGGAAGAAAACCCCTTCGTTTCCTTCCTACCCGATTCTTTATTCTCAAAAGTTTTTTCTTATGTAACAAAGATCTTTTTTTATCTTTCTTTGTCCTTTCTCTCTTACGGTACTATCGCCGCTTCCGTCACATTCACCGTTACCGTCACCTTCTTTGACGCATCCGACAGATTCTGGATTTCAAAGGTTGCAGCCCCGTTTGCCGGGAATGCTGTTGGGAAATCCTTCGCATTCTGATCCAGCGTCAGGGTGTAGTCCACGGCTTCGGTGGCATGTCCCACCGCCTTGTCAGCATTCAGCCAGGCGGGCAGACCGGAAAGCTTGCTGCCACCTTTGGCGGTCACGGTAAGTTTCATGGACGAGGTGGTTCCGGAACTCGCCTGTTTCTGCATGCTGAGTACTCCGGTTGTCACATCCGGTGATTCAGTACCCGCAGTGTAGGTATTGGCGCCGGTCGGTTCCGACGGAGTACTTGCCGCAGCAACAATTGTGGGCACTCCGACTGAGGCCTTCACCACAATCTGACTCTCTTCACGTCCCGCCTTGCTGCGCAGGATAATGATAGCCTTCGGGAACTGATTACCCGCATACCCAGACTTTTTTGACACCTTGCAGGTGTAAGAGGTAGAACCGGAACGGGTCACCACATCTTTCGCGATTGATGTTTCCAACCATTCGGCGGCACCGCCCGCAGAACCGGTATAGACAATGCTGCATTCCGCTTCCGAGTTGCTGGTGAAAGGGATGTTGAAGTAAGTTGTTTCATCCGGAGAGACGGTGGCTTCATTGTTGCCCGCAATAGTGGTTGCTCCCGATTCTACCAGCGTCCCGATGGCCAGTTCATTTTCCGGCTGGTACTCAAAATCGCCGCCGTCCGTCCAGTCCGTGACGGTGATGTTCACATCCAGTTTGAACGGGTCGGCATCCGTGATGCGGACTGTGTAGCGATGGTTGGGTTTCACTTCGATGTATCCGCCTGTACCCGCTACCGATTGCTCAAACTCAACCATGTAACTCACCTCCTGCGGCACGTCCGTCATGTTCAACGCATACTTGCCCTTGATAATCAGATATCCATTGTCCGCAATCGGGCTGGGATAACTGTAGAAAGCGCCTGTCTGCGTGCCTTTATTGGCATCGGTACCGTTAAAGTCACGGTCGGGATAGGTGATGAGCGTCTTAGTAGGGTCTGCATCCTCCACAGGAACCACCGGGAAGAAAGTAACCCCTTTGCGACCGTGTCCCATCGATACACCGGTGATGGTGAGGTGTGACAATTTCTCATCATTAATAATATCGAAACGGGAGACGATACGCGACAGCGTCATGTTGATGCGTGTGCGTGAACCCATACTGATATCCCGCAAATCGAGCGCGGGGCTGTAAGAACCCACCATTGGCAGAGGCGTCAGCAATACATCTGCGGCTTCGGCAGGATCCAGCAACGGAGTGGTAAAGGTGAGGAAATCCGTTTCGGTCGGTACACCCGCCTTTGTCACAACGTTATAATCTGCCCCCGGAGAACTTTGTTCCAGCGGGGTGAAGACGGTGTATTCCGTTCCGGCTTTTAGCAATTTCGGTTGGTTGGCAATGCAGTAGAACTTGGTGAACAGGCCTTTTTTGGGGCGCAGGGTGGCGAGTGCCACGTTGTTACCTTCCACTGCCAGCACGATTTTGGTGGCGTTAATCACCGTAGAGCCGTCCGCGCGGTAGCAGAACCGTTCCTGATAGGTGTACGGTCCTTCCTCCTTGTCCGAGGAAAACACATAGATGTCCAGTGAAGTGATTTCATTCTCTTCAGTGGTGGCTATGGCATCGTCGGCACGGGTGGTGGCGATGCGGGCGTTAGCGGCACGGGTATCGGTGTCCGCCGTCTTTATGTTCAGCTTGTTCTGGAAGCCGAGGATGACTTCGCGGCGTGTGGGGTCACCGGCCAGCGGGTCATCACCGGGAGTGGTTGCCGGCAGCACTTCCGCTTCGCTGCAACTCGCAAGTGAGAGGGCAAGCAAGCCTATCACCCATGCGGAAAACTGTTTTCTGTTTTTAATCATGATCTTATTGTTATTAATCGGTTATTTATTGAATTAAGGAACGACGGCAGGTGCGGCCGGACTTACCAGCACTGTCACGTCTTCCATGCCCGAGATATTGTTTTTCAGCACAATCGGTGCGGCGGTGAAGTCGGTGACGGAATCTTTCACGGTCAGGGTGAATACCTGGCTGCCGGTGGCATCCGTCGGATTGGTTTTTACAAAGGGAGAAGTCTCTGCAACAGTAAACCAGGATGATAATGTGCTCACCGTCACACCCTGCGGGGAAGTCACCTTCACTTCAACGGTGGCTGCGGCGGTGCGGGGCACATCGGTAATCTTATTGTCGGTATAGGCGGCTCCGCCCGGAGTGCCTGTTAGCTCAATCGTCGTAATGGCAGGGTCAAGCAGTTCTACCGTCAGTTCCAGCTTCTTGGTGTCGTCACCCAGACTGATGATTTCGAACTTGCTGTTCGCGTCACTGGTTGCCGTCACATCCTTCAGCTTCAGCGTATAGAATTCCTCTACCGGAGTCGTTGCATGCACATCCGTGGCGGGAGTTCCGGTGTCACTTGATGCCGGACCTGTGGCAGCTTTCGATACCTCCAGCCAGGGAAGCGTGTTAGACAACACCAACTTCGTGCCAAAAGGACAGCTTGCCCCGAGCGTGATACTACTCTTGCCGGTTTTGTACATAGTGAGCTTGTTATTTACCTGATCATATAAATTGAAATTCCCCGTAGCTGCATCCGGTGTGGCGAAATCCAGTACCGGGGCTGTGGCAGGCGGCACGATGGTCAGCGTAGTGTACACCGACTCATCTTGTGACGCTGATTCATTGGCAAGCGTCAGTGTGACGGGAGCATACGGTGCATCAGCAGTCAGCGTGTATTTGAAGGTCATGGTGGTGGTAGTCACTCCGTCTACCACTTCCGACTGATAACTGGCAACGTCATGTGTCAACCAGTCGATGTCCCATCCGGTTGTAGTGCTGAACTTCGGCTGTACCTTGCCGCTGGCAGTGGCGGTCAGTGTGATGGTTTTTTCCGTATTGTCAGCGTTCACACTGATTTCCTTGGTGGTGACGTCTGTTTCGGTTCCTTCCACATTCAGTGCAGTCACCACGGGCGCTGCGTTATCGGGTTTGATGATAACTCCACCGCCACTGGTCCAGTCCACGATTTC
>OHGW01000480.1_pt1 | contig 18775 bp, 13 predicted proteins | sample 1567821 | NCBI WGS metagenome assembly OHGW01 (sample SAMEA3879572, study PRJEB24766) | human gut metagenome | biome: human-associated habitat; feature: feces | place: USA | collected 1985/1987 | reverse complement strand
TGCATATTCGTAAATGACACTGCAGACGCGGACGTGCTGCGTATGATGGCCGATAATGGCGTAAAATTGCTGGCATTGCGTTGTGCCGGGTACAACAATGTAGACCTAAAAGCAGCAGCCGAATGTGGCATCACGGTGGTACGTGTCCCCGCCTATTCGCCTTACGCCGTAGCTGAATATACCGTTGCCCTCATGCTTTCGCTGAACCGCAAAATTCCCCGTGCCACTTGGCGAACCCGTGACGGTAACTTCTCCCTGCATGGATTACTCGGCTTCGACATGTACGGAAAAACAGTCGGCATCATCGGCACCGGAAAGATTGCAAAGAAGCTCATCATGATTCTGCGCGGCTTCGGAATGAACATTCTGGCTTATGACTTATATCCCGACTATAACTTTGCCCGCGAACATCAGGTAGTATATACCACGCTGGACGAACTTTATCACAGTTCGGACATCATTTCCCTACACTGCCCCCTCACCGAACAGACCAAATATCTCATCAACGACTACTCCATCAGCAAAATGAAGGACGGCGTAATGATTATAAATACAGGGCGCGGACAACTGATACACACCAATGCCCTGATAGAAGGCTTGAAAAATAAGAAAATCGGTTCCGCCGGACTGGATGTGTATGAAGAAGAAAGCGAATACTTCTACGAAGACCAATCGGACCACATCATTGATGACGACGTACTGGCACGCCTGCTTTCGTTCAATAATGTCATTGTAACCTCACACCAGGCGTTTTTCACCCGGGAAGCATTAGAAAACATTGCTTCGACTACATTGCAGAATATCAGAGAGTTTACAAGTGGGAAAGCCCTGGAAAATAAAGTAATATAAGGGAGCTACGAGCTACACAGCTACAAGCTACAAGTGCCTTGCGGTATGATAGCCTCATAGCGCAGCTACTTGTAGCTTGTAGCTGTGTAGCTTGTAGCTGTGTAGCTTGTAGCTTTTCTACTAAACTTTTTCAAAACCAGTTTGTTATCTAAACATATCAACCATTTAAAAGAAAGGAATTAATTATGAAAAAAGTAATAGACAAAGCGGAAAGCCGTGGACGTGCTCTATATGATTGGCTCGACAGTCACCATACATTCAGCTTCGACACCTATTATAACCCGCGTCGTATGAACTTCGGCGCCCTGCGTGTACTGAACGACGACCGTGTAGAACCAGGTAAAGGCTTCGGCACCCACCCGCATAAAAACATGGAAATTATCTCCATCCCTCTGAAAGGAAAGCTGAAACATGGCGACAGTCAGAAGAACAGCCGCTCCATCACGCCGGGTGACATACAGACCATGAGTGCCGGTACCGGTATTTATCACAGCGAAATGAACGGCAGTGACACCGAACCGGTAGAGTTCCTGCAAATCTGGGTAATGCCGGAGAAGCTGAATACACCACCTGCCTATCAGGATTATGACATCCGCCCGTTGCTGCGCAAGAACGAACTGACGTTGATTGTTTCACCGGACGGTGACGCTCCTGCCAAGATGCTGCAACAGGCATGGTTCTCCATCGGAGAGATAGAAGCAGGCAAAAAGATCGGCTACCACATGCACCAGTCGCATGCAGGGGTGTACATCTTCGTGATCGAAGGTGAAGTGAAGGTGGACGACACTGTACTCTCACGCCGTGACGGCATGGGTGTATATGACACTCACAGCTTTGAGCTGGAAACACTGAAAGACTCGCATATCCTGCTGATGGAAGTGCCCATGTAAGTCTTTTAGATAAAAATAACAGCTAAAAGCCAAGGTTTGTGTAGCGTTTTTCGTAATATTGCGCTATAAATTGACCCTTGCATGAAACTTGATTACATTTACCATAGCGGCTTCGCGATTGAAGCGGACGGAGTGACAGTCATTATCGATTACTACAAAGATTCCTCTGAAACGGAATATAATAAAGGTATCGTTCATGACTATCTGTTGGGAAGACCCGGAGAACTATATGTGCTCTCTTCCCATTTTCACCCCGACCACTTTAATCGCGAAGTTCTTTTATGGAAAGCCGGACGCCCGGATATTCACTACATCTTCTCCAAGGACATCCTGAAACATCGTCGCGCCACACGTGAGGATGCCACCTATATAAATAAAGGTGATGTGTACGAAGACCCGAATATCCGTATCGAAGCATTCGGTTCCACGGACGTGGGCATCTCTTTTCTGATCGACCTGCAAGGCATCCGGCTGTTCCATGCCGGAGACTTGAATAACTGGCATTGGAGTGAAGAGTCCACCCCACAGGAAATCCGGAAAGCGGAAGGTGACTTCCTTGCCGAAGTGAAGTGCCTCCAGCAGACCGTCCCTTCGGTAGACGTAGCCATGTTTCCAGTGGACAACCGCATCGGAAAAGATTATATGAGAGGTGCGGAACAATTCGTGGAACGGATAAAAACCGCTATCTTTGTACCTATGCACTTCAGCGAGGAATACAAGGGCGGAAATGCTTTCCGGGAGTTTGCCGAAAGCAAAGGTTGCCGTTTCCTTTCCATCACCCGCAGGGGCGAAAGTTTCGATATTACTCAATAAAACATACGCATTATGAAAAATTTGACACAGTTTCTTTTTATGCTGTTATGCATCTGTCTGCCGGCCACAGCGTTTGCAGACGCCAATAAAGATAAAGATGACGACAGCAAGTATCTGGCAGGTGCAGTACCCGAAGTAGATGGAAAAGTGGTATTCACCAAAGAATTCAGCATTCCCGGCATGTCGCAGGAAGAAATCTTCAAACGCATGCAGAACTGGATGGAAGCACGGCTGAAAAAGAATGAAAACACCAGTCGCGTAGTCTACACCAATCCGGAAGAAGGACAAATCGTAGGTACGGGAGACGAATGGATCGTGTTCAGTTCGAGTGCACTTTCTCTGGACCGCACAAAGATACTCTATCAGATTTCAGTGGTCTGCGCACCTGAGAAGTGTACGATGGAAGTAGAGAAAATTCGTTTCAACTATCGCGAAGGCAAAGAGAAATATACGGCAGAAGAATGGATTGTAGACAAGTACGCACTGAATAAAGCCAAAACCAAATTGGTGCGCGGACTTGCCAAATGGCGTAGAAAAACAGTAGACTTTGTAGACGACCTGGCCCTTGGAGCAGCCGAAGCCCTCAGTGCAAGCACTGCTAAGAAAGCAGCCGAAGCAGCTGAGCAGAAGGAAGCAAAGAAAGAGGAAAAGAGTGTTGTAAACTCTGGTCCGATAGTAATTGCCCCAAAAGCAGAAGTTGAAGTGAAGACTCCGGCTGAAACCAGCAAAGTCACAGTAATCCCTGCCACTCCGCTCACCCCGGCTACTCCTGCAACGTCAGGTACAGTGCCCGGCTACAAAGAAGTAGCTCCGGATCAATTGCCGGCAAATGCCATCCAAATGGGTGCGGGCAAGTTAGTGCTTGTAATCGGCTCGGATGCTTTCAACATGACCATGATGACAGCAAACGCAGGTGGTTCATTGGGCAAATCATCAGGCAAGCCTGTTATTTTCAGCTTCCTTTCTCCCGACCAGCCTTACGAACAGATGGAGACGGCAGAAACTTACACTGTTCGTTTCTATCCGGCAAACCAAAACGAACCGTCAGTTGTTTTGGAATGTAAGAAGATGCCTTCACAAGCTCCGATGGAAGGTCAACCACGCATGTATGTGGGTGAAATCCTGAAGGCATTCGTAAAATAATCACTAACAACTAATCACTAATTACGTGGAAATAAAAGCTAAATTCGATCATTTTAATATCAACGTTACCAACTTGGAACGTAGTATTGCTTTCTATGACAAAGCATTGGGATTGAAAGAACATCATCGTAAAGAAGCCTCAAACGGCTCCTTCACATTGGTTTACCTGACAGATAACAGCACAGGTTTCCTCCTGGAACTGACTTATCTGAAAGATCATCCGCAAGCTTATGAACTTGGAGAGAACGAAAGCCATTTATGCTTCCGTGTTGCCGGTGATTATGAAGCTATTCACCAATACCATAAAGAAATGGGTTGGGTATGCTTTGAAAATACAGCTATGGGATTGTACTTCATCCATGATCCGGATGATTACTGGATAGAGGTGCTTCCGGCAAAATAGAGTAAAAATGATAGGGCGATAGGGTGATAAAGTGATAGGGTGATAAAGCGATGAGCGTACATTCCCCTATCACCTTATCACCCTATCACTTTATCACTATCACCTTATCACCCTACCACTTTCTATTTATGACGACCTGCCCTTTTCTTCCGTATATCCGCCTTCATCTTGGCAGCACCGGAACCATGTTTCCCGGTAATATACGATTTCTTCTTGGCTTTAGTTTTCACCTTTCCATCTTCCTTGGGTTTGTCTTTCTTTCCTTTAAAGACGATACCGCCCATTATTGCATCTTCTATACTCATATTTGGTTTCTATTACTATTATATTTATAAGCCGACACAAAGATAGCTCTTTTCTACCAATAGACTGCATTTTTCGTATCTTTGCGGACAACTTTTAAAGATTGAATAGAATGAACACTACGCTGCTTTCTGCTGATAAGGACCCGATGGGTGCTGCTATTGCCGATTATTATAAACGACACAAGGCCGAACGGCTACGGGTTTTCTCCTCACAGTTCGATGAGGATGAAATTCCGGTAAAGGAACTTTTTCGTACGGAAAAGCAGATGCCTCTTCTGGAACGTACCGCCCTGCAACTGGCTACGGGAAAGATTCTGGATGTGGGAGCCGGAAGCGGTTGTCATAGTCTTGCCTTGCAGGAAGCAGGCAAGGATGTACATGCCATTGATATTTCACCACTTTCAGTAGAAGTGATGCAACAACGCGGTGTACGGCATGCCACATTACTCAATCTGTTCGATGAACATTTCCAAGAGACATACGACACTATATTAATGTTGATGAACGGTTCTGGAATCATCGGTCAGTTGGAGAACCTGCCTGCCTTCTTCAAAAGAATGAAGCAACTGCTACAACCCAGCGGCTGCATCTTTATGGACTCCAGTGATCTGCGCTATCTGTTTGAGGAAGAAGACGGAAGTTTTGTGATCGATCTGGCAGGTGACTATTATGGAGAAATAGACTTCCAGATGCAATATAAGGATATTCTGGGAGAGTCATTCGACTGGCTTTACATTGATTTCCAGACACTCAGTCTTTATGCAGCCGAAAATGGTTTCCAAGCGGAGTTGGTAAAAGAGGGAAAGCATTACGATTATTTAGCCAAGTTGACCTTGAAATAAGGTCAACCCGGACTTTCTGTTTATTATTTCTTTGCCAGCATTTCATCTATCTTCTTCGTTAATGCGGCAAATTCCTCCTCATTGTACAAGCGGGTCAGCATCACAATGCGCCCGTCTTTATCAATCAGTACATTGCGGGTAATGCCGGCATTACGAAGCGCATATTTGGCAAAGATATCTGCACCGGGATCTAATCCCAAAGGATAAGTAACACCGGTTGATTTGCCGAATGCAATCACTTTGTCCAACGGCTCATCACGGTCTATACCAATAAGAGCAAATGCTGAATTATCTTTGTGTTTCAGCCAGATATCTTTTTCTATGAAAGGCATCTCTTTGCGGCATACCCCACACCAACTGGCAGTGAACTGTAACATCACTGCCTTTCCACGAAGTTCGGAAAGGGTAACTTTCTTACCGTCTGTCAGGGTAATGGTAAAGTTGGGAGCCATCTCCCCTACTCTTACAATGTAGCCGGTGCTATCGGCAGCTACTTCCTGTGCTTTGCCCGATAAACTGCAAAGGGCAAACAGGATAAAAATCAAACTCTTTACTACTTTCATCGATCTTATACTTTAGTTATTTTAAAACGGGAACAATAACGGGAGCACAAAGATCATCACAATTCCCATAATTATCTGTAAAGGCAAACCTACTTTAACATAATCCATGAATGTATAACGTCCTGCAGGCATCACCAATGCATTGGGCGGAGTTGAGAACGGAGAAGCAAAACACATACTGGCTGCCACGGTTACGGCAAATAGGAATGGATACGGACTCAAATCCAACTGTATGGCAGACTGAAGCGCAATCGGTGCAAGAAGTACTGCCGTAGCCGTATTACTAATAAACATAGTCATCAGCGAAGTGGTGAAATAAATACCAGCTAATAACACATAAGGTCCGTAACTACCTAGCCCGTTTACCAGCGATTGGGACACCAATTCGGAAGCTCCGGTCTTTTCCAGCGCCAACGACATAGGCAACATAGCGGCAATCAGAACAATACTTTCCCAGTTAATAGTTTTATATGCCGCTTCCACATTTCGGAAACAGCCGGTAAGCACCATCAGCAAACCTGCAATCATTACTGCCGTTACCGGAGCGACAGGGATGAAATCGAACATCATCATTACCACCATTCCCAACATGATAATGGCAGCAACAGGTGCTTTATGATTCAGGGTTACTTTGGCCGCTTCAGCCAACGGCTGCCCCAGAACGACCCACTGTGACTGATCCTCACCAAGCCTGGCTATGTTTGCCCAACTTCCCTGCACCAGCAAGATATCTCCCGAATGCATCTTTTCATCCTTCAGATTCTTTAGGATATACTGACGTTTGCGTTGGATACCCAGAATATTCACCCCATATTTCTCTCTGAAACCAGAATCCTTTACCGGCTTATTGACCAGGTTAGAAGCAGGCATCAATACAATTTCAGCAATACCGATTTCTGTGAATTCAAGTTCATCACTCTTTGATTCTACGGTGCCTTCTGCATCATGCGTATCCAGTAACTTCAATGTATTTTCTTCTGCAAAGCGCTCCACATTCGTAAAATCGCCCAGTACATACAGAATATCATTCTCCTGAATAATGGTATCAGCAGCGGCCATTTCCTGACTCATCGTCTTAAAGAAATGACGGCGCGAAGAAGATGACTGACGGCGAACCTCCATTATACCCACATTATAACGTTGTGGAATACCCAGTTCCTGTATGGTCTTTCCAGTTAAAGGGGATCTACTCTCCACTCGTACCCGACACAAGTTCTGGAACAGTTGGTACTCTCCTGCCAGCTCTTTCAGTGATTTATTCTTTTTGCCCTTACGATCCTTATCGCCTTTCTTAGTCAGGAAAATTTTGCTCAATGGAATCAGTATCACCAATCCGACAGCTACACAAACCAGTCCGACAGGAGTAAATGAGAAAAAAGTAAGGGGCGCATATCCAGCAGAAGTCAGTGCTTCCTGAATTACAAGGTTCGGTGGTGTACCGATAAGTGTCATCATACCTCCCATACTACTGGCAAATGCAAGCGGCATCAGCAGGCGACTGACATTAATCTGTGTTCCCATAGCCATACTGACAACAATAGGAAGCATCAAAGCTACCGTTCCGGTATTGCTGACAAAAGCGCCGATGAAGGCAGTCACCAGTACAATAAGAATAAAAAGTTTTAATTCGCTATCACCGGCTAATTTTAGGATACGACTACTGATCATCTTCGCCAAACCCGTCTGAAAAATGGCACCACCCACAACGAACAATCCTATCATCATGATCACGACGGAATTGGAGAAACCGGTCAATGCTTCCTCCGGAGTTAGAATACCGAATATAATTAGTAACACCAAAGCACAAAGCGCCACCAAATCCGAACGCACTTTGCCACTCATAAAGAATATCGCAGAAAGGAATAAAACAATGAGAGTAATATACATATAGATATAAAATTTGTCAGTTATTAAACAATTCAACAGTGATTTTTGTTCTAAAGCGTTGCAAATATCACAAAAATCAGCACAATGAACAATAGGGTGAATCCTTTTTGAACTAAATAGGCGACAAATATCTCACTAAATTATAAATAAAGTATAGATTATTAGCATAATATTTATAACTTTGAATCCGGGAATGATATTATGGGATCACCTCTTTTATCAGTTAAATTCTATAACAACAATGGGAAACGACAACACAATTACAGGCACCTTCAATGGAACAATCCACCTGGAATACCTGCCATGCATCAATTATGCAATGATACACAACCATGTGCCTTCATGCAATTTCTGCGAACTAATGAACAGTGATGAAGTCGATTGGAACAATATCAAAGTTTCGATAGATGGAGAACTTATTAAGCACTCAGAGAGTATTCTCGAAGTTATTCCACACGGACAGAACATTCAAATCAACAACCTGGAAATATCACCTGAAAGTGAAAAATTAATCGAATTGACAGAAGGCATCGATACTATCTTTCATCTGGTTATTATGATTTCCGGTGAGATAGCCCATCAGCAAACATTTCCCATCAAACTGATGGCATACGATCAGTGGACCGGTTCCAGGATTATGCCCGAACTCTTAGCTACATTTGTTACTCCCAATCATCCCATACTTTCAAGAATAAGCGTAAAAGCCTCACAATTCCTCGAAAAGTGGACCGGAAACTCTGCCTTAGACGAGTATCAGACACAGGACCCCAACCGAGTACGTGCACAGGTAGCTGCTATTTATGAAGCTCTCCGGTCTGAGTCTTTAATATATTCTACGGTTCCAGCTAGCTTTGAAACTTCGGGGCAGCGTATCCGCTTGGCAGATAATGTACTCACCAGCAAACTAGGTACATGTATAGACCTGACTTTACTCTATGCTTCCTGTCTGGAGGCCAATGGCATTCATCCTCTTTTAGTCTTGTTGAAAGGACATATATTGGTAGGTGCATGGCTTACAGAAGATATTTATCATCAAACCGTAGGCGATGATGCTTCCTTTCTACTCAAAGGGAGTGCAAATGGTATCAGCGACATTGTATTAGTAGAGACAACCGCACTGGCATCTTCTCAAAATATTTCATTTGAAGAAGCTGCTGCAATGGCTCAGAGAGAACTCAAAGAAGAAAACAGATTCGAGCTGTTTATTGATGTATATAGGTGCAGACTGGATAAAATCCGTCCATTGCCACAACGCATAAACCATAACGGTGAATGGCAAATAGAAAACAGTGGAATAGAACATGAGAATGTAACCCAAAGAATACACCAACTGGACCGGTATGAAATAAAGCTGGAGGACAGCAAGGATGAAATAACCAAGCAGATTATTTGGGAAAGAAAACTACTGGACTTTTCTTTACGCAATAATCTGATCAACATCCGGCTTGGCAGAAGAGTTATACCATTCATATCTTTCGAAATTGATCATCTGGAAGATCATCTGCAAGCCGGAGAAAACTACCAGATATTATCCAGTCCTGCTAAAAGTAAAATAGAACCGGGTGAGACAGGGCTCTATGATTCTTCTTTATGGAAAGAGAATTTGGAAGAATTAGTAATCAGCGAGCTGAGAAACAAAAAACTCCGTTCTTATCTGACAGAAAGCGAACTACAGAATTCACTCAAATTTGTATACCGTACATCGCGAACCGCCATTGAAGAAAATGGTGCCAATTCACTATTCCTCGTTTTAGGAATCTTGAAGTGGTACGAGTCTCCTAAGAGTGTGAAACCACGCTTTGCTCCTATCTTGCTATTACCGGTAGATATTGTGCGTCGTGGAGGCTCAAGTGGATATATCATTCGCACCAGAGATGAAGAAATTATATTGAATATAACGCTCGTCGAACTATTGAAACAACAGTTTAGCGTTAATCTTTCTGGGCTGAATCCGTTGCCGAAAGACGACAGCGGCGTAGACGTGAAAAAGATATTCGCTACAATTCGCACCTGCATCCGCAATATGAAAGGTTGGGATGTAGTGGAAGAATCCATGTTGGGGCTATTCTCATTCAACAAGTTTGTCATGTGGAACGATATTCATACCAATGCAAACAAATTGAAAGAAAATGCCATTATAGCCAGTCTGATGGAAAATCGTATTCAATGGCAGGATACGACTCCGGAGATTGACGCCAGAGAAATAGATAGAAATCTTGAACCTATCCATTTTGCCATTCCTGTTGATGTTGATTCTTCGCAGCTGGAAGCTGTCATTGAATCAGGAGAAGGAAAGAGCTTCATATTGCATGGCCCTCCGGGAACCGGCAAATCGCAGACCATTACTAATATGATAGCCAATGCCCTGTACAAAGGAAAGCGTGTGCTGTTTGTAGCAGAAAAAATGGCGGCACTTTCTGTTGTACAAAACCGTCTGACCAAGATAGGATTAGATCCGTTCTGTCTGGAACTACATTCCAATAAAGTCACTAAATCCCATTTTCTAGCTCAGCTTCAGAAAGCTATAGAAGTCATTCACATTCAGTCTCCAGTCGAGTTTGAAAGCACTTCAATGCAATTATTTGAGCGTAGAAAGAAATTAATCGATTATATGGAAGCATTGCATCACCCCCATGCTTCCGGTTTCTCTCTCTACGATTGCATTACAAACTATTTATCAATACAGGGAGATGAATTGTCTATCGACTTTTCTCTGTTGCCCTCCATCACCAAGAATCAACTGACAGACTTTTACGAAAAGATCCAAGAACTGGATACAGTTTTTCAGATAACAGGGCATCCGCAAGACCACCCGTTAAAGGGACTGGAACCATACGATACTTCCATAGAAAGCTCTCAGAAACTACAGGCCGGAATCAGGCGCTTTATAAATTTATTCACTTCGATTACCGCTAACAGAAAGTTGCTTTCAAATAGTCTGGGAATCTCAATACCTGATAATTGGGATGGGATCAATTGGATGGGCAAGATGTGTACCCAGCTTCTATCCATCCCATATCTGAATAAAACGTTATTGGAAATGGGTGGTAATACCGACTTGATAGAAGAATGGAAAAATGTTGTCCTGTCCGGTCGTAAACGAGATCAGTTACAAACCGAACTAGGCAAAGACTACGCACCCCAAATTCTAGAAGAAAATGCATTTGCCCTTCAGCAAGAGTGGAAAGCTATCGAATTGAAATGGTTCTTACCCAAATTCTTTGCCAAACGTTCTTATTTGAAAAAACTCAAACTTTACAATACGAGTTTGCAAGCGGTACAAATACCAAGCCTGTTAGAAAAGCTAAATGCTTATCAAAAGAATAATAAAATCATTCAGGAACAATCTTCCGAATTATCATCTTCTTTCGGCTTCTTAGGAAGAAAGAGCAAAGAGAAATGGGATGATATTGATTCTATACTTAAGAATCTTCCGATAATTTACAACACTTTATCGGAATACGCAGCAATCGTTCAACAGCCATTTGCGGAAGTTCTGAATCAATTTGCAAATAAAATCAGTATTGACTGGAACGCATTCCAGCAGTCTAATGAAAATACATTCAGGCAATTAATCGATACATCCAACGAGTTGAATACGGTTCTCAATGAAATAAAAGGTTCATGCTACATACAACTGCCGGATAATAATCTTGAAATGAAACTACCGGTTCTACTGAATACCTGGTTAACTCACTTCAATAAGATTAAAGATTGGGGACAATGGTGCATCCGTAAGAGAGAATTGGAATCTCTGCATTTAACCGTAGTTATCAACTATATAACAGATAAGCATAAAAGCGGATCGGAAGCTTCTGATGCGTATATGAAGGGCGTTTATCACCAATTAGCTCTAAAAACCGTTGATGCAGACGAAACTTTACGTCTTTTCAACGGGTTGCTATTTGAGGAAATGATCAGTAAATACAAACAGTTGACTATAGATTTTCAGGAGTTGAGTAAAAAAGAACTATACTGTAGATTAGCAGCCAAAATACCATCACTGACAATGGAAGCCGCCTCCAGTTCCGAAATAGGAATTCTAAAAAGGAACATTTCAAATGGAGGACGCGGCACATCTATCCGGAGAATTATAGACCAGATACCAACTCTGTTGCCCAAGCTATGTCCATGCATGTTGATGAGTCCGATATCAGTGGCTCAGTATATCGATCTGGATGCAGAGAAGTTCGATCTTGTTATTTTCGACGAAGCATCACAGATGCCTACCAGCGAGGCAGTCGGTGCAATAGCCCGCGGCAACGCATTAGTCGTAGTAGGTGATCCCAAGCAAATGCCTCCGACAAGTTTCTTCTCCTCTTCACAAGTAGACGAGGAAGAAGCTGAATTTGACGATATGGAGAGCATTCTGGATGATTGCATCTCGTTATCCATTCCATCCCGTTATCTGACTTGGCACTATCGGAGCAAACACGAAAGTCTGATTGCTTTCAGTAATTCTCAGTATTACAATGGAAAGTTATATACTTTTCCTTCTGTGGATGACAGAATTTCAAAAGTACGTTTAGTTCAGGTAGATGGTACGTATGATAAAGGACGTACACGCAGCAATCATGCCGAAGCGGAAGCCATTGTGAAAGAAATACTGAACCGGCTACGTACATCTGAAGTTCCCAAAAAAAGTATAGGTGTCGTATCTTTCAGCCAGGTACAGCAAAATCTGATAGAAGATATGCTCATTGAGGAGCTGAACAAATATCCTGAATTGGAAGAAAAAGCTTTCCAAAGTAATGAACCTATTTTCATCAAGAATCTGGAGAATGTACAAGGTGATGAACGGGATATTATTCTTTTCTCTATAGGATACGGTCCGGACAGGAATGGCAATGTATCTATGAATTTCGGACCATTGAATAATCAAGGTGGCGAGCGTCGTCTGAATGTAGCCGTATCGCGTGCACGTTATGAGATGATTATCTTCTCAACCTTACGCTCCGAACAAATAGATTTGAAACGTACAAAGTCCAAAGGTGTGGAAGGCCTAAAGAGGTTCCTTGAATTTGCAGAACGCGGTACCTCACCTATTCCGGCCATCCAACTACAGAACCTGCAACAAAGTAATCTTATTACTTTAATTGCACAGGAACTCACTCAGCGTGGTTATAAAGTGGACACTCTGGTAGGGCGGTCAAACTTTAAGGTGGATTTAGCGATTGTCAATCCGTTGCAACCGGATACATATATTCTGGGAATATTGTGTGACGGCAGAAACTATTATGAAACCAAGACTACAAGGGACCGTGAAATAGTACAACCGAATGTTTTGCAGATGCTCCACTGGAATGTAATGCGTGTATGGTCCGTTGACTGGTTTGAACATAAGGAGAACGTCGTGGAGCGCATTATTAAAAAGCTGGAAGATTTAAAAAACACAAAAGTAGAAAAACAACCTCCTCTTCCGACAGAGAATAATGTTCTGAAAACATTCAGTATAGAGAATGAACCTGTTGTAGAGTTAGTGAACAATCGAGAAAGAGAGTATACATTCGCTGACTTGCCCAATATAGGCTACAGTACAGATATCGATACCGTAATGGCTTCCTCCTATCAGGTTAAAAAACAACTTCAACAAATAGTCAAGATTGAACAACCTATAACAAATACTCTGCTATATAAAAGGATATTACGAATTTGGAATCTAACAAGAGTTACCACCCGTCTACAGGTATTTATCGACAGTCTTCTTGAAGATGCATATAAAGACCCCTTATCAGGAGATACTATAATTTACTGGGAGGATAAAGAGAAAGCTAAAGACTGCGACTTTTACCGCATCAACTCCAAACGCGACATTCTAGATATTCCGATCCTGGAAGTAATGAGTGCCGCCCGCTATGCCATAGAACAACAGATATCCATGCCGACAGAAGATCTGAAACGGCTGACTTCCCAACTTCTTGGTTTCAGTAGGAAAGGAAACAATTTAGATATGGTAACGGAACATACTATACAATTGCTGATTGATAAAGGAATATTCAGCCACGCGAACGGAATGGTATCCATGAACAATTAGGGTTCATGGATACTTTTTTCCGAAAGGGAAAACAGGATGAAAAAGAATGTCTACCTAATAGTCTTCAATAGTGGAATTTCCGAATATATCCTTTTTGATAATCTGCCTGTGCCCTTTACTGTCTTCAATAATGGTATTGCCGAAGATATCTTTTTTGATTGTTTTCTTATTGCCGTTATTGTCTTCGATAATAGTATTTCCCAAAATATCTTTTTTAATCGTAATCTTATTACCATTATCATCTTCAATAATCGTATTATCCCAAATGTCTTTTTTGACTGTTTTCTTTCCCTGATTGACTATCGAATATTCGTAACTATCCTCGATAGAATCAACACTATAGCTCTTCATTATATGGGGAGCTAAAACAAACTGAACTGTAAATAGGATAAATAGAATCTTTTTCATGGCGTATTTCTTTTGGTTTGTAACAAAAGTAATATGGGAAAATGATAACTAACTGGTGAATTCTATAATTATTGATAGGGAAAAACCTAAAATTAATACTTTTCATGTGCTACAATCGTATCGTTTTAGGAGGCTCGGACTACATGCGGTCTACACTCGCACGATTTTCATGCCTTTTACGAATCTTCTCCTTTCAGAACGGACACTTTATAGTTTTGACCGTAAAAAGCTTGCTAATCAAAGGTAAATGATAGAATTCAGCATATAATACTATACACAGAATAGATTACTTCCAGAAACATGAAACGGTTGGTGCATTATCCTATTTCTTTAATCCTCTCTATCTGCCTATTCAGAAAATAGTCAGTATATCTACCATAATCCTCCGTTTCATAAAACGCTATCAATCCTTTCCTGTAGTTCAGAATATCTGAGTCTTTCGCAGAATATACTGGAATAATGTCAGCGTTCATTAATGCAATGCTTTCTATCATTCTTGCAGTTCGTTTATTTCCGTCAATGAAAGGTTGCAGACGAGCAATATTACAATGTAAATAGACGGCTTTTTCTAACGGATTAGTATACTTTTCTTGCTGAAAAAGAATCTCGTTAAGTTTACCTTTTATTTCTTGCTGATTCTTAGGTGGAATATACTCCGTTCCGCTGATACGAACGGCACGTGTTCTTAACGAACCTGCTTCTTCATTAGATACCAATCCCGTCGCAATAGATTGATGTATTCTGAAAAGAGTACGCTCGTCTATGGCTTCTTGATTCCTTCCTTTATTGATATATTCCAGTTCAGAAATGAAAGTATTGTAGAGATTTTTAAGCATCTTGGCATCTTCATACTTCTTTTCGGAAGTTATGCCATCTTTTAATAGTGCTTCCGTTTCAACGTAAGTATAAGTATTGCCTTCTATTTTTCCGGAATAGTAACACCAAACCACCGCCAAGTCCTTTATCTCATTAGAGTAAAGTTCTGATAACTTAGCCAAAGGACTTTCTAAAATAAAAAAAGCCCTTTTCTGTTGTTCATCGTTGAATATTGGTTTCATGGCTTTAGAGTTTTCTAATTTGTCTAAAGGTACATTTTACCAGAACCTGCGCCCCTATTTGCGTACCTCCATAAAAGCAAAACTCCGAAGCCCTTTATTATCAGTAGCTTCGGAGCTTTGCTTGAGGTTCCTGGCGGATTCGAACCGCCGTACACGGTTTTGCAGACCGCTGACTAAGCCACTCATCCAAGGAACCAATCTTTTCTCATTTGCGGTTGCAAAGGTAGTACATTTTTTGAAAACTCCAACTATCCGCAGCAATTTTTCTTCTTTTCTTTTTTTGTCACACTACACTCTGCACGCTTCTCATCCATCAATCGCTTTAAGTCACAACCGGTTACGCAATTTGCACATGGATTACCATTTTCTTTTGTCCGGCGAAAAAATGCATAAATTCCCCATCCGATCCGAACAATACACAACAGTAACAGGATTGCAACTACCCATTGTTGCCAATTCATCATACAAATAATCCTCCTATTCTATAAATGGCAAATGCCATTACCCACGCAAGCAACGTGGTATACACTGCCGTAAATAATGCCCATTTCCAGCTACCGGATTCTTGCTTGATTGCTACAATCGTAGCTATACATGGGAAATAGATCAATACAAACACCATATAGCAGAAAGCTACCAATGGCGTAATCGGAATACGTTCGGCAAGACTTACGGCATCTGCTTCAGCATCATTCGTATAAAGCACGCCTAGTGTACTTACCACTAATTCCTTAGCGCCCACACCTGAAAGTATACCGATACCAAGTTTCCAGTCAAAACCCAAAGGTTCAATCACCGGCTCCATAGCCTTTCCTATCTGTCCGATGTAGGAATTCTCCTGCTGTTCGGCAACCGTTTCATACGCATCATGGTCAGGATAATATCCCAATGCCCATATTACGATGGAAGCTATCATGATAATACCTCCCATTTTACGAAGGTATTGTGCACCCTTCTCCCACGTGTGACGGAAAATGGCTTTTGCTGTCGGTAAACGGTAAGGCGGAAGCTCCATTACGAACGGAGTATCATCCCCCTTCACCAGGAAACGGCTGAATAAACGCGCCAGCAATACCGCCAACAGGATACCTATTGAATATATTAATAACAGTATCAAACTACCATTGTTCGGGAAAAATGCACCTACCAGCAACAAATAAATAGGCAGGCGGGCACTACATGACATCAACGGATTGACGAGCATGGTAATAAGTCGGCTTTTACGGTTCTCAATAGTGCGCGAAGCCATAATAGCAGGTACATTACATCCGAAACCCATAATCAGAGGAATGAAGGATTTACCATGCAGCCCCATCTTATGCATAATCTTGTCCATGATAAATGCAGCACGCGCCATATAACCGGAGTCTTCCATCAACGATATACAAAAATAAAGAATAAGAATGTTCGGCAGGAAGACAATCACACCACCAACACCACCTACAATACCATCTACCAATAGATCTTTCAACGGTCCGTCCGCCATATTGGCATGTATAAAGTTGCCGAGGGTTTCTACCAGCCATTCGATACCCATCATCGGGTATTCGCCGAGCACAAACGTCCCTTCGAACATGAGATACATGAACAGGAAGAAAATGGGGAATCCCCACACACGATGTGTTACAATGGAATCTATCACGCGTGTAGTATGTTCTTTATCTAAATGATTATCCACAAAGGTTTCTTTCAGTGCACCGGATATAAAACCATATTTTGCATCGGTGATAGCCTGATCGCAATCCTCATTCAGCACGTCTCGGATACGGCGGCTTTCCTGATCACGGACATCTATGATTTCTTTGCCGTTGGGTAAAGTTTTAATCAGCGTTTCCAAATCCGTATCATTCTCCAGAAGCTTGATGGCAAGAAAGCGGGTAGAATACTTATGACGGATACCCTCATTCTCACTAATCACCCGCTTCACCTCTTCAATGCTGCGTTCCAGTTCAGGACCGTGGTTAATGTGAATATGACGATAGAATCCATGATGACGTACTTCTTCTTCTTTATGAGCCCCACCGGTATAGCCGGGCACATACTCCCGATGCCATTCACGCAGGTCATTCAATACTTCTGCACGGACCTTGCCTTTCTGATCGAGGAAGTCGGCACCTTCGTAAATACTGATAACAACGTGAAAAAGATCTTCGATGCCTTTGCCCGTACGCGAAACGGTAGGAACCATAGGAACACCAAAGAGTTCACTCAGTTTCATGTAATCCAGCGTGTTGCCGCTGGCTTCCAGTTCATCGTACATATTGAGAGCCATCACCATACGCACGTTCATGTCAATCAACTGGGTAGTGAGGTACAGATTACGCTCCAGATTAGACGAATCTACCACATTGATAACAATGTCCGGTGTTTCATCAATAATATGATGACGGACATACATTTCTTCAGGACTATATGCTGATAGCGAATATGTACCGGGCAAATCGACTATGCGGAAATGATAACCTTGAAAATTAAAGTAGCCTTCCTTGGCATCCACTGTAACCCCGCTGTAGTTACCAACGTGTTCGTGTGAACCGGAAGCAATATTAAACAGAGAAGTTTTCCCACAGTTTGGATTACCCACTAATGCAACATTAATGGTACGACGTTTACCGAGAGCGATACGTTTCAGTTCTTCTTCCCCCGGATAAATATCTTCACTCATTCCCGGATGATAATTCGGTTTTGTCACTTGCTCTTTCGCCTCATGTTCGCTGAGTATTTCAATCATCCCTGCCTCCTGTCGGCGCAAAGAGATTTCATACCCCATTACTTTGTATTTTATTGGATCTTTCAGCGGGGCATTCAGCAAAACCTCTACAGTCTTGCCTTTAATAAAGCCCATTTCTACAATTCGTTTGCGGAAACCGCCATGCCCCAGTACTTTAACGATTACACCTTTTTCTCCAGTTTTTAATTCGGATAAACGCATAGTCTTCTCTCTTTCTTTAATTTGGATGCAAAGATAAATGATTTGTATTTAGCCTACAAATTATTTAGATTGTTTTTAAATAAGGAGAAATATTCTCCATCCTCCACTTTGTTCCGAAGAATTAGAAAGAATTCAATTCGTTAATATTATCTTTGCACCATTATGAATATAAAGAAAATAGCGCAATACATTGATCAGGAGAAGCTTTTCACACGAGAAGACAAAATACTGATAACATTGAGCGGCGGAGCGGACTCAGTAGCTTTGTTGCGTCTACTTCTTGATATGGGGTACACTTGTGAGGCGGCACATTGCAATTTCCATCTGCGGGGCGATGAGTCGGTTCGAGATGAAATGTTTGTCCGCGAACTATGCTTACAATTGAAAGTTCCATTACACATTCAACATTTCCAAACCACGGAAGAAGCGGAAAAGCGCCACATATCCATTGAAATGGCAGCACGGGAATTACGTTATGCCTGGTTTGAGCAGCTCCGTCTACAACAAGGAGCCAACGTTATCGCCGTGGCCCATCATAAAGATGATAGTGTAGAAACTCTCCTGCTCAACCTTATTCGTGGAACAGGCATCAACGGACTATTGGGTATCCGCCCCAAAAACGGAAACATTGTCCGCCCCTTGTTATGC
>OHGW01000463.1_pt1 | contig 19025 bp, 18 predicted proteins | sample 1567821 | NCBI WGS metagenome assembly OHGW01 (sample SAMEA3879572, study PRJEB24766) | human gut metagenome | biome: human-associated habitat; feature: feces | place: USA | collected 1985/1987 | reverse complement strand
GCGGTACAGTGCTTTCGCTCCATCCGACAGTCTCCGGCCTCTCTCGAAAAACTCCGTGGGCGCATGCCCCGTCTTCCAGCGGAGAAACACATTGCGGCCGATCCAGCCCGTACAGGCATAGTAGAGCCTGTCCCGAACACTGCTGTCATTTTTGAGATCCGGAATCTTGGGGTAATCCCCATAAGTATCATGGAAGATAGGCGTTTGGATATCCAGACATTTGATCTGACTTCGGGATGCCGCCAGTCCCATGAGCGTATCCTCACCTCTGGCGAGGAGCGGAGTCTTATTGTAAAAATAGTAAGGCGAGAAAAACGGCGGCAGTGTCGTCAATGCGCTCATGCGGATGCCCATGTTTCCACCCAGAACCTTTGTGGTGGGCTGCAGCTCAGGTGTCCCTGCTTCCTGTACAATAAGCCCGCCGCGAACCTCGCTGCTCTGCCAAAACTCCGCCATATCCTCCTTGTGGAGGCCCCATAGCAGGTCTGTCATTCCCTCAAAGGAAGCCGGAGGCAGGATGTTGTATCCGCTGTAATCACTGCTGGTGATGGTCGCCCCCAGAGACATCCCGTATAGATGCGCTCCGAAAAAGTCTACCTCATCAAACCCAACCTCTCCGTCAGGTGTTCGATGCAACACGCTAGGCAGCACATCCGAGTCCACAAAGATCAGGTAGTCCACGCCTGTGAACAGCGCTTCCATCAACACATGGTTCCGATTAAAGCCATAAGGAATCAGTCCGTGCGTATCAATCAACGGGCAGAACAAGAGCTGCTGAATGGATGAGAAGCGAACGCCGAGCTGCTTTAAAATCATATGCGCTCTTTCATAGTTCTGAAGCCGGATCAGAGAAACCTTCGCCTTGCGCTGCAATTCTTGAATCGCCTCCGGATCAGCCTCATGAGAGTATACGACAATCACACGTTCAATCGGGTGGTCATACTTCTCGGCATTATCCAGAAAGTCTGTCAGCGGATGCACAGATATAAGAATCCGCACAATCATTCCGATGGCAATTTTCATTAAAAACCCTCCTTGCTCTATCCTGTACGGCCGCACATTCTCATTATCTCAAAGGAGCGAGAAAACACAGGCTTGAACGGAGCAGGAGGGCTCTTGCCGCCTTCTTTATTGATACAGAGGAGATTCTCTAAAGTGCCGTCCTATGCGCCCGTCGTTATTGTTTTCTGAGAACAATAAATGAACAAGGATAAGCACCCTGAATACACCACCGTCTTTTCTATAGGCATCTCATGTTATGATACCGCCTACATCTCCTGCCTCCTTCGCACTGCCTGATCTCAATTGGTAAACAAAGAACTATCGTAAAAGGTTCGTGTTTTTCCGTTATGACGAAAGATCTAAATTTCCCAACTTACTTCATGCCCTAAAAAAGAAAATCGCACAAGCAGACCGTTCGGTCTAGCTTATGCGCCGCTAATCCTAATTTGGTTTTGACAACTCCTACTGAGGAGGCTACACCAATATTGCATTTGCACAAAGCTAAACCGGATAAGATAAATGATAAACATGGCAGCAGCCTCCCTTCTATCAACGAATGCTTTGGATTATTGTGTTATACTTTTCGTCAAAAAGCCCTTTTGCGCAACTCTTCTCTTTCGCCGCGGAGATTCTTGACGGGGGTTGCAATGGAATATGTGCTGAGATACGTAAGCGCCTCTCCATCTGGAACCGCCTCCGCGTTTGATCTTGTTTCTCCGCGTTTTCCGCGGCTGCTTCTACACGGCAATTTTAAGTCAGACGCTGTGTGGATACGCTTTTAAAACGCACATTTCTTCCTCTCCCAACAGAAGAGACAGTTTTATTATATGAAAAGATGGCACATTTTCAAGAGGTTTTTGAGTTTATTACGGCTTGAGCTGATTGTTTCGATGTTTTTTCTCAGATGTTGCTCTGCCAGACAGTGGTGTCTTCTCCGGCACAAGCGTTTTTTATCGAAGCGCTCCTACCAGCACAAAACGGGCATCATCAAACTCATAGCTACAGGTAGAGAGCGTTAGAATGTGAGCAGAGATATTCGGTGCAATCTCGCTGGTGAAGCAGGAACGGTCAGCCGCATTCTGAAGCCAGACTTCAAATTCCGCTTCCGTAAAACCAATTTCCCACGCATCGTCCTGCGGTGCGGCAACATGCCCCGCGAAGAAATCCACTTTATAATTTTTGTCCGGTGTTATCAGCAGCGCAACCGGATGCTCATCAAAGAATTCCTGCTTTTTATATTTATCAAGGTCTGTAAACATTGTGCCGTTCTTCATATGATGTCCGTAAATTATGGAGTGCCGGTCGGCAAAACTTGCGTCGTTTCGGAAATCCAGGAATATACAGCCGGATCCATTCCACTCGCCGCTGAACAGGTGCTTCAAATAATATCTGTTATCCTCTCCCTGTACAATCGGATAGTTGATCTTCGTTCCTTCAATGTAGATCCATGCAACGATATCAGGGTTGGTCTCACGCAGTACAACAAAATCCACCTCAGGCCAAATAGTGTCGTCCTCATCAGGTTGTGTTTCTGCCCCACCAGATTCGCTGGTAGCAGGAGGCTGTGGCACAGCAGCTTTCTGTGGAAGCGAAATCATGTGACTGATATCCTCGTAAGCAGCTTCACCGGCGTGATACTCGGACCTAATCACCCATATCTTCCATGCAGAAAACGACATGACTGCGAGAAGAACGGCTGTGAGGCTGCCTAATAACAATTTATTCTTCAGTTTCATGTTTTTCCTCCTGCTGCTTCACTAATCGGTAAAATGTGCTCCTCTTTAGGCCGAGCTGGCGCATTGCAGCAACTGCCGTAATCGTACCGGCCTTCCAGTCTGAATAGAATTGATTCCAGTTTGGCGGAAAGTCTATCATTGGACGCCCCAAATGCTTCCCCGCCTCTTTTGCAATGGCGATCCCCTCAGACTGTCGCCGCTTTGTTGTGATACGCTCCTGTTCAGCGATACTTGCAAGTACTTCAATCAGAATGTTGTTTATCATTTCAAAAATCCAGTCCTGCTCATCAGGAAGCTCCACCATGGTAGTCGGGATGTCAAGAATTTTGATCCGAATGTGGTGCTTCCGGAAGTATTCCAGCTCTTTTTTGATGTCAATCTTTCTCCGACTGAGTCGATCCAGCGATTTAACAATCAGGGTATCTCCGTCGCGGAGAAAGTGATTCTTCAGCGACCGGTACCCCTCACGCTCCAAATCCTTGCCGCTTACCTTGTCCGTAATGATATCCCGCTCCTCTACACCGGCATCCATGAGGGCTTTGAGTTGCCGATCCAGATGTTGTTCTCTCGTGGATACACGGGCATAGCCGTATGTCTTTTTCACCTTGTTTTCATCTCCTTTTCCGTTTCAAAAGCTAATGCCTTTTTCGGACATATCCAAAAATGACAAAATAACTTTTTCGGACACAAAATCATATCCCGATTGTCTGCCTGTTGGTAACGCCGAAAAGGTCTACCTTTTCAGATGTCCTATTACACGGAGGAGAGGATGGATGTACAGCAGCCCATTTTTTATAGCTGTGGATTTGTTAAAAACTGTTGAGGTGTGATGTATTTAAAAATCAAGCAGCAGGAGGCAGAATTTCATTAGAGGTTCTGCCTCCTATTAGCGATATATTCAACATCCCGGTACAGGAAACGAGAAAGGGCTTCCCACCCAATGGTTCTGCGCTGAATACAATCGAATACACCTATGCCTGCAAGAACTGTGAGCAAGAGACCGGCGAGACGGTTGTGGAGTGCGCATCCAGAGAACCCTCTGTGCTGCCAGGGAGCTTTGCATCCCCGTCTGCCATTGCCCATATTGCCACCCAGAAATATGTGATGTACTCTCCACTGTACCGACTGGAGCAAGAATTTGAACGCATGGGAATGAAGTTGACCCGGCAGACCATGTCCAACTGGTTGCTCCATGCCACTGAGAACTGGTTGAACCCCATTTACGATGTGCTGCGCCAACAGCTGCACCAGCATCAGGTGCTTCATGGGGGATGAGACTACACTGCAGGTGCTGCGGGAGAAGAACAAATCCGCTGCCAGCAAGTCTTATATGTGGCTTTACCGCACCAGTGGAGACGCAGAGCATCCCATCGTGTTGTATGAGTATCAGCCCAACCGCAAGGCAGAACATGCAGAGAGGTTTCTGAAAGGGTTCTCTGGCTGGCTCCATGCGGATGGCTATCAGGGCTACCACAAGTTGCCCTCACAAATTCGAGTGGTGGGCTGCTGGGCTCATGCCAGACGAAAGTTTGGCGAAGCGCTGAACACGGTGCCCAAGGAGCAGCGGCAGACCTCGAAACCGGCAGAGGCTCTGTGCTATTTTGCGAAACTGTTCCATATGGAACGGGAATTTGAAGAGTTGCCAGCAGAAGAACGATATGCTAAGCGTTTGGAACAGGAAAAACCTATTCTGGAGGCTTTGTTGGCATGGGCAAATGACTTGAAAGACAAGACGGCATCCAAATCAGCCCTTGGAAAGGCGTTGCATTACTTGATAGAGCAGTGGTCATGCCTGGAGGATGGCAGACTGGAACTCTCCAACAATCGTGCCGAACGCAGCATAAAGCCTTTTGTGATGGGCCGGAAGAATTGGCTGTTTGCCAATACCCCAGCTGGAGCCCAGTCCAATGCGGTGATTTACAGCTTGATCGAAACAGCCAAGGAAAACAGTTTGGATCCCTACCGATACCTGCTTTGGGTACTGAGCCATGCGCCAGGCCTGGCCCAAAGCGAGATCGAATGGGCTTAAAAGCTAACACCTGCCTGCGCACCCGCCAAATGCAGAATCCATAAATAAGTTTACCTCCATCGGGAAACCCTGGTTCCCCGATGGAGGTTTTTCTATACGCGGCTAAATTTGACTGTTACGACAAAACAGATACGCTGTATTTTATAATCGGCACATTGGTATTTACTCTTTTTCTTCTGTAAAATGAAACCACCATAAAAAACGCAGGAGGAAAACACGATGGGAAAATCATTGTTTGAACAGATGGGTGGTACATACACTCAGGTAGGAGATTATATGCTACCAGATCTAACAATTCCAGGAGAAGAACAGAGACCTATCGGAATATGAGGACAGCGGCACGCAAGATACTTAAAGCAAAATCAAAAAGTTCTGTATATGAGTTCACTGACAAACGGCAAACTGAATAACTACCTCTCCGATATTGACCAACAGGCAGAAGATATGTTTATTCGGCTTGTAAAAGAAATGCCACAAAAGCAAGGCATAACCTAACGATTAAAGGCAACTGAGCAAATGTCATGGAGGCGAAAAATGAATGTTATTCGCAATTCTGCTATGGAATATAATCTTTTATTAAGCTTTTGAACGCTAACATTTGTTTGAGTTTTCAAATGTATTTTGGTATAATGCATATATACATCAACCCGAAAGATCAGGGTGATAGTGAGGGTGCAATTATGGCTGTAAGCTACAAAAAACTATGGAAACTACTCATCGACCGGGATTTGAAGAAGAAGGATCTCGAAACGATGGCACAGGTGAGCCATTACACAATGAACAAACTTACCCATGGTGACAATGTCACCACAGATGTGCTAGGGCGGATCTGCAAAGCTCTTGACTGCTCGTTGAATGACATTATGGAGTTTGTCGATGAGTAAAAGTCCGCATTGATGGTAAACACGGAAACGGAGGCAAGAAAATGTACATTGCCCAACTGACAATTCAAGGGTATAAGAACACACGCGAAAAATCTACAATTCAGTTTAATAAAGGACTAAATGTTCTGCTCGGAGAAAACGGCTGCGGGAAAACTGCCGTCATAAATGCTCTTCGTCTCCTCTTTCGCGAACCAGAATCAAATTATGCTTGCTCTCTGGACGATTTCTATTGCTCATTGGACAGGTCTTATGCTGCAGATACAATTGAGATCGATGCCTTGTTGACCGGGTTAACCGAAGACGAGAAAATCACTTTTTTGTCTTGGTGTAACGCCGACTTTAATGCACACCTACATCTTCGTATTACGGAGAACCTAACAAAGCCAGGTGCAATGAAACGAAAATACTGGGGTGGAGAATCGACAGCCAGTATTTTTGAAGAAGATACTTTTGATAGGGTTGAATGCATTTACCTTCCGCCATTGCGCGATGCAGAGGCTAAACTTTCTGCTGGCAGACGCTTCAGACTGGCGTGGCTTCTAAAAAAGAAATACGGAGACAACACAGGATCTCTCGTTGATAGCATTGCCGAATTTAACAACAATATCGTGCAAAATAAGGATGATAAGTACACTGAGATTCAAGATGTAAAGACCTCGATTAACGGAAAAATTGTGGAGGCATTAGGCGAGAAACTTGGTCAGAGTATAAATCTCCAATTCTCTGAGACAACCTTTAATCGGATTATAGAAAATATCCGCATGGTTTTCTTTCCGCATACCGGGGAAACGGATATTGCGAAGTTTAGAGATTTGGCTACTAACAGCCTGGGGTATAACAACCTGCTCTATATTGCTACGGTATTTGCCGAACTTGAATTGATTAAGGATTCTGACATCTTTACGATCCTTCTCATTGAAGAGCCAGAGGCCCATCTTCATCCGCAGTTGCAGGTAAAGTTTATCAAATATCTTGAAGCACTGGTCTCTACACTTCCCAATGCACAAGTGATAGTTTCTACGCATTCGCCGGTACTGGCATCTTCCGTAAAGATAGACAAGTTGATTCATTTGGTGGGGAAAGAAAAACAGATTGTCTCCACAATGATAGGACAGAAGAAATTTGCTGATACGAATGCGGAAAAATATATTAACCGATGGCTGGATGTTACTAAGTCCACCATGCTTTTCTCACGAGGAATTATATTGGTCGAGGGAATTGCAGAAGCTCTCGTGTTGCCAAAGCTCGCAGAGATCGTTCTAAAAAAATATAACCAGGGACAAGAGAAACCACTGCGATTAGCCTCTACACTTGATGAGATGGGCGTTTCTGTAATCAACATCAATGGCATCAACTTTCAGTACTTCATGAAGTTGTTCGGCAATTTTCAGGGGTCTTCCGGCCCTGATATCCCAATATTCTGTTCCGGCTTGACAGATAGGGATCCCGGCAAAGATGATTCTGACAATGTTATCTATCCTGAGAAAGATACGGAGGTGGAAAGTAAGAACCCAGTTGTTTCCATAAAAGATGAAATTGACAGTAATACATGGACAAGGCTTTTTGTGTCACCGTTGAAAACTTTTGAGTATGATCTCGCTACATACAACCCCAAGCTTTTGGCAACTGTTTTAAAGTCTATCTGGCCTACTCCTAATGGAACTGTCTGTACCAAACTTGATAAAATTATTGCTAAAGAGAATAGCTACAGTGATATGTCGCTCCTGGCAAAACATGCAAAATATATTTATGAACACATAGAAAGCGATGAGATCGGAAAAGGTGTCTTTGCCTATGCTTTGGCCGAAAAAATCACGGATGATTTTATAGTACCAAACTATATCTCTAATGCCGTTCTTTGGGCTTGTGGAGGAAAGTCATTGTGACAAGGGACGAAAAAATTGAAAAACTTACCGAGGTACTATCTGTAGATAAGGTATTTACCCAACAAGCAAAAGAACGAATAGAGGAGAAAACTGACGAGCAGCTAGACTATATCCTCTCTCCGATAGATCAGTGCATCTATTTAGAGGCTTGTGCGGGAAGCGGAAAAACTGAAGTATTAGGGCTTAAAGCGGCTTATGAGATTTGCAAATGGCAATCTAGTCAAACCGGAATCGCCGTTTTAACTTTTACAAACGAAGCGACCGCAACTATCGCGAATCGGGTTGCATCGTTTTATGGTAAGCCTATTTCCTCCAATCACTTTATCGGTACATTTTCAAGCTTTGCTCATGGGTATATTGCGCAGCGCTTTGGTTATAAGTTTTATCATATACCAGAAACATCGCTTGACAAGGGCACACAGAGAAAAACAACTGAAAATGAGCTGCCAAGCCTTACACAATGCACCGCCTAATAGGACATAGGCGGTGTTTTTGTATGCAGACAGCGTTTTCTCTGTGTGCCGATATGGGCCAGCCGTGCGGCGTGGCCTAAATTCTTGTTGAGGAGGTTATTCGTGTCATGGCAGAAGAAAACAAGCATCCCCCTACCACGGAGGAACAGGCCCCGCCTGAAATGTCGGGAAAGGCCCCGGAAATGGAGCAGGTCGAGATCCCTGATGTGGGCGGTGGCCCCGCTCCGTCCGCAAAGGTGATTGACCTTTCCGCTGTGCGTCCCGCGCCGGAAAGGGACGCTCCGCCGGACACCCCAAAGGAGCCGGAGGCCCCGCCCGTTTCCGTCACCGAGTACAGCAAGCAGGAATGGGAAAAGCCCATGCCGGAGCCGGAGAAGCCCAAGCCCAAACGGGGCCGCACTGCAAAAGTCGAAAAAGCTGCGCCCACAGAGCCGGGGGCCAAGAAAGAGGAAAAGGCGGAGAAGCCACGCCGAGGCCGTCCGCCCAAGGCGGAAAAAACGGCCCCGGAGCAGGGTAAGCCGCCCAAGGCTGGCAAGACCCATGCGGCCCCCGAAGAAAAGGCAGCGCCCCCGGCCCCGGAAGTGCCGCCTACGCCCCGTGACGCTACCAGAGGCGAAAAAGAGGAAATCGTCTATCTTGACCTTTCCGACCTGCATCCGTTCAAGGATCATCCTTTCGGTGTCCGTGACGATGCGGAAATGAAATCTCTGGTGGAGAGCGTCCGCAACGGCGGTGTCAACCAGCCCGCGCTGGTGCGTCCCCGTGAGGGCGGCGGCTATGAGATCATCGCTGGCCACCGCCGCCAGATGGCCAGCCAACTTGCCGGGTATCGCAATATGCCCTGTATCGTCCGCAATATGACGGATGACGAGGCTATTCTCGCTATGACGGATGACAACCTCCGTCAGCGTGAAACGATTTTGCCCAGCGAAAAGGCCCTGTCCCTGAAAATGCAGTATGAGGCCATCAAGCATCAGGGAGCACGAGGCGACAGCGCCGAGGCCGGAAAGCTCTCTCTTGAAAGCGTGGGCCAGCGCAACGGCATGAGCGTGAAAACCGTGCAGCGGTATATCTGGCTCAATGATCTTGTGCCGGAATTGAAGCAGACGATGGATGACGGAAAGCTGTCTTTCACCCCGGCTGTGGAAATTTCCCGTGTGCGCCCCAAGCACCAGAAGTATATCGCCGTGTCCATTGAGGGCCAGCAGGCTTCGCCCTCCAAGGGTCAGGCAAAACGGCTCCGCGAGCTGGACAAGGAAAACAAGCTCTCCCCGGATGTGATCGACGGTATTTTGTGTGAAGAAAAGAAAAAGGAGGATCGTGACGTGATCATTACTGGCGCTGAACTGGAAAAGTTTTTTGGCAAGGAGGCCACGCCCCGGCAGATGAAAGACCAGATCATGACGCTGCTGGAGGACTGGAAAGAGCGGCAGCCGCCCGAGCTTGCCAAGCCCGATAAGAAAATGGATATGGAAAAGTAACGACCTCTGGCCACCATGACCAGAGGCTTTTTGCTGCCCCGATAGGACAGGCTCTTTGGGTTATATCCCCCGTCGCCGCCCGTAATCGAGCACAGGCGGGAGTGGGCTGTCAAGGGGGCTTCGCCCCGCCGTGTGCGGCGGCTTTGCCCTTGACCACCTGCCCCGGCTGTGCTTTTTCTCCGGCAAGCGGCGGGGGTATATCCTCCAGAGCCGCCCCCTTTTCCAAGATTGGAAAAGGGCGGGGGAAAAAGGTTGACCCACCACATTATATAAAAACGGAGGTTTTCACAATGAAACGACCCCTTGCGTATATCACCGCCGCGTGGAGTGGCGATCCCTGTGAGGCGACAGAGCAGGCCGCCAAGTATTGCCGCGCTGTCTATGAGGCGGGCTTTTCGCCCATCTGCCCCACGCTCTATCAGCCCCTTTTCCTGAACGACGCCGTTCCCGAGGAGCACAAGAGCGGCATCGACATGGGCCGTGACCTGCTCCGCCGCTCTCATGTGCTGGTGGTGTGCGGTCATACCGTCACCGAGGCCATGAAGAACGACATCGCCGTTGCCCAGCGGCTCGGGATCACCGCCACCACCCTTGAGGGCATATTGACCGTCAAGGGACAGGGGCGCAGATAAGATGACGGCGCTCCGGCTGGGGAGCCTGTTTGATGGGATCGGCGTGTTCCCGCTGGCGGCGGTGCGCTGCGGCATTGAGCCAATATGGGCAAGCGAGATCGAAAAAGCCCCTATCTCCATCACGAAACGCCACTTTCCCGATATGGCGCATTTGGGGGATGTGACAAAGCTGGACGGGCGGGATCTCCCGCCCGTCCATATCATCACCTTTGGCTCACCGTGTCAAAATCTCTCGCAGATCGGCAACCGCAAGGGGCTTGCGGGAGAAAAGTCCAGCCTGTTCTTTCAAGCCATCCGCATTATCCGTGAAATGAGGGAGGCGACAAATGGTCTATTTCCAGCAATCGCTGTTTGGGAAAATGTCATGGGAGCGTTTTCATCAAATGACAGGATGGATTTTAGAGCCGTCCTATCCGCTTTCACAGACACCGATGTTTCAATGCCTGCTTCTGGAAGATGGGCAGGAGCCGGAATGGTGCGAGGGCGAACGCCTGACCTCTGCTGGCGGCTCATGGACGCCCAGCATTGGTCAAGCCCCCGACTGGCACGACGGCAGCGCATCTTTCTTGTGGCAGATTTTGGAGGACGGCGTTCCCATGAAATACTTTTTAAGCCCCGCACAATGCAGTCACTTCCTGCATTTGGCGGAGATCGCGGGCTGCCCGCCGCCTGCGGAGATCGAGGCTCTTTTATTGAAGCAGGGCGGCGTGTACCGATCACCAGACCCTTTCAATGTTACCGTATGCGGGCATCGGCAAAGGAGCGGACAACGGAGGCGTTCCGAAACAGCTTCGGACTGCCAACTGACCCTTTTCCCACTCTGTTAGCCAGCACGGTCAGTCCCTTTGCCTTTTGGTATGAGGACGATCCTGCCGGGGGCTGTGTCCGCTTTCCCACGGAAAGAGAATGTGAACGGCTCATGGGGCTGCCGGAGGGCTGGACAAAGTACGGCGCGGATGGTGAGGAAATCCTGCCCGCCCACCGCTACCGGACGCTGGGAAATGCTATCGCGCTGCCCTGCGCCGAGTACATTATGCGCGGCATATACGATGTTCTGACAAGGAGGTGCTGAAAATGTCATCCCTGTTTGAAGCCTACATTACCAACCTCGGCAAATACAACGAGGGGCGGCTTGTGGGCGAAACGCTGAAATTCCCGGCCACCACGGAGGAGGTGCAGGCCCTCTTGAAGCGCATCGGCGTGGATGGGGTACGGTATGAGGAAATCTTCATTACCTCATTCGACGGTGATGTGCTGGGCCTGTATGACCATTTGGGCGAGTATGAAAGTATTGACGAGCTGAACCATCTGGCCCATGTGCTGTCTGACCTCGACCAGAGCGACATTGAAAAGTTTGAGGCCGTCATTGACAGCGGCGAATACACAGGCAGCGTCCATGACCTGATCAACCTCGCGCAAAATCTGGATTGCTATGACTTCTACCCCGGTATCGACAGCGAGGAGGCGCTGGGCCGGGTCTATATCGAGGAAATGGAAATGCTGGATGTGCCGGATAATGTGCTGCCCTACTTCGACTTTGAAGCCTACGGGCGGGACGTGCGGATCAACGACGGCGGCCATTTTGCCCCCGGCGGCTATGTGTTCAATAACGGCGGCAGCTTTGTGGAGCGGTATCACGGGATGGAGGATATTCCCCCGGAGCACCGCATCTTTGCCTATCCCAAGCTGAATATCCGGGAGCAGATGGCGGCGTATCAGGAGGTCATAGACCGTTCGGCGCTGAACGAGGAAAAGCAGCGGCTCCCCGCCAGCCGCGAGGAAAGATAGGCCGCTTCTGGTCACGGTGGCCAGAGGGTAAAGGAGGTGTAAGCTATCGTCGGAGATGAAGTGTCCCGGCAGACCATCGCCGTCAGCGTCAAGGCATCCAAGCTGACCGCCCGTGCGCTGGCCTATGTGGTGGCAGCCGTGGGCCGGAAGATCGCCAAGGAGCACCGCAAGGCGCAGACACCCCACGGCAAGCAGAGTGTGCGGAAACTCATGGGCCACGGCGGGGACACCAACGCCATTGAGGTGGATACGCCCAAGCTGTTTGACAAGGTTGCCCGGAAATGGGGTGTGGACTACGCCATCCGCCGTGTGGGGGATCAAAAATATCTGCTTTTGTTCAAGGCACGGCAGGCCGACGCCATCACAGGCTGCTTTGCCGAGTATTCCCGGTTGGAACTAAAACGGGCCAAATCCCGGCAGACGCCGATTCGGGAGCAACTCCGGCAGGCCGAGGAACAGGTGAAAAAGCAGCCCCAGCGGGAATTGACAAAGGAGGCGGCGCATGGCGACAGATAAAATCAGGAAGTATGTTCTTCCGAACATCCCGTACCTGTTCATCGGCTGGTTTTGCCTGAAAATCGGCACGGCGTACCGTCTGGCCGCTGGTGCGGGCTTCGGAGAAAAGCTGCTGGGGCTGGGCCAGACCATCGGCGCGGCCTTTGCCAGCTTCGCCCCCGGTCTTGTCCCCTTTGACTGGCTGGTGGGCGTTGTGGGTGCGCTGGCGTTCCGGCTGCTGATCTACTGCAAGGCGAAAAAAGCAAAGAAATTTCGCCGCGATGCCGAGTACGGCACAGCCCGCTGGGGAACAGAAAAAGACATCAAGCCTTTTGTCGATCCCAAGTTTGAAAACAATATGCTGCTGACCGCCACGGAACGGCTCACCATGAACACCCGCCCCAAAAATCCCGCCAACGCCCGCAACCTCAATTTCTGCGGGATCGGTTCGTCCGGCTCCGGCAAGACCCGCTTTTGGCTCACGCCGCAGCTTTTGCAGGCCCATTCTTCCTATGTGGTGGTAGACCCCAAGGGCGGTGTGCTGGGGCAGGTCGGGGCCTTTCTCCAGCGCCGAGGCTATCAGATCAAGGTGTTCAACAGCATAGATTTTTCCAAGTCCATGCACTACAACCCTTTATCATATATTCGCAACGAGGCCGACATCCTGAAATTCGTGAACGCCCTGATCACCAACACCAAGGGCGAGGGCAAGGAGGGCGATCCGTTCTGGACGAAAGCGGAAACGCTTCTGTACTGCGCCCTGATTGCCTATATCATTTTTGAGGGTCCTGCCGAGGATCGGAATATGAATACGCTGGTGGACATGATCTCCGGCATGGAGGTCAAGGAGGATGACGAAAACTATAAAAACGCCGTGGATTATATGTTTGACGGCCTTGCCAAACGCAAGCCGGATTGCTTCGCCGTGAAGCAATACCGCAAGTACAAGTTAAGCAGCGGCAAAACCGCAAAATCGATTTTGATTTCCTGTGGAGCCAGACTTGCCCCATTTGATATCGCAGAACTTCGTGAGATCATGTCTTACGATGAAATGGAACTGGATAAGATCGGTGACAGGAAAACAGCCTTGTTTCTGATTATGTCCGATACAGATACAACCTTCAACTTTGTGATTGCGATGCTGCAGTCACAGCTTTTCAATCTGCTTTGTGATAAGGCAGACGATGTATATGGTGGAAGACTTCCGGTGCATGTGCGTGTCATCGCTGATGAGTTTGCCAACATCGGGCAGATTCCACAGTTTGACAAGCTGATTGCAACTATCCGAAGCAGGGAAATCTCTGCTTCTATTATTTTGCAGTCACAGAGTCAGCTAAAGGCAATGTACAAGGATAGTGCAGATACCATTCTGGGTAACTGTGATACTACACTTTTCCTTGGTGGCAAAGAGAAAACTACCTTAAAGGAAATGAGCGAGCTTCTGGGTAAGGAAACCATTGATCTGTATAACACTTCGGAAACGAGGAGCAATCAGAAGTCTTTTGGATTGAATTACCAGAAAACAGGCAAACAGCTGATGACAGAAGATGAGATTGCAGTCATGGATGGAGGAAAATGTATCCTGCAGATTCGTGGTGCCAGACCATTTTTCTCAGACAAATATGATATCACGAAACACAAAAATTATCGGTTTCTTGCAGATGAAAATGAGAAAAACCGATACAAAGTAGAAAAAGAGTTAAATCCGCAGTACACACCGAAACCCGAAGAAGAGGTGGAGGTAATTCAGGTGGAGCTGTCGGAGTAACCTTGGGAATGAACGAAAAATAATGAGGAAAGGAATAACTGACATTAGGTGCGCCGGCTTTTTAGTCGGTGTTTTTTCATTCCCGTAAACACCTGAAAGAAGTCAGTTTTGGTGAATGTATATGGCATTTTTTAGCAGTGCAATTACAACTTTAAAAACTCTTGTAGTCGCAATCGGCGCAGGTCTTGGCGTGTGGGGTGTCGTAAACCTTCTGGAAGGATATGGAAATGACAATCCCGGCGCTAAGAGCCAGGGCATCAAACAGCTGATGGCTGGTGCCGGAATCATGCTGCTGGGAACTACCCTGATTCCACAGCTGGCAACATTGTTCTCTTAAGAGGAGTGGTAGATGAACACCATCATTGAGAGAATTACGGAAGCGATAAAGGATATCCTGATCGGGCTTATCAAGTCATGTTTGGATAACATGTTCACGTCTGTCAATGAGCAGGTGGGAACCATAGCCGGGCAGGTGGGACAGACACCGCAGGGATGGAATGCAGGGATTTTTAATCTGATTCAGAATATATCCCAAACGGTGATTGTCCCCATTGCGGGACTGATCATCACCTTTGTCCTGTGCTATGAATTGATCACGATGGTAACACAGAAAAACAATTTCCATGAATTTGAGACTTATAACATTTTCCTCTGGATCTTTAAAGCGTATGTAGCTATTTATCTTGTAACAAATACGTTTAACATTACAATGGCGGTATTTGATGTTGGTCAGCATGTGGTCAACAATGCCGCCGGAGTGATTTCCGGGAACACAGCAGTGGACGCATCGGAAGCAATCGCAAGGATTGTGGATGCACTGGAAGACATGGAACTGGGGGATTTGTTCTTGTTATCCATGGAAACGCTGTTGATCAGTATTACCATGCGGATTCTGTCAATCATTATAACCGTTATTTTGTACGGAAGAATGATAGAGATTTACCTTTACACTTCCATAGCACCAATTCCGTTTGCCACCATGACCAATAAGGAATGGGGCAATATCGGAAACAACTATTTAAAAGGCTTGTTCGCACTGGCATTTCAGGGATTCTTCATGATGGTCTGTGTGGGAATTTATGCAGTTTTAGTAAATGCAATGACCATATCCAGTGACCTTCATGCAGCAATGTTTTCAGTAGCGGCTTATACCGTGATTCTTGCATTTTCATTATTCAAGACCGGAAGCCTTAGCAAATCAATATTCAATGCCCATTAGCGGGCAGGAAAGGAGCGCATACCATGGCGTATGTACCAGTACCAAAAGACCTTACCAAGGTCAAAACAAAAGTAGCGTTAAATCTGACAAAGCGGCAGTTGATTTTCTTTTCACTTGCCGCAGTTGTGGGAATTCCGTTTTATCTGGTCATGAGAAAACCAATCGGTTCCAGTATCGCAGCCATCCTGATGGTAACGATCATGCTTCCGTTTTTCTTCATGGCAATGTATGAAAAAGACGGTCTTCCATTTGAAAAAGTGGTGGCAAATATCATTCGACAGAAGTTTATCTGTCCGGCAGTAAGACCATATAAGACAGAAAATTTTTATCAGGAGATTTCCACCCTTGTAAAAAAGGAGGGTGTGCCGGATGGCAAAAAAGACAAAGCAGGAGGCTCAGCAGGAGCGTCTGTCTCTGGCGGAAAAAAGAAACCGTCAGGAAAGAAGAAACAAAAAAAGCAGAAAAGAAAGAGAACAGGAAAAGCGTAGAAAGAAGCAGGAACGGGACCGCAGGAAACAGAAAAACATTCCTACAACTGCACAGCAGAGTATTCCGTATATTCGGATGCTGCAGGATGGTATCTGCCAGGTGACAAAGACCTTTTTCTCCAAGACGATTCAGTTTTATGACATCAATTATCAGCTGGCTTTAAATGAGGATAAGACCACGATATTTGAGAATTACTGTGATTTCTTAAATTACTTTGATTCTTCCATCAGTGTGCAGCTGTCCTTTATCAATCAGCAGGTGGATGTGGCAGAATTTGAGAAAAGCATTGATATTCCAGATCAGAACGATGACTTCAATGCCATTCGTGAAGAGTACCGTACTATGCTGAAAAATCAGCTTTCCAAAGGAAATAATGGTCTGGTAAAGACAAAGTATATCACTTTTGGAATCGAGGCGGAAAGCCTGAAAGTGGCAAGACCAAGGCTTGAAAGAATTGAAACTGATATCTTAAATAACTTTAAGGTTCTGGGAGCACAGGCACATTCCCTGAATGGTCTGGAAAGGCTGGAGATTATGTATCATGTGTTTAACCAGGATCGGATCGAACCATTTAAGTTCCAGTATAAGATGCTGCCGGAAACCGGATTAAAGACCAAAGATTTTATTGCACCGACTTCCTTTAACTTTTCCAAGAATCAGACATTTTTGATGGGAAGAACGCTGGGAAGTGTGAGTTACCTGCAGATTCTTGCACCGGAGCTGACAGACCGGATGCTTGCAGACTTCCTGGATGTGGATGACAGCATCAATGTTAACATTCATATCCAGTCCATTGACCAGAGTTCTGCGATCAAGATGATCAAGAGTAAGATTTCAGATCTGGATAAGATGAAGATTGAAGAGCAGAAGCGAGCAGTACGTTCCGGTTATGATATGGACGTGCTTCCATCGGACCTTGTAACCTATGGAGAAGAGGCGAAGAATCTGCTGGAAGATCTGCAGTCCAGAAATGAGCGAATGTTCCTTGTGACAGTTCTGGTTATGAATACCGCAAAGAAACGTCAGAAGCTGGATAATAATATTTTCCAGGTACAGGGAATCGCACAGAAATATAACTGTTCCTTAAAACAGTTGGATTATCAGCAGGAAGCAGCACTCATGTCCTGTATTCCGCTTGGAGTTAATCGAATTGAAATTCAGAGAGGGCTTACCACATCTTCAACAGCGATCTTCGTGCCATTTACGACACAGGAACTGTTTCAGGAAGGGGAAGCTCTTTATTATGGATTGAATGCATTATCCAACAACATGATCATGGTTGATCGGAAACGTCTGAAGAACCCGAATGGACTGATTCTTGGTACACCAGGTTCCGGTAAGTCCTTCTCAGCAAAGAGGGAAATTACAAACTGCTTCCTGATTACGGAAGACGATATCATTGTCTGTGATCCAGAAGCCGAATATTCGGCACTTGTGCAGGCACTGCATGGGCAGGTGGTGAAGGTTTCACCGGTATCTGACCAGTATATCAATCCAATGGATCTGAACCTGAATTATTCCGAGGAAGATAATCCACTGTCACTGAAAGCAGATTTTATTCTGTCTTTGTGTGAATTGATTGTTGGAGGAAAGAATGGACTGGAGCCGGTAGAAAAGACCATCATTGACCGTTGTGTACGGTTAGTCTATCAGGAATATCTTGCTGATCCAGTACCGGAGAAGATGCCAATCCTGGAGGATTTATATAATCTGTTGCGGAAACAGGAAGAGCCGGAAGCACAGCGTCTTGCAACTTCATTGGAGATTTATGTTACAGGCTCCCTGAATGTATTTAATCATCGCACAAATGTAGATATCAACAATCGTATCGTTTGTTTTGATATCAAAGAGCTTGGAAAACAGCTGAAAAAGATTGGGATGTTGATTGTGCAGGACCAGGTATGGAACCGAGTGACTATCAATCGTTCCGCTCATAAATCTACCCGTTACTATGTGGATGAATTCCATCTTCTATTAAAAGAAGAGCAGACAGCAGCTTACAGTGTGGAAATTTGGAAGAGGTTCCGTAAATGGGGAGGTATTCCAACTGGTGAACTGGTTTGTTACTTGTTAGTCGCTTAAAGTGCAAACTATCGCCGTTCTGACTGAAACCGGCAAGTAAGTCAGAAGTATCAATGCGGAAAAAAACGGGAAAGGGGTAGCGACCTAATCCGAGTGGAAGGCTATTCATAATAGAATAGCCACACGCAACGCATAGAGCTTGAACCTGCATAAGCAGAATATAACAGCTCCAAGAGGCCGCATTGCCAGCCGGTACGATATAATCGTGGTAAAAAGATATGCTATGCTGAGCGTGAAATGACACGCTGATGAAAATGGGCGAAAGTCCCAGAGAGGTGGATAAAAAGCCGCCTGATAATAACAATCAGATAACACAGAATATCAAAGATTTATTGGCTTCCAGGGAAATCGAGAATATTTTTGAAAACTCTGATTTCATTTATATGCTCAACCAGGCTTCCGGAGACAGGCAGATTCTGGCAAAACAGCTGAATATCTCACCAACCCAGCTGTCCTATGTAACCAACAGTAATGAGGGGGAAGGACTTCTGTTCTATGGAAATGTCATTATCCCATTTGTAGACAGATTCCCGAAGAATTCCCTCTATAAAATCATGACAACCCGCTTAGAGGAAACTTCCGAAGCAGGTTAAATCAAAGGAGAAGACAATGTTACGAGCAATTTCCTGAGAAATAGATTTTGTCATCTCTTCGAACATATAGAAACCTTCTTCTGTATATTCCTGAAGAGGATCACGCTGTGCATAAGCTCTTAAATAGATACCATTTCTAAGTTTCTGCATTGCATCAATATGGTTGATCCATGTATGGTCAATGATACCTAAAAGAACACGGCGTTCATAATCAAGTTTTACTGAATCTTCAAGATCCTTATTGAATCTGTTTTCATAGCTCATGAAGACGACTTCACTCACAGCATCAATCACCTTCTGAGGATCATTCACTGCTACGTCAGGATTCTTAGCAACTAATTCACTTAATAACATGTAGTTCTTACCAACATAGCTTAAGAATTTTTCTACATCTACAACTGGCTTCTTACCTTCATTATTAGTGAACTTAGGAATATCTAGTTCGATTGCTGTTAAGAATTCACCCTT
>OHGW01000461.1_pt1 | contig 19037 bp, 16 predicted proteins | sample 1567821 | NCBI WGS metagenome assembly OHGW01 (sample SAMEA3879572, study PRJEB24766) | human gut metagenome | biome: human-associated habitat; feature: feces | place: USA | collected 1985/1987 | reverse complement strand
CAACCCGAAGAACCCAGCAAAGTGGGTATTTCCGGATATATCCATAGAGCCGGGCGAATACCTGCTGCTTTACGCTACGGGCAGCGCCGACAAGGCTCAAAAAAAAAATCTCAAGCTTAATTTCTGCATAAGCTCCACAGGCGAGGCGCTGTTTTTTTTCGACCCCAATGGAAAGCTCATAGACAAGCTCTCCGCAGGGCGTATGAGGTCCGGCCAGAGCTACGGCAGGGACGGCTCGGACAACCGCTTTTACTATGCGGAGCCTACCCCCGGCGCCCAGAACGGCAAGGGGTATGAGGGCATAACCCAGCTCCCGGCCTTCAGCGTCACTCCCGGCATATACGATAATGCCGTCACAGTGGCCATTACCGCAGGGGAGGGGGAGACAATACGCTACACCACCGACTGTACCACCCCAAACGCAAGCTCGGAGGTGTACAGCGGCGAGCTTTCCATCAGCAAAAACTCCGTCATACGAGCCGCAGCCTTCAGGGACGGGTATCTCTCGGGGGACGTGGCTACCGCAACCTATCTTTTCAGGAGCGACGGCGTGAACCATGCCCTGCCGGTGGTGACCCTCGTTACAGACCCGGACAATCTCTGGAACAGCAAGACCGGCATATACGCCACCGGCGACCAGTTTGACCCGGACGCCGCCTCCTACGCGGACACCCTGAAATCCGCCACCTACTATCAGGCGAAGTTCGCCACCGAGGAGCAGGTGGATACCATATGGGAAAAGCCCGCAGCGTTTTCGCTCTTTGACGATAACGGGAAGCAGGTGTTTACCCAGAACGTGGGCATAAGGATAGCGGGCAGCTTTGGCCGCGGCAGGGCCCAGAAGGGCTTCAACGTAATAGCCCGCAAGGAATACGGCAAGGGCTCCATGGAGTACCCCTTCTTCGAGAACCGACCGTATACGGAATACAAGGCGGTGGTGCTGCGGGCCGGCGCTCAGGATCAGAACCGCAGCAAGATAAGGGACGAGCTGGCCAGCGGGCTCTTAGAGGGAACTGACATAAATATACTCTATCAGGCCTACCGCCCCACGGTGCTTTACCTCAACGGCGAATACTGGGGGGTGTACTTCATGAAGGAAAAGCGCAACCGCTTCTTCGTGGCCCAGCATGAGAACACGGAAAACAACGTGGACCTGGCCATAGGCAAGGGCTTCAAGCAGCGCAGCTACGGCGATAATTCGGACTGGGTGAGCCTTTACGAATACGCCACCAGCCACGACCTTTCCTCCGCCGACGCCTACAACTACGTCGCGGAGCGCATGGACGTGGACAGCTTCCGGGATTACATGATAGCCGAGATATACAACGGCAACACGGACACCTACAATTTCCAGTATTACCGCCTCAAGGGCGGCAAGTGGAAGTTCATATTCTACGACTTCTGCTGGGGCTTCCAGAGCCCAGGCCACGAGACGCTGGCCTTCCGCATGGGCAAGACGCCCAGCGACGTATGCTCTGCAAAGCTGTTTGCCGCCATGCTCCAGAACAAGGGCTGGAGGGACAGCTTCTGCCGCCGCTTCGGGGAGCTTCTCAACACCGCCTTCGCCCCGGAGCGGGTGAGTGCGCTCATAGAAGAGCTTTACGGCTATGTGGAGCCGGAGATAAAGCGGGAGCGGGAAAAGTTCAATAAGGATACGTTTATGGGAGTGAAGCAGCCCAATACAAACCTGGGAACCTACGAGGGCTTCCAGAGCGAGATAAGCAAGCTGAAGGAATTCGCACAGAAGCGGCCGGAGGAGATAAAGCGGCAGCTTCAAAGCAACCTGGGCCTCAGCGATTCCTACATGAAGGAGGTGTTCGGCTAAAATGGAAAAGGCCAGAAGGCCAGCGCGCCCGAAAAAGCGGCCAGTACAGTACCGCCACGAGCTGAAATACTACATCAACCGGGGAGACTACGAGATACTCTCAAGAAGGCTGCGCTCCTGCATACAGCAGGACGAGAACGCCCAAAGAAACGGCGGCGAGTACTTTATAAGGAGCTTATATTTCGACAGCCCCTTTGACGACGCCCTCTGGGAAAAGCTCTCCGGCGTGGACGAGAGGGACAAGTTCCGCATACGGATATACAACGGGCAGGACGACGTGATAAAGCTCGAATGCAAGCACAAGGAGGGCAGCTACATAGCAAAGCAGTCCATACGCCTTAGCCGCGCCGAGTGCGAGAGCCTCATAAGGGGCGAATACGCCTTTCTCCTCTCCCGCAGGGAGCCCTTCGCCCGGCGCATGTTTGCGGAGTTTGCCACCAAGGGCCTGCGCCCCTGCGTAATAGTTGACTATACACGGGAGGCCTACGTTTACCCCGTTGAGGACGTTCGCATAACCTTCGATAAGGATATACGCACCGCATACAGGGGGACGAGCCTTTTCGACATGACACAGCCTACCTATCCCGTCATAACAGACGGCGACCTTGTGCTGGAGGTAAAGTTCAACAACTACCTGCCCAGCTATATAAGGGAGCTTTTGCAGATAGATTCCCATACCCGCAGTGCCGTGAGCAAGTACTGCATATGCAGAAAGTTTGAGTTTTAGGAGGACCACATGATAAGCTTTTCCGACCTTTTCACCATCACAATGAACCCCGTTCAGGTAATACTGACCCTGATAGTTGGCCTGCTCATGGGCCTGTATGTATGGTTCATATATAAAAAGACCTTCAGCGGCGTCATGTATTCCCGCACCTACGGCATGACGCTGGTAATGATGACCATAGTTACGGCGCTGATGCTGATGCTCATCAACAACAGCCTGACCCTCAGCCTTGGCATGGTGGGCGCCCTGTCCATCGTCCGCTACCGCACTGCCATAAAGGATCCCCTTGACACCGCCTTCATATTCTGGGCAGTGGGCGAGGGTATAGCCGTGGGTACAAAGTTCTACGACGTGGCCATAATCGCCGGCATAATAATAGGCATATTCGTGCTGCTGATCTCAGGCTCAAGGGGCAAGGGTGGCGCTCAGAGCTACCTCCTTATAATCCACTACAGCGAGGCCGCGGCAGACGCCATACGCAAGATGACCAAGCAGCTTCCCGGCGCCCGGCTCAAGAGCAAGGTAGTGCGCCCCGGCAGCATAGAGCTTACCATGGAGCTGCGCCTCAAGGAGAACGAGACGGGCTTCGTAGAGAAGTTCACCCGGGTGGAGGGCGTGTACGATGCAAGCCTTATTACTCATCAGGGAGACATAGTGGCGTAGGAGGCCCCTCTTTTGAAATTGAAAGGGAGAGATCATGCTCAAGCGGTTTGCGTCCTACTACAAGCCCCATAGAAGGCTGTTCTATATAGACATGTTTTGCGCGCTGATAATATCGGCGTGCAATATGTTTTATCCCATAATAGCCAAGGATATAATAAACGTCTATGTGCCGGAGAGGGATATGCGGCGGCTGGTGCTGTGGTGCTGCGTGCTGCTGGGCATATATCTGCTCAAGGCCGTTATGAAGTTCATAGTGGATTACTGGGGCCATATCGTGGGCGTGCGCATACAGGCAGATATGCGCCGGGAGATGTTCGACCACCTTGAAAAGCTGCCCATAAGCTTCTTTGACGAAAACAAGAGCGGCGTGCTCATGAGCCGCATGACCAACGACCTTCAGGAGATATCCGAGCTTGCCCATCACGGCCCGGAGGATATATTCCTCTCGGTGGTGATGCTCATAGGGGCGGTGGCGTGGCTCTCGACCATATGCCCGCCGCTGGCGCTGATACTGCTCGTTATGCTGCCCTGCACCGTGTTCATAACCACAAGGGCGCGCCTTGGGCTGAACAGGGCATCCCAGGAGACACGGGTAAAGATGGGCGAGATAAACGCCAATGTGGGCACCGCCATATCAGGCGTAAGGGTATCCCGGGCCTACACCGGAGAGGATCACGAGCTGAAGCTCTTTGACGCGCTCAACCGCCAGCTCACAGGCATACGGAGCAAGTATTACAGGGCCATGGCCTGGTTCTTTACAGAGGCGGAGCTGCTGATGGATCTCACATACCTTGCCATACTCTTCTTCGGCGGGCTGTTCTTCTTTAAGGGCAGCATAAACGCCGGAGAATACACCGCGTTCCTGCTTATGGTATCCAACTTTTTTAACCCAGTCCGAAAGATGGTCAACATGTTCGAGCAGCTTCAGGCGGGTACGACGGGCTTTAAGCGGTTTACGGAAATTATGGACGAGCCCCCGGAGGAGGACGCCCCAGACGCCATAGACGCAGGCAGGCTGGTGGGGGACATCGCCTTTGAGGACGTATCCTTCCGGTATAAAAACAGCGACGCCAAGGGAGCGGAGAAGGTGATAAAGCACCTGAACCTCCGCATACCCGCAGGGGAGACGGTGGCTCTCGTCGGCCCCTCCGGCGGCGGCAAGACCACCCTCTGTAACCTCATACCGCGGTTTTACGACCCGGAGGAGGGCCGCATAACCATAGACGGCACTGACATAAGGGATTTCACAAGGGTATCCCTCCGGCGCAACGTGGGAATAGTGGCCCAGGACGTGTTCCTCTTTGACGGCAGCATAGCGGACAACATACGCTACGGCAACCTTGACGCCACGGACCATGAGGTGATAGAGGCCGCGAAAAAGGCCCGCATTCACGACTATGTCATGACCCTTGAGGAGGGCTACGAAACCCAGGTGGGTGAGCGTGGAGTGAAGCTTTCCGGCGGCCAGAAGCAGCGCATATCCATAGCCCGCGTATTTCTGAAGGATCCCGGCATACTGATACTGGACGAGGCCACATCGGCTCTTGATAACCAGACCGAAATGGAGATACAGCAGGAGCTGTTTGAGCTTGCCAAGGGGCGCACCTGCATAATAGTGGCACACAGGCTTTCCACCATAAAGAGCGCAAACGAGATAGTGGTGTTGACGCCCTCCGGCATAGCCGAGCGGGGCAGCCACAGGGAGCTTATGGCCCTTGGCGGCATATACGCCAACCTCTATAATTATCAGATAATAGACCTATAAAGGAACGAACAAGGTATGAAGATTACGGTCATAGGCTGCGGGCGCTGGGGCTCATTCATAGCATGGTATCTTGACAAGGTAGGGCACAGCGTGAGCCTTTACGGACGGGAAGGCTCGCCCCACATGAAACAGTTCAGGGAGAGCCGCACCAACGGCATAGTGACGCTGCCAAACAGCATACGGCTCATATCCGCCATGGAGGAGGCCGTAAAGACGGAGCTGATAGTGGTATCCGTGGGAGCCCAGTCCTTTAGGGAAGTGGCTGCGGACATAGCGGCGCATGGCTATAGGGGCGACCTTGTGCTGTGCATGAAGGGCATAGAGCAGGGCAGCGGCAAAAGGCTTTCGGAGATCGCCCTGGAATACCTGCCGAAGAGCGGCGTCGCCGTATGGATAGGCCCGGGCCACGTTCAGGAGTTTGTGGCGGGAATACCCAACTGTATGGTGATAGACGGCACATCGGAGGAGCTGAAGGAGCGTCTGGTGACACAGTTCAGCTCCAGCCTCATACGCTTCTATTACGGCCGGGATCTCATAGGCAACGAGGTAGGGGCCGCCGCAAAGAACGTCATAGGCATAGCGGCGGGAATACTGGACGGCATGGGCCTCACCAACCTCAAGGGGGCGCTCATGGCCCGGGGCACCCGGGAGGTTGCCCGGCTCATAGTGGCTATGGGGGGGATAGAGCATTCCGCCTACGGCCTCTGCCACTTGGGGGACTATCAGGCCACTGTGTTTTCCCAGTTCAGCCATAACCGCGCCTTCGGCGAGGCCTTCGCCAGGGGGGAGAAGTTCGGGAAGCTTGCCGAGGGATACTATACCGTGGAAGCGCTCATGGAGCTTTCGAAAAAGTACGGGGTGGATATGCCCATATGCCGCGCCGTGCATAAAGTGCTGTACGACGGCGCAAACCCCAGAGACGAGCTCACCGCCCTGTTCATGCGGAGCCTTAAAAAGGAGTTTTAGATGTACATAGACACCCATGCCCACCTGACGGACGGCGCCTTTGACCATGACAGGCAGGAGCTTATAAAGGGTCTTGCCGCCGGGGGTATAGGCAAAATAATAGAGATATCCTGCGACCCGAAGGGCTTTGAGGCCTCGGCGGAGCTTGCGGAAAAAAATCCCGGCATATACCTTGCCTTCGGCATTCACCCGGAATTCGCGGAAAGCTGTACGGAAAGCGATATCGCCGCATTGGGCGAATACCTGAAGCATCCCAAATGCGTTGCGCTGGGGGAGACGGGGCTGGACTACTACTGGAAGCCCTACAACAGGGAAAAGCAGCTTGAGCTGTTCCGCCGCCAGCTTGATATGGCCATAGAGCGGGACATGCCGGTTTCCATGCATATTCGGGAGGCATACGGGGACTGCATGGAGGTGCTGGAAAGCTACGGGGGAAGGATAAAAGGCGTTATGCACTGCTTTTCCGGCAGCGCCGAGATCGCGGAGCGCTGCGCAGGGCTGGGGCTGTACATAGCCTTCGGCGGTGCGCTTACCTTCAGGTCAAACAAAAAAGGCCCGGCGGCCTGCGCCGCCACTCCCATTGACAGGCTTCTCACCGAAACCGATTGTCCCTACATGGCCCCGGAGCCCCACCGGGGAGAGCGCAACGACCCCGGGTATATACCCCTCATCTGCGGTAAAATGGCCGAGATAAAGGGAGTAAGCGCAGATGAGATGGCCAAGAGGGTGGAGGAGAATGGGGCGCGGCTGTTCGGCATTTGAAATGATTTTTTGAAAAAAATCAATGCTTGACAAACGCCGCCCATACGTGTTATTATCCCAACAAATAATATATCCGGGCAGGGCAAACGGCCCATGCAAAAGGGAAAGGAGAGCACTTATGATAAACACCGCTATTACCATGTACGGCATGATGATGTGCTGCTCCATGTCCCTCGGGCATGGAGAGCGCTTGCGTTGCCTGCAATAAAGCCTTTTGTACTTAAAGGGCGGTGTTTTGATTTATAGGCCGTAAGCGCAGAGCTTGCGGCTTTTTTAATGCAATACTTCGGATTGGAGAAAAAGATGGAAGCACGTGAAATGATAGCCATAAGGGGCCTTACAAAGACCTTCGGCACCGGATCGGACGCCGTGACCGCCCTCAGGGATATAGACCTTTCCGTAAGGGCGGGGGAGATATTCGGCATAATCGGCCTCTCCGGGGCGGGCAAGAGCACGCTGGTACGCTGTATGAACTACCTTGAACACCCCACGGAGGGCAGCGTAACGGTGGACGGAAAAAAGCTGGGGGCGCTGAACAAGAAAGAGCTGCTCAACGCCAGAAGGGGCATAGGAATGATATTCCAGCAGTTCAACCTGCTCATGCAAAAGACCGCCCTCGATAACATCTGCTTCCCGCTGGAGATAGCGGGGGTAAGCAGAAAGGACGCCATAGACCGGGCAAGGGAGCTTCTGAAGCTGGTGGATCTTGAGGACAGGGAAAAGGCCTATCCCGCCCAGCTATCCGGCGGGCAGAAGCAGAGGATAGCCATAGCCCGGGCCCTTGCGCCCAGCCCGAAGGTGCTGCTTTGCGACGAGGCCACCTCCGCGCTCGACCCCACCACCACCCGCTCCATACTGTCGCTGCTGAAGGAAATAAACAGGACCCTTGGCATAACCATAGTAGTTATAACCCACGAGATGAGCGTTATAGAGGAGATATGCGACAGGGTGGCCATAATCGACCACAGCCAGATAGCCGAGGTGGGCGAGGTATCCGACATATTCATGAACCCAAAGACGGAGATAGCGAAAAGGCTGCTGTACGCCAGCGGCAGGCTGGGCGAGGAGGTGCTGGGAGAAAGGTGCCTGCGCATTATATTCGACGGAACCCAAACCTCCAGCCCGGTAATATGCGACATGGTGCTGGAGTGTGGCGCCCCGGTAAACATACTCTTTGCGGACACAAAGACGATTGAGGGCAAGATGCACGGCTACACCCTCATACAGCTTCCGGAAAACCGGGAGCTTGGAGATAAGATGAAGAAGTACCTCGATCTCCACGGGGTACAGTACCTTGAGGAGGCATACCATGTTTGATCCGCAGCTTGTGAAACTCTTTGGCGACGGCATACTGGAGACCTTATACATGACCCTCGTATCCACCGCCATATCCTACCTGCTGGGCCTGCCCATAGGCGTGCTGCTGACCACCTCCGCCCCCGACGGCATAAGCCCACGGCCTGTGTTGTACAGGACGCTGGACGTGGTGGTGAACATACTCCGCTCGGTGCCCTTTCTGATACTCATGGTGTGCGTGCTGGGCCTCACCCGCTTCCTGGTGGGTACCACAATAGGCTCCACCGCGGTAATCCCTCCGCTGGTAATAGCGGCGGCGCCATATGTGGGCCGCATGGTGGAAGGCTCCCTTAAGGAGGTGGACCACGGCGTAATAGAGGCGGCTCAAAGCATGGGCGCGTCGGTGTTCCAGATAATCACCCGGGTGCTGCTGCCCGAGAGCACCCCTTCACTCCTCAACGGCGCGGCGATAGTCACCACCACCATACTCTCCTACTCCGCCATGGCGGGCGCGCTGGGGGGCGGCGGCCTTGGGGCCATAGCCATAAACTACGGCTACCACCGCTTCCAGCCTGACATGATGTGGATCGCCGTGGTGCTGCTGGTGCTGCTGGTGCAGCTCATTCAGCTCATCGGCGACAGGCTGGTAGTGAAGTCGGATAAGAGAAGAAGATAGATAATTGAGCCGTCAGGCTTGATATATAAAAATTTTTATAATTTTTCAGGAGGAAAACAAAATGAAAAAGCTGATCGCAATCGTACTGACCCTTGTACTGGCGCTGTCCTTCGCGGCCTGCGCCCAGCCTGAGGCGGCCCCTGCCGAGACCGCAGCCCCTGAAACGACCGAGAGCGCCGCTCCCTCCGAGCTTGTAAAGGTCAAGGTAGGCGCTTCCGTCACCCCCCATGCGGAGATACTCAATGCTGTAAAGGATGAGCTCAAGGCGGCGGGTTTTGACCTTGAGGTGGTGGAGTTCACCGATTATGTGCTGCCCAACACCGCACTGGAGCAGGGGGATCTGGACGCCAACTACTTCCAGCATACCCCTTACCTCGAGAACTTCAACGAGGAAAACGGCACCCATCTGGTATCTGTAGGCAAAATACACTACGAGCCCTTCGGCATCTACGCAGGCAAGACCTCTGACCTCTCCGCTATCCCCGACGGCGGCTCCATCGCCATACCCAACGACGGCACAAACGAAGCCCGTGCGCTGCTTCTGCTGGAGGCTCAGGGCCTCATCAAGCTCAAGGAGGGCATCACCTTTACCGCTACCGTGCTGGATATAGCCGAGAACCCCAAGAATCTCAGCATCAAGGAGATTGAGGCAGCCCAGCTGGCCCGCTCCCTTCAGGACGTGGACGCGGCGGTCATAAACGGCAACTACGCCATTCAGGCCGGCCTCAAGGTAAAGGACGCCCTGGCCATAGAGGATAAGGACTCCATCGCCGCCGACACCTACGCAAACGTGCTGGTGGTAAAGGAAGGCCATGAGAACGACGAAGCCACAAAGGCGCTGCTTGCCGCCCTCCAGAGCGACACCGCCAAGAAGTTCATGGAGGAAAAGTACGAGGGCGCTGTCATAGCCGCCTTCTAAGGCATACAGCCATATAAATTTATTGGAGCCCCGGCAGGGGCTCTTTTTTTTGGTTATAATAAACGATAATATATTTTTAAGGTGTTGTTTTTAATGACGCAGGAATTGCACCGGTACCGTATAAAAAATGGCGGCGCGGTGGCAAAAGCGGCGCAAATAGGGCATAAAGGCCGAAGGATTTACTTTTTAAGATAATAAAGAAACAAGATTGACAAAATCTATACAAAAGTTTATTATTTTAATGCAGGAATAACTGCATAAAATAAGTAAGGGAGAAGGAAAAGAATGGATAATCTGCTGCATTTTGTTCAGACGGTGAACAGCTATCTTTCGGACTATATTCTGGTGATACTTCTTATCGGCGTAGGCCTCTGGTACTCCATAAAGACCAACTTCGTGCAGGTGCGCTGCTTCGGCGAGGGCATGAAGAAGGTATTCGGCAACCTCAAGCTCAACGGCGAAAAGCATGAGAGCGGCATGAGCTCCTTCCAGGCCCTCGCCACGGCTATCGCCGCCCAGGTCGGCACGGGCAACATCGTGGGCGCCTCCGGCGCGATACTCACCGGCGGCCCCGGCGCGATATTCTGGATGTGGGTAATAGCCTTCTTCGGCATGGCGACGATATACGCGGAAGCCGTGCTGGCGCAGAAGACCCGCATAAAGGGCGAGGACGGCCAGATAAAGGGCGGCCCCGTCTACTACATAACCACGGCCTTTAAGGGCGGCTTCGGCAAGTTCCTCGCTGGCTTCTTCGCAATAGCCATAATACTTGCGCTGGGCTTCTTCGGCTGCATGGTGCAGTCCAACTCCATAGGCTCCACCTGCTCCACCGCCTTCGGCATACCCAGCTGGGTAATGGGCGCCGTGCTGGTGGCTATCTGCGGCTTCATATTCCTCGGCGGCGTGCAGCGCCTTGCCTCCGTCACCGAGAAGATAGTGCCCATAATGGCGGCCATATTCCTCGTAGGCGGCCTTGCGATACTCATAGCGCGCATCAAGTACGTCCCCGCCACCTTCGGCATGATATTCAAGTATGCCTTTAAGCCCCAGGCCATAATCGGCGGCAGCTTCGGCGCGGCGCTGAAGATCGCCCTCAGCCAGGGCGCAAAGCGCGGCCTGTTCTCCAATGAAGCCGGTATGGGCTCCACCCCCCACGCACACGCCCTCGCCAACGTCGCTGAGCCCCACGATCAGGGCTGCGTAGCCATGATAGGCGTGTTCATCGATACCTTCGTGGTGCTGACCCTCAACTCCCTGGTGATAATCTCCACCATGTACACCCCCGACGGCGTGCTGGCTAACGGCTATATGGGCGCTGTTGTGGATACCATAGGCAAGGCAAATCTGGCTCAGACCGCCTTCGGCACCGTGTTCGGCGCCAACTTCGGCAATATGTTCGTGGCTATCTGCCTGTTCTTCTTCGCCTTCTCCACCATACTGGGCTGGAACCTCTTCGGCAAGATCAATATGCAGTACCTCTTCGGCGATAAGTCCTACAAGATCTACACCGTGATAGCGCTGGTGTTCATCTTCCTCGGCACCCTCGCCTCCAACGACCTGGTCTGGGAGCTTTCCGACATGTTCAATCAGCTCATGGTCATCCCCAACGTCATAGCCCTCTTCGCCCTCACAAAGATGGTTCAGGGCTGCACCAAGGGGCTCAAGAAGTAGGAAACAGAATAAGAGAAGCAAAAAAAGAGCCCTGCGGGGCTCTTTTTGCGTACCGTTTATTTGTTTAACGTTATCTCCCAGGGCAGCCAAAGCTCAAAGCCGGGGTGGAAGTAATAGCTCGCGGTGCAGGAAAGCTCGCCCTCGCTGCCGCTCCATTTCCATTGGGAGGTATCCTCCGGCGGTTCGGTGAAATATTCGGCGCAGTCCTTTTGCAGCTTTTCTACCTCTTCCGGCGCTTCAAGGGCTATGCCCGCCAGCCTCCAGAAAAGCGGGTAGTCGTCTGAAACAAAGGCGCTCAGCTGCTCCTCGTCCCCCGGCTTCTGATTATAGCCGAAGCTGATGCCGCACTGCCGCTCCACGCCGCCAAAAAGCCGCATATTGACCATTACGACCGTATTGCAGCCCTTTTTCGTGAGCCGCATTATGGCGATGTCGTCCGGAACCTTGTCGGTGGTCATACGGGCATCCTCCGCCTTGTAGCCGTCAAGCCCGGCCTCATCCAGCGCCCATTCCATCTCCCGCACGTCCTCCGGCGGGAAGGTATAGTCCCCGGGGTCAAATTTTTCGGTGCTTTTGCAGGCGGTGAGCAGGAGCAGGGGAAGGATAAGGGTTGTTATCAGGCGCTTCATGCTTTACTCTCCTTTATTTATTTTATTATTTTCGCGGCCTTCAGCACCATGCACGCCAGCAGCAGGAAGCCCAGATAGCCTATGAGCACGTAAACTATGTTCATAAGGCGGTTGAAGGGCAGCAGCAGGCTTGCCACTATACCTGCGGCGGCCAGTATCACGGCTATGCGCTTGAAGCGCAGGGAGCCCTCCTCAGCAAGGCGGAAGGCGGTCTGCCAGAGCAGCGGCACCGAGGCCGTGTATATGCCGGTGACTATCAGTATAGAGAACACCCCGCTCATCACGGGGCTTATGTGTCCCGCAAGTATCAGCATGGGTATCTGCGCCCCCGCAAGCTCGTCTATGTTCAGCATTATCGCGAAGTATATGAGCAGCATACCTATGTAAAAGGCGATAACGCCCCCCGCCGCGCCCACGGAGGCGCTCGCTATGCTCTTAGCCCGCCTGCCTATGGAGGTCAGGTAGCTTGCAAGCCATACCACGCTTATGCCCACATAGCTGACCGAGGCCAGCACCCAGCTCGGAGAGGCGCGCAGCAGCTTCATTTCGGGTATTCTGGCGATGGTCTCCGCCGCCGCGGTGAGGTTCGAGCGGCATATGGTTATCACGCCCATGAGTATGACCATGACTATCATAACAGGCCCTATGCGGCCCAGTATGCTCACCAGATTGTTCAGCCCCAGCATGACGGTTGCGCAGGCCAGCACGCCCACGGCTATGGCGCCGATTATGCGGGAAATGCCGAAATACTGCTCCACGGCTGCGCCCGCCGCCGCCACCATGACTATGAAGCAGAGGTAAATGGATACCGTGGTGAAATAGTGATACGCCCTGCCCAGCCTTTTGCCGCAGTAGTATACGTATACGTCCTCAGGCTTTTTGAACTGCTCCCGGTAGCCTGCGCGGATGAAGGACACCGCGGCGAATATCAAAAGGCCCATGCAAAGGAGTATGCTGAAAAGCCCCGCCATGCCGTAGCAGGCGAAGTATTGAAGTATCTCCTGACCTGTGGAAAAGCCGGAGCCCATCATGTAAGCCACATACGCCCCGGTTATACCGGCGGCGGCCCTTATATCTATTTTTTCCGAAGCTCCGGCCCTGCCCGCAGCGGCATTTATGGTCAAATTTTCAGAGCGCATATTAGCACCTCTTTTGTCTGAATAAGTGAACTGATGGTATTAAAATAACAAATAAGAGGGCAAATGGCAATACCGATTTTACTGGACAACCGTCCCCATTTCCTATAAACTCTTATATGGCCCTGGCCGCAAAGAAAGCGTAAATATTATAATTTACATATAAGGAGAACCAAAATGCGGATAACTACGCCGGAAAACGACATTCAGAAGGTACTGTTCACACAGGAGCAGATAAATGCCCGGGTTAAGGAGATGGGTGCGGAGCTTGCGGAGGAGTACCGGGGCAAGCAGCCTCTTATGGTGTGCATACTAAAGGGTGCGTCGGTATTCTATACCGACCTTTGCAGGGCAATGGACTGCGGGGTGTTTATGGACTTCATAGCGGTGTCCAGCTACGGCGCTAGCTCCAAGTCCACAGGCGTTGTGCGGATAATCAAGGATCTGGATTCCAACATAACCGGCCGCCACGTGGTGATCGTGGAAGACATAATAGACAGCGGCCTTACACTCCAGTACCTGAAGGAGCTGTTCGCCTCAAGAAAGCCCGCTTCCATGAAGACGGTATGCCTTCTTGATAAGCCCTGCCATGGGGGCGGGATAGGCGCGGACGCGGTGGGCTTTGACATACCTGACGAGTTCGTGGTGGGATACGGCCTGGACTATGCGGGCCATTACCGCAACCTGCCATACATAGGCGTGCTAAAGCGGGAGGTGTATGAGTAGGGGGGGATATAGACATTTTGCTTCGTATCCGATAAAATAATATCAGGCAGCAATGATGCTATTCATATTATTCAGGAGATCGGTGCTATGGATGCGACAAAGGGGAATATTTACGAGATACTCAACGGGAACAGGCAGTTTCTGATCCCCGTTTATCAGCGCTGCTACAGCTGGGACATTGAACAATGCGAGCGCCTTTGGAACGACATAGTAGAAATGCAGAAAAGAAAAAGGGACGGTCATTTTGTCGGCTCCATCGTAAACATTGCGGAAAAGGCCATGCCTACCGGAATTCAGAAATACATGATAATCGACGGGCAGCAGCGTATGACTACCCTTACGCTGCTGTTTATAGCATTGAGAGAATATGCAATACAAAATCCGGGGGATACGACGATTAACGCCCGGCGTATTGACAATATGCTATTAAAGAACGAGTATGAAAGCGGCGACGACAGATATAAGCTCCTTCTTACCGAAACAGATCGGGAAATCCTCATCGCCTTGGTTGAAGGAAAGCCCATAGCGGAGAATACAAAATCAAGGCTGCTCGATAATTACAGTTTTTTTGCGGGGAAAATAGCGGACATGGAGCTCCTTCCGGCAGAGATTTATGAATCCGTAGGCAAGCTTCAAATCGTAAACATTACACTTGACAGAACGCTTGACGACGCGCAGGCAATATTCGAGAGCCTGAATTCAACGGGAAAAGCTCTTTCGGAGTCCGACCTGATACGCAACTACGTTTTAATGGGCCTGGAGCCGAAGGAGCAGGCATATATCTATGAGCATCTATGGCGGCCGATGGAGAAGCTGTTTATGTATGAAACGCAGGACTCCGTTATGGACAGATTCTTCCGCGATTACCTGACGATGAAGCTTGCATACATACCCAAGCAGGGAAGGGTTTATGAGGAATTCAAGCTATACCACCTTAACTGTGAGTTTGAAACGATACGCGAGCTGTGCCAGGATCTTCTTACTTACGCTAAGTACTATACGGATATTGTTTACAAGCGCAGCGATAATCCCGCGTTTAAGCTTCTGTATGAGGATATTATAGACCTGCGGATGGAGGTTTCGTATCCGTTCCTGCTCAGAGTGCATAACGACTTTGCAAAGCATATTATTTCAGAGGAAGAATTCATCGAGATAATGCGCTTGTGCATAAGCTATGTCCTGAGAAGAAGCATCTGCGATATGCCGACGAATTCTCTCAATAAAACCTTTGCAACGCTTAAAAATGAAATACGCACAGAAGATTACCTGAATTCGATAAAGGCGTTTTTCATATTGTGCGAAGGGTATAAGGATTTCCCGAATGACGATAAATTCACCGCTGCTTTTGCAGCGAAGGATATTTATAATATGCGTTCCCGCAACTTCATTCTCAGCCATTTGGAAAACTATGGAAACAAGGCTCCTATACAAATAAAAAACTATACTATTGAACACATTATGCCCCAGAACGGCAATTTAAGCGTAAGCTGGCAAAAAATGCTTGGGCCGCAGTGGAAAGAAGTACAGAGAAGATATCTGCATACAATAGGGAATCTGACTCTTACGGCTTATAACTCTGAAATGAGCGATAATCCATTTATGACCAAGATGAATATGGAAGGCGGCTTTAAAGAAAGTGCGCTCAAGCTGAACGGATTTGTAGTAAAGCAGACGGAGTGGAATGAAGGCACTATAAAAGAGCGGGCTGACCAGCTTGCGAAAAAGGCACGGGAAATATGGGCGTTCCCGACCATGACGAAGGCCGAGCTTGCTCCCTATTGTGCGGAAAATAAGCCAACGGAAAGATACAGCTTGGATACATACGCCCCCAACGAATTTACAAGAGCTTTGTTTGAAGCTCTTGACCGCCGCATCCTGAACCTGTCACCCGACGTCAAGCGCGAATTCAAGAAGCTGTATGTTGCCTATAAGCTCGACACCAATTTTACCGATATAATTTTTATGAAGCAGAGATTGCGGATTTTCGTGAATATGAAGTTTGCGGAAGTCATCGATCCAAAGGGCATCTGCCGCGATGTTACCGGTCTGGGGCGCTGGGGTAACGGCGATGTGGAGCTTTCAATGGAACACATATCTGATACGGATCAAGTCATGGAGATAATCGAGCAGTCGTTTAAGCTTCAGGCGGATAGCGATTAAGTGTTCTCTTCATCATAACAACAAAAGACCCCCGCAAGGGAGGTCTTTTGTTATTGGCGGAGCAGGTGAGATTCGTCCGGCGGCACTGGGGCAGTGCCGCCGCCAGCCCGGGGAACTCGGAAACGATACACTGTATCGTTTCCGCCCCTCGCGGGGACGTTCCCTTCGAGTCCCATTTCCCAATCATCATTTCAACAAAAATATCCCCCTATTCGGGAGGATATTTCTGTTGGAGCGGGTAATGGGACTCGAACCCACTATCTCAGCTTGGAAGGCTAATGTGTTACCATTACACTATACCCGCATCCTTTGCCGCAACTCCGAAAGGTTGGAGCGGGAAACGGGGCTCGAACCCGCCACCTCCGCCTTGGCAAGGCGGCGCTCTACCAAATGAGCTATTCCCGCATATTAAAATCAACCTTAAAGTGGTGCGGGCGAAGAGACTCGAACTCATACACCCTGCGGCACCGGAACCTAAATCCGGCGCGTCTGCCAATTCCGCCACGCCCGCTGATGCCCTCTGCAATGCAATGCCTCATTTAAATTGATAAATGAAACAAAAACCGAATGCAAAGATTGGTGACCCGTCGGAGATTCGAACTCCGGACACCTTGATTAAAAGTCAAGTGCTCTACCGACTGAGCTAACGGGTCAAATCTGGCTGGGGTGGCAGGATTTGAACCTACGGTGCGGGAGTCAAAGTCCCGTGCCTTAACCTCTTGGCGACACCCCAATGATAATCCCAGGGGTTTTGATGAAAATGGGGTGAGTGGTGGGGCTCGAACCCACGACCTCCAGAGCCACAATCTGGCGCTCTAGCCAACTGAACTACACCCACCATATTAGCTTGTCAAACAACGCCGCCAAAAAGAAGATTGGCGCGCCTGCAGGGATTCGAACCCGGGACCTACGGCTTAGAAGGCCGTTGCTCTATCCTGCTGAGCTACAGGCGCATACCGTGTATCCTGCCCGCTGACGTTTAAATATTCTATCAACTTTTCTTCCGCTTGTCAACACTTCGGAGGCGTGTTTTTTGCCAAAAGCCAAAATATATTTAAAAATTGTCTCAAATTCATTCGTTCGGCGATTGTAATCCGCCGCCGAAACGATTACAATATATTTACACCGCGCTTAATTGACGGCTTTCGAGCGATAAGGGCGAGGACAATAAAAGTGAAAGGAATTGAACAGGATGAATGTTGCTGTTGAGGGAAAAAACATAGATATTACAGCAGGCGAAAGCATTCTTTGTGCACTTCGACGAGCGGGAACGGACTTTTCAAACCCGGCGGAAAAACCTGTTGCGGCTATGATAGGGGGAGAGGTCTTCAATCTGAATTACACACCCAAGCGCGAATGCAGCATACGGCTGCTGCGATATGGCGATGATGAGGGGCGCCGCGTTTATGAACGCACGCTGCAATTCGTTCTTATTATTGCCGTTCGAAAACTATTTCCGGGCGCAAGGCTTGTGACTCGTTACTCGGCGGGCGACGGACTTTACATTACTGTAGAGAAGGCGGGGACGGGTGCGCCGCTGAACGAGGCGGATACCGATTTGCTCCGCAGCGAAATGAAACGGATAACAGCGGCGGCATATCCGTTTGTTCGGCGAAGGCTTGATGTCCGCGATGCGATCGAGTTTTACACAAAGGACGGACAGCAGGATAAGGCAGAGCTGCTTCGCTGCCGGCGGTTCAGCTATTTCGATGCGTATTCTTGCCCGGATTACAGCGATTACATGGATTATTTTTACGGCGAGATGGCTCCGTCAACGGATTATGTTCATGTTTTTGAACTGCATACGCTTCCGGAGGCAATTGTTATGCTGCTTCCTTCAAAAGACGATCCCGCCGTTCCCGCAAAATATGAAAACAGTCCGAAATTGCTTGCGGTTTTCGCCGAGAGCGACCGCTGGGGGCGGCTTATGCATGTTGCAAATGCGGTTGACCTTAACCGGCGTGTTGAAAACGGAACCGTTCGCGAGTTGATTCGGGTTAATGAAGCTTTGCATGAAAAGACTTATGCGCGGGTTGCGGATGAAATTATCGCCCGCCGCGCAAAAGCCGTTATGCTTGCCGGTCCGTCGTCTTCGGGAAAAACGACTTCCGCAAACAGGATCGCAACCCAACTGCGCGCCGACGGACTGGATCCGGTTATGCTGTCGCTGGATGATTACTATATCGACCGCGACAGAATTCCGCGCGATGCAAACGGTGAAATGGATCTTGAGCACATCAACACTTTGGATATTCCGCGCTTCAACGGGGATCTTGCGCTTCTGCTTGACGGCTGCGAGGCGGAAATTCCGCTGTTTAATTTCAAAACAGGCAAGCGTGAGAAACAAGGCAAGGTGCTGAAGCTTCATCGCGATCAACCGCTCATAATAGAAGGCATCCATGCCCTCAATCCGCTCATGCTCGGCAGCTGCGATCCGAATTCCGTTTTCAGAATATATGTTTCTGCGCTTACAACGCTGAACCTTGACGATCATAACCGCATCCGCACGACGGATCTGCGCCTGCTTCGCCGCCTTGTCCGCGATTATGAAACGCGCAATGCAAGCATGGAACACACACTCGGAATGTGGGCAAGCGTTCGCCGCGGCGAAGCACGCTGGATTTTCCCTTATCAGGAAAACGCCGACAGGATATTGAACACAACTCTTCATTATGAAGTTGCCGTCCTGAAACGATTCGTTTACCCGCTGCTTGAGGCCGTTCCGCCGGACAGTGTGCATTACTGTGCCGCGAGGAGCATCGTTAAGTTCCTCAATTACTTTGCCGAAGCGGAAGTTGATGATGAAATACCCCCGACTTCAATACTGAGGGAGTTCATCGGCGGAAATACTTTCTATAAGTAAGCGGGAAACAGTCGGCAAATTAAAGGGATGGGCATCGATGCCGAAAGCTGCCGCAGAAATACCCGCATCGACCGAAAAGGAGGTATTTCTGCGGCTGCCGACTGTGCCGAATTTGCAAAAAAAAGCGGAATTTGCGAATATACTTTTTAATATAATGAGCGAACAGAGGGCAAAAAGGGGTTATAAATGTCGAAAGGAAATTGCAGCATTCCGGGAGGGGCATGAACAACACAGAAGGCAATGCGGCGTAAAA
>OHGW01000451.1_pt1 | contig 19348 bp, 9 predicted proteins | sample 1567821 | NCBI WGS metagenome assembly OHGW01 (sample SAMEA3879572, study PRJEB24766) | human gut metagenome | biome: human-associated habitat; feature: feces | place: USA | collected 1985/1987 | reverse complement strand
CTGCACCAGCTGCAGAATCAGACACTCAGAGAGGCTGCGTGCGCCGATGCCCGGCGGATCGAGCATTTGTATGGCATATAGTGCCTGCTCAAGGGAGAAAAACGGAATACCAAATTCCTTCGATAATTCTTCAAGTGGACAATCAAGATAGCCGCGCCCGTCGAGGCAGTCAATGAGAAAACGGCACAGATGCAGCATCCCATCATCTACGAGGCGCATTTGCCCAATCTGTTCGTTGAGGTAATCTCGGAAAGTCAGTTCCCGTGTCAGCACGGCAGAAATATCCAGTGCATTCCCAGAACCTCTCGGCATATCACGCCATGTTTCCTCACTGCGCAGTTCAATCTGTTCGTATTCAGATCGCATATCTTCGTTTGGCAGCTCTGTTTCATAGTAGGTCGGCATACACACATCCAACAATGGATTAGAAAGCGCCACATCCTGCACATACTCACATAGCTCCGGTGCAGAAAGCTGGAGGCAGTCCAACGACTGGCGCATCGTCTGCGTCAGCGCAAGCTTCTGCGATAAAACATGCGACTGTTTCAGCTCCACTATTATCCCCGCTCTCCATCGTGATGTCACATAGAGTATAGCATTTTTTCACCCGCTTAACAAGTGACAATTCACAGCCTGCATTGTAAGCGTCAAATGGGTAGAAAAATGGACCGACTCAACGAGTGCGGTCCATTTCAAATCAGGAGTTCTGTTGTAAAGAATGGCAGTCTGCCGGGGGCGTTGGCTGGCAGGAACTTGTCCGCCCAGCTGTCGTCCCTGGCGGCCATAATCGGCACGTTGGTCAGCAGCCACGTCAGATAGCGGTACGGATCCAGCCCACTTTCTTTCGCCGTTTCAATCATGCTGTAGATCACGGCGCTGCCCTGTGCGCCCCAAGGCGTGTTGGCGAAGAGAAAATTCTTCCGGCCAATCACAAAGGGTTTTATGGAACGTTCGGCAAGGTTGTTGCTCAGCTCCAGCCGTCCGTCCTCCAGTACACGGATCAGATACGGCCACTGTTCCTTCAGATAGTATATGGCTTTGCCCAGCGCAGATTTTGGCGCAGCGTTGGTTGTTTCTGCCCATGCCAACAAAGCGTCCATCACGGGCTTGGACCGTTTCAGACGCTGCGTATGTTGTTCTTCGGGTGGCAGTTCTGCTAATTCCTGCTCAATAGAAAACAGTCTGCTGCAATACGCCTGTCCCTGCAAAGCCGCAGCATTTGCCTGTTCCTTCTGCGACAGGGACTTTACCGCCTCGTCAAACTTGCGGCGCAGATGCGCCCAGCAGCCAACCACACGGATGTGCTCCGGCAACCTGTGGTAGCTGGGATAATGTGATAGCCGGGGTATCCGTCCGCATGGAGCCAGCCGGAGAACTCCTTGAGAGAAGTCTCGGCGTTGCTGGCCTTTCGGTCGGGCCGGTACTCATAGAGGATCATCGGCTGCGAAGCGTATTTCCCTGTTCGGTAGAGCCACATGTAGCTCTTGGATTGTGCGGACTTGCCCGGCTCCTTCAGCACCTGAAGCGTGGTTTCATCGGCGTGAAGGATCTGCTCTTTCACAAGTCGCTTTTTCATTTCCTCATAGATCGGCGTCAGCCAGTCGTCGGCAGCACGGCCGAGATTGGCCTCATACTGCGCACACTGGAGCACCTCATGCCACTTCCAGGTGTAGTTGTCGTTGTTGGCATTGATGACCTTATAGAGATTGAAGGCATCCTGGGTGTCGAAGGTCTCGGTGTAGGTGGGTTCAATGCTGCTGCCATAGCGCACAGCATTGGTGTTGGCAGGTTGACTGCGCTTCGTGCCGTTGATGGCTGTGATGGCATAGATATAGTTGCCAAGCTGGTCGGGGAGCTGTTCGCTCAGGCTACGGTTCTCCGTAGAGGAGGCCACGGTGACGGTGCCAGGATAGCGCACCACATCGTAGGTGAGCGGGCCCACATAGCCGTCGTTGACACCACACTGGGGCGCACCCCAGGTGACGGTGGCCTGTCCGCTGGTGGAGATGGAGAGGCGCGCCGAAGTGGGAGGCAGGGGCTCGTCGAAGCCAACATACTGCGTCTTGCGCACCACGGGGGCAGCACCGGCCTCGTTGGAGACTTGAAGACGGAAATAGGTCGTGCCCTCGCGGACGCTCACGGGTGCGCTGACCTGCTGGCCGGGCGTGGCCGTGCCGGAGGCGATGGTACGCTGGTTGGCCTTGACGGTGTAGCTGACCGATCCCGAGAGCGAAGCGCCACCATAGGTCTTGGTCGGAGCCGTGAAACTGACCGTTCCGGAGGTGGAGCCACCGTCGAAGGCGATACGGAAGTCGGCGACGGCTGCAGGAGCGGCAGCTGGAGGCGTGGCATCGGGGATGCCCATGCCAAGGATCTGCTCGTTGTGGGGCATGTCTGCGATGAGGGTGGCAGCACCCGAAGCAAGATCAACGGTGTAGAGAGCTGCATGCTTGTCCTTGTCGATGCAGGCCCAGTAGAAGACGTCGTCATCCTGATCGATCTCACCGCTCTGGCCGTAGCTCTGGCGCGAACTTTCGGCCACACTGACGCCCGTCGGACCGACGAGACGCTCCTCACCCGTCTCGGTATCGATGCGGTAGAGGTTGCCGTCGGTGGCCACGCCATAGACCGCCTCGTAGGAGGTGACACCGAGGGCCACATACTTGTGCTGCGACTCGGCGATGGTGGTGCGCTCCATGGCGTCGTAGTCGATGACGCCAAACTCAAAGCCGCTGAGCGCGTTGTTGTAGAACTGACCATATACCTTGCCCGTAGCGCGGCTGGAGGCCGTTTCTGTGGCGATGAGCGTGGGGTCGGAGACCAGGGTAGGCACAATGGTGGAGTGCCACTTGCCGTCAGTGCTAAACTGATAGTGGGTGACCTTCAGCATATTTTCCTCCTTGACGTAGTGGACAGCGTCGTAGAGCCCGTCGTGGAGCGCGCCGCCACCGTTGGGCGACATCGTGTGGACCGCATCGACGAGCAGGTCGCTGAAGGTGGGAGAGGCGCCAGCCGTGAAGGCCATAAAGCCATAGTCGGCGCTGCTGGTGGGCCAATCGGTGCAGGAGCCCATATAGCCCCAAAGGGTTCGCTGAGCCGCCGTGCCGGCTGCCTGGAGGGGGAAATGCCACGTGGGGGCATGGGTGTCCTGGGCTAAGGCTGGCGGAGCGACAAGAAACAGCGATAGGGCAGAAAGGAATAATTGTCGGATCGGTTTCATTCGTGTTGTCTTTTGATAGGTGAATATATCGGAAGCCGCAGTAGGCAAAGATACAGGCACCACCACCTTCTGGACGAAGCTCTGGTTGCCGTCGGTGGCGCGCAGGATGTAAAGGCCAGCCTTGAGATGGTCGGCGGAGACCTGCTTGCCGCTGGCGTCATAGACGCTGACGGTGCCGCGGTAGCCGTTGAGATTCAACTGTCCGTTGCTGACGGTGAAGACGGGCACGAGCTGCTGACGCGTCTCGCGGATGGCGCTGACGGGCGCCTCAGCGTCGATCTCACACTTGGCAGCATTGACGATATGGCCCGAGATGCCGTCGATGAGGAGGCAGACCAACTCGACATTGTCCTTGTTCTGGACCGTCGTGGGCATTTCAAGATCTCTGAAGCTCTCCACATCCTCTTCTTCCTCCACGCTCTTGGGCACACTGTTGGAGAAGCCGTCGAAGGAGTAGTTCATGCGGGCCACGTGGTTCATCTCCGTGTCCTTGTAGTAGCCCTGCTGGTAGGCGATCATGCCACTCTCGAGGAGGACGTAGGAGAGACGGTAGTTGAGTCCGCTCTTGGCGGTGAAGAAGTTGAGGTTGGTGCGGACGGTGAACGTCGTCTTGCTGGCGTCGGTGTAGCCTGCGACGACACCCACGGAAGCCACGGGCTGCTGGGCGGCAATCACCTTATAGACACCCTCGAGGTTGGCCGAAGAGGGGTTGATGGACTGCGAACGGTCGCGCATGGCATAGGAAGAGGGATAGCTCGTGAAGGTGAGCTTGTCGTAGGAGCTGGTGGCAAACTGGTCGTCCTTGTGGACGGCAATGCCGATAAAGGTGTCAGGATACTTCTCCGTCATGTAGTTGAAGCCCTCGATACCGCGCGTGCAATAAGGACACCAGGTGCCCGTGCCCTCCTCGAAGACGACACGCTGCACGGGGAGAGTATTCATCACACGGATGGTGGAGTTGGCCACGTTGTTGCCCTCGTAGGCGTCGGCCTCGCCATTGACGCTGACGAGGCGGATCTGTACGCTATGCTTGCCCAGGGAGGCGTAGCCGGGATGGGCGATGCTGAAGTCTTTCTCCATGTCCTGGCCAAGGGTCTGCTTGATTTCCTCGGTCACCTCCTCGCCACCGTCGATGCTATAGGCCACCTGGAAGCGGCGTCCGATGGCGGTGCCCATGTTGCGGATGGAGAAGTTGATGTTGAAAGGCTTGCCAGCCTCAGCAAGGATGTCGTTGGAGCAGAAGAGCCAGTAGTCCTTCGGCAGGTCGTCGCCGCTGATTTTGGCCTGGATGGAGAGTGCGAGAGCGTGGTCCTCGACCGCATAGTTCTTCCAACCGTCGCCGAGGTCAGCCCAGCAGCCGTTCTCGTTGTACATCGTGGAGGATCCCAGGGCGTAGTCGTCGGACTCAAACTCATAGCCGATATAGAAGCCCTCGCCGTCGATGGTCCAGGGCTCGGCAAACTTGATCTCGTTGAATCCGCTCAGCTGGTCGCGCTGGGTGCGGGTGGTGATATACTCGCCATTGAGGTCCTTGGTGACAAAGACCTTGACGGTCTTGGCCTTGGCGGCCAGTCCGACGCGGACGTAGGAGAGCTGCTTGCCCTCGTACATCTTCGAGATCTCGGCCGGGATATAGATGGCTCCCTTGCCCTTGTTGACAGATCCAAACTGGTCGTTGACAACACTGTTGCAATAGCCCCAGTTGCAGGTGACGGCCTGCAGCTGCTGGGTGATGGCAAAGAGGAGTAATGGAAGAATCAGTAAAATTTTCTTTCTCATCAGTCTATTAATAAAGATAAATATGAATGGGGAAAAATGGGCCAGGCTGGCCTGGAAGGAATTCCTTGGACGACCGCTGGCCCATTTGCTCCGAATTGGATTATGGTATGAATACTTTCTGCGTGGCGGTGACGGAACCATTGGTCACCTTGACGATATAGACACCCTTGGAGAGCTGCGTGGCAGAGACCTCGCGTCCGCTCATGTCATAGACGCCGACGATACGGGCACCATTGGTCGTGGCGAGCGTGGATCCCAGCACCTCCACCCGCGGCTGCAACGGCTCGTTGGCGAGGTCGTCGATGGCGGTGAGGTCGAGCACGGGGGCCTGATTGGTGTTATAGACAGAACGGTTGCGGACGTTGTTCTCGTCCCAGTTGCTGACGAAGGACACCACGCGCAGGTGCTTGCGATTCCACGACGGGTCGAGGTCGGCGGTATAGCTGCGCTCGAAGTCGTAGTTGGTGATGTCGATGGGGTCGCCCCAGATGCCCTCCTCGCTCAGAACGGCACGGATGACGCCATTCTGGATGAACTGCGGTTCGGGGCAGCCCTTCTGCGTGGTTGTGGGAATGCTGTCCTCCACGAGCCATGTCGTCATGCGGAGACTGTTCTGCAGCGGCATCTCGTTGACGCCAGCATGGCCCTTGATGCGCACTTCGAGCTTGCCCGTGGCGGCTTGGACGGTGGGCTGGATGTCGAGGTCGATGAAGGTGAGCGTCTCGCCGAGCTGGGCGAGGATGGCGGTGGTCTCCTCACGATAGGGTGAGAAGTAGGCCGGACCCGGCTCCTCGAAGCCCGTGATGCGGCGACGGTCGAAGCAAACGGCGGGGACAAACGTAGGATAGCCTCCGTAGAGGGCCTCGTAGTCGGCCTCGTTGCCAAACTTAAACTGATCGACGTTCTTCTGGTAGTCGTCGTGGTGCTTCACCCAGATAACGTCGCCCAACTCGGCCAGCGCATTGCGGTAGAGTGTGTCGGCGATGTAGGAACCCTCGTAGCCCTCGGAGGTAAACTCCTCGAAGAGCGGGCGATGGGTTTCAGCCTTGGCACCCTCCTTGATACTATAATAGTTGTAGAGTGTGATGACGTTGTCCTTCATGTCAGGATCCAAGTCGCCATTCACCTCGGCTACCGTGAATGTTCCGTTGTAGTTGCCCTCGAAGGGGAGGGAGATGTCGCGCAACCTGACCTGCGTAGGCTTGTTGTTGGGGACAGAGAGGCCGTCGGTGAGAAATTCGGCCGTGCGCAGACCCTTGGCCTCCACGATGATGGAGAGCGACTCGATGGGGTCAGTGCCGTTGTTCTGGATATAGGCTATATAGTCCTTGGGGATGTTCTGAGTGGAGTAGCCGCTAGCGTCGGCGGGCGCAAGACTCATCAGAGAAATATCGTTCTGGGGCTTGGTGTCGCCCGTGATGACGGCACGCACGCAGAGGTTGCGGTTGATACCCACGGTGTTATTGAACCACGTGCCGTTGTCGCCATACCAGTTTTTCTTGCCCACGGCGTAGGTGCTCTGGTCGAAGAGCAGGAAGTCGTAGGGACCCTGGTTGCCCTGGATGTTATAGCCGACGTAGAGGGTCATTCCCTCCTTGATGGTCACGGGCTTGCTGAGTTTCACATGGTTCCAGCCGCTATGGTACTGACCCGAGCTGAGGGTGACGCTGGAGAGGATGGATCCGCCGCCTAACGATCCCTGCATCTGCTTGAGGTCTGTGCAGACGAAGACCTGGCAGGAGAAGCCGCGCGCGGGGTCGATGGCAAACTCCACGGCCTCGATCTGGTCGCCGACATACTTGTCGAGCAGGTTCGCATCGAGCTCGATGGCTGCTCCCACGGCGTGGGGCAGACCGTCATCCTGCAACATCAATCCCGGGAGACGGGGCTCATCGACGCAGTAGCCGAGGCGCATCGTGTCTGTGGAGGCAGAGGCGCGGAAGGCGGCCTTCGGCACCACCCCCTCTTGGGCTGCGGGAAAAACGAAACCTCCGTCCACGGGAGTCTGCGCACAGAGGTCGCAACCCGCGGCAGAGATCAGTGCTACCGCGATCAGGGAAATTGATTTCTTAAAAACGCTCATTACCTTTTACCTTAAAAGTAAATATTTGTATCGCTACAGAAATATAAAAAAGACTGTATTGGTTGTGATAGGAAAAGAAGAGTGGGCAGGAGATCGTAAGCGTCGGCCTCCAACCCACTCTTGTCGTATTCAATCAGATTACTTCACGTTGATCTTCTTGACCATCACCTGGCCGTCGGCTGCCGTGGCGCGAACCACATACATGCCCTTGGCAAGGTTGAGGCGGGCGCTGCTGCCCTTGAAAGAGCTGACGAGCTTGCCACCCACGGTATAGACCTCGGCGTTGACCACCTGGTCGAAGGCGAGCAGACCGTTGGCATAGGCCACGTCGGCACCGACAAGCTGCACGCGCTCCACGCCCGTGGGATCATAGATACCCAGGAAGAGGATAGGCAGCTCGGGGCGAGACCAATAGCCACCAGAGTTCATGAGCGTACGCTCCACATATCCTGTGCTCCAGTCGTTGTTGTAGATGTGCCAAAGGGCGCACATGTTGTAGCCCGTCGTGCCCGACTTCTCGCAGATCACGGCGAGGTTCTGCTCGTTGTTGTACTCGAACGGCGTGTCGAGAGCGAAGGAGATGAGGTGATCCTTGCCCGGCTCGAAGACCATCTGGCCCTCGACTACCAACTCGCGGTCGCTGGGCAGCACGAGGTCGCCCTCGCCGGCGAAGGACTTCTTGTCCGTGTGAGCAAGGTAGATCTTCACGTCCACGGGGTTGCTGCGGTCGGTGAGGTTGTCAGCACCGTCGTACATCCAGCCGATACGCTTGATGACACCACCCTTGATGGTCTTGATCTCCTCGGGATAATAGACGCTCTGAGAGTACTCGCTCTCGGAGTCGTTCCAGAACAGACCGAAGGAAGAGAGGTCCTCCTTATGGCCAGTGGTGACGATATTGGTCCAGCCCTGTGAGCCAGCCTCGAGCACCTTGAGGGTCTTGACGGCCGTGGTGTCGTTGGCACGCACCTCGTCGCCATTGGCCACTACGACGCCATAGAAGTCCCAGACGCCGTCGTACGGCGGGTTGAAGGAAACCTTCACGTCGGCAGTCTCGCCGGTCTTGAGGAGCTCGGTGCCCGTACCGGAACCAACCTCAACCATCTTGCCCTCATTGTCCATGAGCAGCTTGACGGTGTAGTTCTCCTGGTCCTTGGAACCGAGGTTGCGCACCTTGACCGTGCACTCGTTGGCCTGCTGGGCCACAGCCTCCAAGACGCCGTCGATAGACGTGGCGGCCATATCGCTCTCGGCGACATAATCGACCTTGAGACCGAAGAGTTTGAAGATGTTGTACTTGTCAACCGTCTTCACTCTGAGCGTGTAGTAGTAGGTACCAGAAGAGGGAGCTACGAAGTAGTCCTCGTACTTCTCGCGGTGGTACGGCTCAGCATACTGCTCACCCTCGCGGGAAGCGATGATAGTAGCGCCATCCTGCGACTCGCTGTTGGTGCCTACGCCCACATAGAGATCGAAGTAAGCATCATCGAAGAAGTCGGCCTGGAAGTCGGTCGTGAAGCGGTAGGTCTTGCCCTCCTCCAGGTAGAGAGGCGGAGAGATCAACGTGCCCTCTACCGTGCCAGTAGTGGTACCGTAGCCGATCATGCACTTGTAGTCGTCGCTCCATCCACCAGCATAGTAGAAGTAGATGCTGTTGTTCATCTTGTTCGTGCTCCAGCGGTCAGCATCCGTCTGCGTGTCGAAGGCGAGAGAGACCGGAGTCTTCAGGGCCGCGCCAGCCATGATAGGATTGGAGGTGGCGATGGCACCAGCACCCTTGGCGTTGACGGCCTGGACGGTATAAGAATAGCTCTGCTGCTCGCCGAGCGTGTTGTCGGTATATTTCGTGTCGGTCACGTTCTCGGCCACGACCACGCTGTCCGGCAGACGGGTGATCTTGTAGCTGAGACCCTCGGTTCCGATGTAGCCATTGTTGGCACCCTTCTCAGGAGCGGTCCAAGAGATATCGACACCCGTGCCGTTCTTCTCCAGCATGATGTTGCCCACAGCGCCCGGAACGTCGATGCCCATGTAGCAACGGATACTGTCGATCACACCATTGCCCTTGTCGTTGGCGGCGAGGACATAGTAGGTGTTGATGCCGTCGGTCGGATTCTCGTCCACCCACGACATGGCCGTCTCCTTCTCCGTGGCGGGAACAGTAGCCAGCAACTGTGAGTTGGCGATGAGGTCAGCCGTCTTGGTCAGCTCGGTGGTGGCGTAGCCAGCGTTCTTGCGGTAGATCTTGACCGTCTGGAGGTTGGCGAGATCGTCGCCAGCCCAAGTCTTGGACGGCGTCACCCACTTGATGGTGTCCTTCATCGCACCATTGAGGTCGGCCTGAGCGTCGAGACCCGACACGCGGGCAGGAGCGGCACCATTATCAGCCGTCAGGTACGGGATGTAGAGACCCGTGAAGTGGTTGCCCTGGTTGAACCAAGCAACGCTCTGGCTAATACCCGTGGTGGGATTGACCTTGTAGAGAGACGTTGAACCATAGTCGCTGCAGGGGAGGTAGTAGAGGTCGCCCGTGCTGTTGTCGAAGTACATCGTGGAGAAGTAGATGGAGTTGATGTCCTCACCCCACTCCGACTGCATCTTCACCTCGCTGATGCGGTTGAAATTGCCGTCCATCTTGACGAGGTTGGTACCCTTGACAATGCCGTCAGAACCACCATACTTCTGTGCGAACCAGGCGTTGCCCTGTGTGTCGAAGCAGAAGTCCCAATAGAGACCGTCCATGTCCTTCACCTTCGTGAAGAGGTCGTTGAGGGTGGTAGCGTTGAGGTTGACCTCGTAGAGAACCGTGTAGCCCAAGTTGGGATCGCCGTTCTCGTAGTCAGCACCCAAGGCGTACATCACCTTCTGGACGGGGTCGTAGGCCATGGCATACTTGTAGCGTCCGTTGTACCAAGCTGTCTGCTCCACATCGGGCTCGGCGAGGTCGGCAAACTGGAAGACGTTGGTGGTGTCGCCCGTGAGCATATCGACCTTGGCCAGTGCCATCGGCATGTCGCCATAGGTGTAGTGCATGTTGAAGAAGGCGTAGTAGGTATCATTGGAAGAATCGTAGGCACCCATGTAGATACCGCGCTGCTGATCCTCGTTGTACTTATCGTGGTGGATGTACTCGTAGATCTTCGTGAAGTTGAAGCTGTCGCCAGTCTGCCACTTCACCCATGAGCGGTGCTTACTCTGGTCCAGACGCTGGCCAGCATACATCGTAATGCCCTTTTTCTTGTCGTCGATGGCGGACGGCAAGTGGAACTGCGGGGCCTTCATACCTGCATTGGCCACAGGCGCCAAGGGCTTCGGGAAGGCGTTGACCGTAGTCTTCTGTCCCAAGGCCGGCGCTGCAGTAAGTCCTGCAAGCAAGAGGCTAAGATAAACTTGTTTCATAAACGAATAAATTTGAATGATGAATAAATCTTGTTTCCTAATATTCTTCGTCTTCGCCCATCCTGACGGCTTGCGCCGACTGAGGAGGGGAAGGCTGCTGCCCTGGCGGAAGAAGTGCTCCCGCCACGGCAGGCTGCCTTTATCGAATGACTACTTTCTGTGTCAATACCTGGCCCTGGACCGTGGCCCGGAGGAGGTAGAGTCCGGCAGGGAGGCCCGCCACGCCCAACTGGCGGGTGTTCTGTCCCTTGGCGACGAGGGCGCCCGTCTGACTGTAGAGGGCGACGTGGTCGCAGGTGGCGGGCAGGAGGAGGCGACCGCTTTCCAAGGCCACAGCCATCTGGCCTGCGTGGCCCAGCTGGATCGTTCCCACTCCCGTGGCGCTCTTGTAGGCCACAGCCACATAGGGCAGGGAGGCCTCGGCCCACACATCCTCGCTCCACTCGTCGGCGCCGTCCATGCGGGCTGCGCGCGGCTGCTCCGTGGCGATACTGTAGGACCAGACGGGATGGGTGTTGAGGGCGTCGGGGAGCGTATTGCTGCCGCAGAGCGACTCAAACTTCATGAGCAGGTTGCCGCCCGTGTAGCGGTAGGGCTGGTCGAAGGGAATCTCCAGGAGCGTGTTCTCCTGGTTGCCGACGATGGCTACCTGACCGTCGAAGACCTGGGTGAACTCCTCGGTGTCGAATTCGCCACGATACTGGTTGTCGTCTTGGCAGAGTTTGGTGCGGTCGCTGCGCTTCATGGAGATGCGGGCGGGGAAGACAAACTTGCCGTCCATGTGGCCGTCGTAGAAGAAGCGGATGCCCGTGAGGTCGATATCCTTCATGCTCATATCGCTCTCCAGGAAGAGGGCCTGGACCTGAGAGTAGGGAGAGCCGACGTAGAACGGCATGTTCCAGCCATAGGTCTCCTCATCCTCCACGTCGAGCGTGAGCCAGCGCTCCGCCGTCTCCGCAGCTACCGTCACCTCGGCGGTCTGCGGGGCCACGTTGTCGGCAGGATAAGTATCGCCATCGAGCACCACGCGGCCTACGATATGGATCTTGCCCTCATGGGTCGGCGTCCAGCCCACGGCCACGCTGACCGTGGTGTCCTTCTCCACGCGGAGACCCTTCTGCGTGCCGAGCACCTCGCCCGTATTGGCATCGACAATCTCCACCTGGTAGTTGTCCACGGCAGCCGATCCCTCGTTGCCCACGATGACGGAGCTATACTGCTTCACGTTGCAGTTGGCCGTGGCCGAGGCCTTGAGTTCGCGGGCGCTCAGGTCGGTGGCCGAATACTCGCGCAGGGAGACGTCATTGATATAAATCTGCGATTTCATCGCTTCCGAGATGGCGTGGAAGGCGATGAAGCCCTCGCCCGACTTGTCCACCTTGAAGTTCTTCTTGCCCGAGAGGGTGAAGCCCGAAGAGGTGTGGAACTCCTCCGGATCGTCGATGATGGTGGTCAGCGCGTCGGCAGAAGCCTGGTGGCCGAAGGCTACCTGCATCTTCTCCATCAGCGCATCCATCGACTGCGTGACCCAGTTGGCCGTGGCGTAGGTGTAGCGGATCTGATAAGTCTTCGAAGCATCGAAGGTGAGGGGCGGCGAGACCAGCCAGTCGTCAGCCTTGAGGTCGGTGGAACGATCGTACATGGCGCAGGAGCGAGTGTAACTGGCCTGAGCCTGCTCCGTGGGACGGAAGGTCCAGGTCTGGGCGTCGCCATTGGCATTGATGACGGTCCAGCGGTCGAAGTCTATCTGGCTGTCGAGGGCCGAGGCGAAGGGAATGGCCTCCTGTCCTCCGAAGGCAATGGTCTGGGAGGTGGCCGAAAGGCCCACGCCCTTGTTGTTCTTGGCCGTGACCACATAGCTGTAGCCAGCATGGGCGGGCACCTTGTCCTCCACCTTGCGGTCGGTCGTGCCCGTGGCTACGACCACGTTGTCGGGCAGACGGGTGACGTCGTAGCTGAGCGTGGCAGCATTGTAGTAGCCCGCATGGGCGCCCGTCTCGGGAGCGTCCCAGGTGATGGTGGCCAACGGGCCGCTGGTGGTGACACGGATATTGAGAGGTGCGCCCGGCGTGTCCTCGCCCACATAGACGCGTGCTTCCTTATATACGCCCTCGCCAGCCTGGTTGTAGGCGGCGATGCGATAGACGTGCTCACCCTCGGCTACCTGCGTGTCGGTCCACTGCTTGATGTCGTCGGTGGCCGAATAGGTATGGGTCCCGACGAGCTGGCCGTCGCGGTAGATATGGGCGCCATCAATGCTCTGAAGGTCGCCCAGGCGGTAGTTCCTCATAGGATAGTCCCACTCCATCTGCACCTTTAGCGCGCCCTTGGGGTCGGCCTTGACCTTGAAGCCGTGGACATAGGAGGGAGCCTCATCGGCCACATACTGATAGGGAATGGCAACGGCAAGGAGCTGCGGATCGTTCTGGATCGGCGTGGCGCTCAGTTTGAGACCCGTGGCGGGATCGATCTCGACAAGGCTCGCCCCACCGTCGCTGGTTTGGGCGACCCACCAGAGGCGATGGGTGGTCTTGTCAAACTCCATCGACTGGGTGTAGTCGCCGATGCGGACGCCCGTGCCCGTGCTGGGACTGACGGTCTCCACCGTGCAGGTGCGGGAGGCGGGGTCGATCGTGCTCTGGTCGATGCGCACGAGCTGCGTCTTCTTCATCAGTTTGTCGGGAGTGATACCATATATATAGCCGTTGTCGGCCGACATCGTGTAGAGCGGCATGTCGATCGTCGCCACCTTGGTCAGGGCGTAGGTCACGGTGCTGATCTCGTAGATATCGGTCTTCCAGTAGGTCGGGACGGCCGTCTCGCGCTGGTCGTTGGCGTTGTAGTGCATACCAAAGAGGCGCTTCGTCTTGGGATCGTAGGTCATCTCGTTGAGGATGAGATACTCGTCGGTGGAGGGTATCTCGCGCTTCGTGGTGAGCTCGCCCGTGAGCGGGTTGATGGCGCTGAAGGCGCGCGGCATGATGGCGTTTTGGTAGATCGTAGCCTCATAGACGATGTACTCGTCGCCGACGAAGGTGCCGGCCTGGAGCGAGGGCGTCTGGCCTACGACGTTGCCGTAGTCTTTCGTCAGGGAGTAGGCGCCAGGATTCTGACTTTGGAGGTTGACGAAACCGAAGGTACGGTATTTCGTATCGTAGGCAAGATAGCCAAAGAGGTTGGCCTCGCCGTCGGGCACGTCATAGATCAGCGACCGGGTGGGGAGGTTGTCGGCGGATGCCGAACCGCTTACCAGCATCGCAGCCATCGTGAGAACTGACAGGCGTAATGATTTCTTCATGTCTTTAAATATCGGTTTTATTCTTATTGCTGCAAATTTAAAAACAAATCTGTACTTATCGCCGAATTTAGCAAAAGGTTCTCTTACTGTATTGCGCAAAATTGTAAACACTCGCGCTTTTTTCGGGGAAAAACACGACAATAGCGTCATCTTACTCCCCCTTTTTCGGTTTTCTAATAACAGAGGCAACCTTACAGCAACTGCATAAACATAAGAAAGACATAAAACCCGGGCTTCCACGGGCCAGAAAGGATCACTTCCCTACCCGATGGCGCTTTCCTCAAAAATCATCGGTTTCATGGGGAAAGGAAGAAAAAGAAAAATGGAAAAGAAAAATGGAAAGGGCAAGCGACGAGAGCTATGTCGCTTGCCCTTCTCGATGAAGAAAATGAACGCCCTCGCGGCGTATTTACCAAACAAATATAGTGATGTTAAACAGACGAAGTGTATTATGCGTTGAATTTGCTAAACTTGAATGTGGTCTCGTTGATCTTCACATGATAGACACCACCCGAGAAGGCCGTGAGGTCGATGGGCTGGCCCTTCCAGTCGGCGTCGCTCTTGACCTTGCGGCCCGAGGCGCTGAAGATGCCCATGCAGTACTTGCGCGAGGGGTCGTAGCCCTTGACGTGGATGATGTTCTCACCCGGGCGAGCGTTGAGCGTGAGGCGACCACCGTCGGCCTTCAGTCCATAGACGCCCGTGGCAAGATTGAAGATGACCTCGTCGATGTCGGAGAGACGATAGCTGTCGGTGCCGTCCTGCTTGTTCACCTGCATGGTATTGCCAGAGAACGTGATGGCCTTGACCTCGCCCGGCGCATACGCATGGGAGTCATGCTGGTTGGTCGTGACGGTGATGTAATCTCTTGCGGTAGCACCCGTCGTGATGGCGAGGGCGGCTATCAGAAACAGCTTTTTTCTTCTCATACTATTGGTCATTAATAAGGTTTTGCCCCCGACGGGAGCTCGATTGACATGGCGAAATTACGACGAGAAAACGAACCGTGCAAATTTTTGGGCAGATTTCTCACTTTGCCATGTGGCACATTCGTTTCAGTTTCAAAAAGCTATCTATCAAGCCCTTACAAAGACCATCGCGACAGAAAAACGGGGATAGAAAGAGGCGAAATGCCACGAGAAAAGTCCGAAATCCAACTTTTGCAACAAGAAGAAGGAGGAAAGCTATTCAGCTTTTTGCGGTTCGCAAACTTGGTCGGTGCGGAATAATTTCGTAACTTTGCAGTTGGATGCGGCCAAAGGCTCGAGACGAAGCAAGCCCCCGCCCACGACTTAGAAACAATTGACATGAAACCAAGACTTCTACCTTTCTTATATAGCCTCCTGCTGCTGGCGGGCCTCCTGACGGCCTGCAACCCGAGCGGCAAGGACAACCAGCAGCTGGCCTCCGTGGAGCAGTTGCTCGACAGCGGGCGCGTCGATACGGCCTGCGCGGTGCTCGACGGCATCCGCCTGAACCGCCTCACCACCCCTGCCGACTCGGCCTACTACTACCTGCTCAAGACACAGGCCGACTACCGCACCAACCATCCGCTCGTCTCGCTCGACGACATCGAGTATAGCATCCGCTACTACGAGGGCAAGGGGAGCGAGAAACTGCGGCTCAGCGCGTCGCTCTTCTACAAGAGCGCGATCCTCTACACCCATGGCAGCTTCAAGGAGGGCGTGCTCTGTCTGGAGCGGGCCCGCACCATTGCCGACCAGACGCAGGACGCCGTCCTCCGCCACAAGGTCTATGAGCAACTGACGCTCGTCAACGAGGAGGCAGGCGACTTCCGGACCGCGCTCCGCTTCAGCCAGAAGTCGATCGCGGAGTCGAAGCAGGCGAAGCGCCTCGCTCGCCCATACCTATAATAATATGGCTTTCATCTACAGCCAGCTCGGACTGCAGGACAGCACGGCCTGGTGTCTGCGGCAGAGCATGGAACTGCTGCCGAACATCGCGGAGAAGAACCGCCCGTTTATCATGAACAACCTCGGATCCTTCCTCATGGAGACCGACACGGCCATGGCGCGCAAATACCTGGAGGAGTCGCTCGAGATCACGCCCACCAGTCCGGCCTACGCCTGCCTCGGCACGCTCGCTGCCATGCGCGGCGACACGGCGCGGGCCACGAAGATGTGGCACGAGGCCCTCATCATAGCGCCCGACACGCCCTCGGAGGAACTGGTGCTCAAGGCCATCATGGAGTTTCGGTCGGAGCAGGGAGAATGGCGCGAGGCGACCATGACGGCCAAACGCCTGCTGCAGCTCTCCGACAGCGTGAGCCGCGCACGGCCGGAGAACAACGTCAGGGCCGTGCAGTCGGAGTTTGAGCAGATGAGGATCAGCCACAACTACGAGCGCATGGTGACAATAGCCATCATCGTGATCGTCGTCCTGGTGCTGCTCACCATCATCGCCACGCTCTACTCCTGGTACAGAAACTACAAGGGACGGGCGGCGCGCGCCGTCGATCAGCTCCTCATCAAGAGCTACGAGACGCAGCTCAACGAACTGAAGCGCATGGCGGGCGACAAGACCAAGGAGATAGAACAGCTCACGCGCAAGCGCGACCTGCTGATGGAGAAGCACCGCGACTCGCTGAAGCTCGGACTGCAACGCTACAACGAGGCCATGGCGGGACAGACCACCGTGCTCTGGAAGAAGCACGACTTCGAGAGTTTCGCCTCCTACTATAGCCTCGTGGACGTGGAGTTTGTCGCCTCGCTCGACGCCGACTACGACGGCCTCTCGCCGAAGCAGAAGTTCTTCCTCATCATGGAGCACATGGACAAGAGCGAGACCGAGATACAAAACGCGCTGGGCGTGGCCGAGGTGACGATGCGATCCATCCGGTCGCGCATCGGCAAGAAGCACAAGGCGTGACAGTTTCCGCGGTTTCATCGAAAGATTCCTGTAGCCTCATCGGCAGAATTCACGGTTTCATCGACAGATTTATCATCATCAACCATCATAACACAAGACATGAAAGCGACCAGATTCCTCCTCGGCGCCCTGCTGCTCCTGCTCTGCGGCACGGTGCTCCAGGCTCAACCCAGCCTCGTGCCCAAACCCGCACAGGCGACCTGGGGAAAGGGTAAGTTTACCATCCAGCCTCAGACCACCATCGCATACGGCGACAAGGCGCTCCAGCCAGCCGCCGACTACCTCGCCTCCAGCCTCCAGCGCCTCACGGGAGTGCGCCCCAAGACCCAGCGTGGCGGCAAGGGCGACATCCTGCTGCAGATCGACCGCAAGGGCGTGAAGGGCGAAGGGGCCTACCGCCTCACGGTAGAGAAGGCGCGCATCACGGTCAAGGGCCACGACTACGGCGCCATCACGTCGGCCATCGCCACCCTCCGACAGATCACGGAGGGACAGCAGGTGGCCACCTGCCAGATCAGCGACGCCCCGCGCTTCGGCTGGCGCGGCTTCCATCTCGATTGCTCGCGCCACTTCTTCTCCGTCGAGGAGGTGGAGGAGGCCATCGACCTCATGGCGCTCTACAAGCTCAACCGCTTCCACTGGCACCTGACGGACGACCAGGGCTGGCGTATCGAGATCAAGAAATATCCGCTCTTGACGGAGCGCGGAGCCTGGCGCAAGCCCAACGGCCAGGACGCCTCCTGCCTCTACCAGGCGAAGAAGGAGGACAACCCCGACCTGCTGCTGCCGGCCGACCGCTGGTGCACCACGGCCGAGGGCGACTCGCTCTATGGCGGCTTCTACACCCAGGACCAGATCCGCGAGGTGGTGAGCTATGCTGCCGCCCGTGGCATCAGTATCGTGCCCGAGATCGACATGCCGGGCCACTGCCTGAGCGCCATCGCCAACTACGAGGGCCTCAGCTGCTTCGACCAGGTGGGCTGGGGCAAGGTCTTCACCTCGCCGCTCTGCCCAGGCAAGGACGCGGCCCTGGAGTTCTGCCGCAACGTCTGGAGCGAGGTGATCGCCCTCTTCCCATATAAGTATGTCCACATCGGCGGCGACGAGGTGGAGAAGGACAACTGGCGCAAGTGTGCCGACTGCCAGCGCCGCATCGCCCAGCAGGGACTCAAGGGCGTGGAGGAGCTGCAGTCATGGTTCATCCACGAGATGGAGCGGTTCTTCAATGCCAAGGGCCGCCGCATGATCGGATGGGACGAGATCATCGAGGGCGGACTCTCCAAGACTTCCACCGTGATGTGGTGGAGAAACTGGGCGCCACAGTCGGTGCCGGAGGCCACGGCTCATGGCAACGATGTCATCTACACGCCGGCCACACCGTTCTATTTCTCGCAAAACGAGGAGAAGAGTTCCATGCGTCAGGTCTATGACTACGATCTTGCCCCGGCCAGCCTCTCGGCAGCACAACGGGCGCACATCATCGGCGTGCAGGCCAACCTCTGGGCCGAAGGCATCCCGTCACGATCCCGAATGCTCTATATGTACTTCCCGCGCATCCTGGCGCTCGCCGAACTGGCCTGGACGCAGCCTGCGCAGAAGGACTACGACGACTTCTACGGTCGCCTGCGCCAGCAGCTCTCGATGCTCAACCGCCTGGGCGTGCCCTACCGCATCCCCTCGCTCGACGGTTTCCACAACGTCAACGCCTTCACGGACAAGGGCACGCTGACCGTGGAATGCCAGGACCCGCAGGCCGTCATCCGCTACACCACCGACGGCACCTTCCCCAACGCGGAGTCGCCGCGCTACGTCGGACCAATCACGGTCGATCAGACCACGCCCTTCACGCTCCGCACCTTCACGCCCGAGGGCCGCGCCGACGAGATGGTGCAGGCCGACTTCGTGAAGCAGGGGCTCCTGCCAGCGCTGCAGAGTGTGCCCGCCCTGAGTCCAGGCGTAAAGACCGACTGGTACGACTTCCCGGGCGTCACCTGCCGCCTTATCACCACAGCGCCCTTCAACGGATCCTACACCACGCCCGACGTGGTCATCCCGGAGGCCTGCAAGGGCAATATCGGCCTCATTACCAAGGGCTACATCCTTATACCCGAGGACGGGGTCTATACCTTCGCCCTGCTCAGCGACGATGGCAGCTGGCTCAAGATAGACGGCAATATGGTGGTCGATAACGACCGCGAGCAGTCGCCCCACGAGATGGTCTGCCAGCAGGCGCTCGCCAAGGGCTACCACTACCTGGAGGTGCGCTACTTCGACCACAACGGCGGCGTGCTCCGCCTCAACGTCCTCGACCCGCAGGGCAAGCGCCTCGACCCGCAGACGATCTTCTTCCACGCTGCGGAGAACTAATATCCTCATAGGGCTCGCACACCACAGATAAAGAGATTCCTGCGCAGGCGCCTCGGAAAGAGGTGGCCTGCGCAGGATTTTTCGTTGTTACATTGTTACATTGTTACATTGTTACGTTTTTGTTTTTTGATAACGCATTAACGTTATAACGTTTAACGTTTTTGTTTTCGAAGGCGGCAAGCGAAGGAGGAAGACAGGAAGAGAAGGGATGGAAGACAGGAAGAGAAGGGATGGAAGACAGGAAGAGAAGGAATGGAAGACAGGAAGAGAAGGGAAGGAAGCGGTAAGAAGGGAAGGGACGAAGCGGCAAAAC
>OHGW01000441.1_pt1 | contig 19536 bp, 9 predicted proteins | sample 1567821 | NCBI WGS metagenome assembly OHGW01 (sample SAMEA3879572, study PRJEB24766) | human gut metagenome | biome: human-associated habitat; feature: feces | place: USA | collected 1985/1987 | reverse complement strand
TGCTGCTGCGCCAGAGCTTCCTGATGGGCTGTCTGATTGACCTGCTGGCGATTATGGCGAGCACGGAGGGACTCCACCGACTGAAAATTATTGAAACGGACGGGCAATAAAGGAGGCTGCCATGAAAAACGAAACGCAATCGGCACTGGTGGCGCGGGACGCGGCTATCATTTTGCTGCTGATCTGGGCGTTTATGCAGGCGCTGCTGATGATTTGGGCACCTGCGGATACGCAGACGACGTATTTGCTGCTGCTGTTCCTGATGGATATCGCCGTGCTGTGCGGCTTTATGGATCGCGTCAACACCGGCACGGCGCTTGCGGCGACGATTACCTGCGGCTGGGTGGCATATAAGCTGTATTCTTTTTATGCCGTGGGCGAAACGGTGTACTTGACAGATTATTTTGTGACTGTACTGCCGCTGCTGGGATCGGGCGCGGCGGCGCTCTTCTCCCGCAGTATGCGCCGCGTCAATGCTGAGAACAAGCTGCTGCGCCGTCAGGTGGATGAGCAGGTGCTGGTGGACGATGTGACGGAACTGTACAACCTGCGCGCCATGTACCGCGATGCGCAGATGATGACGGGCTACTGCGTCCGCAACCATCTGCCGATTTCGCTGATGATTATCCAGATGCGCTACGAAAGTGAACTGCACGGGATGCTGTCCCACAGCCGCTATATCCAACTGCGCAAGCGGCTGGCGGAGCTGGTGATGGACAGCGTGCGCGTAGAGGATAAGGTCTATTGCATTGACGAGCATGGCACGATGGCGATTTTGCTGACCTCCAATGAGGCAAACAGCGCCTATGTCCGCAGCCGTATTATTGCAGCGGTGACGAAGGAGGATGCTTTTGACGGCATTCTGGAGCGCGGGACGCACATGGATCTGCGCTTTGCCTGCAAGGAGTACGACGAGCATTTCGGCAAGGACATGATGGCGTTCAAGAAAGCTGTTGAGAGCGAGCTGGCGTATGATGTGTAAGGCGAAAGCGTGGGTACTGGCGCTGGCGGCGGGGCTGCTGCTTCTGCTGATACCCGCACAGGCGCGCGCGGATGTGACCCGTCTGCTGATTTTGAACGACGAGCAGACAAGTGAGACGAGCGCAGCGGCGACGGACGTCCTGCGGCGATTCGCGCTCTATTCCAGCTGGACATGCACGTTTGCCAGCAGCGAGGATGTGCCGGACACCGATGGGTACACCGCCGTCATCATCTGCACCGACCCGAATTGGGCGCTGAATGCGTCGGTGGCGCTGGCGATTCAGGAGAGCAAACTGCCTGTGTTTGTCATCGGCGCAGGCGGCTTGGCGGAGCTGACGAAAACGCAGGTATATGAAGGTTCACTGACATTGCGCTTGCAGACGCAGGCAAACGCCGCGAACGATATGCTGCTTTCCGGCAATTCGCTTCTGCTGATGAAGAAAAGCGGCGAATCGCTCGGCGGACAGATTTTCGTCGGTGCGCAGGCATTTCCGCTTTGCCAAACGGCGGGAAACATCACCCATTTGGCGTATTTTGACCCGTCGCAGGAAGCACAGTGCGCGTTCCTCTCAACGCTGCTGCAAACGTGGCTGTGGCCCTACAAGAATTCTCCGACTGCGTACGGGCAGTATCTCGTGCTTGACCGCATTTATCCGTTTGCCGACCCGAAGCGGCTGCTGTCGCTGGTGGAGATGCTCGAGACGGAAAATGTGCCGTACGTCCTGTGTGTCATGCCGATTTACGCCAATGCCGATTATCCGGCGATGAAGCGTTTCTGCGAGGTGCTGCGGTATGCGCAGAGCCGCGGCGCGGGCATTGTGATGCACGTTCCGCAGGTGACACTGGTGAACGTGACGGTGGAGGACTTGCAGGAGAATATCGCCAATGCGTATTCCGCCTATTCGCGCTATGGCGTCTACCCGCTGGCGATTGAAGCGCCGGATGTGTGGCTGATGAGCGAAAAAGGGCAGGATGTCCTGCGCGGCTGGCGAACGGTGTTCCTCTTCCAATCGGATGAAGCGCTTTTCGGCGAGAAGCAGGCGGAGAACACGGCGCTGCGCGACGGCCACCAAATCGTCGCGCCTGCCTACGCTGACACGACCGCCTTCACCAACGCCTACGCACAGGCGATTTACCTTGACCCGTCAGAGGATATCGAGACGCTCCGGACACAGGTCAATCGGCTGAAGAACTCCCGCACAGCGCTCAAGAAGCTTTCAGATGTGGAAGGCATCGTCTATGCGGGCGACCTGTATGTGCATTTTTATCCGGCGGATGGGCTGTATGTCAACGGACAGGCAGCGTCGCTTGCCTATCAGCGCTTCAATTACGACGAGGACTACGTCTACGACCGTGGCTTTGTGCAGTATATGACCGAGCAGATTCAGGCGAGCAACAAGCTGATTCTGGTGTTCGTGGCTGTAGCGTGCACGATTTTCATTGTCGGGATGATTATTTCCCGGCGGACGACGCGGCGGCAGCTGCTGGGCAACCATACGCACGCGAAAGACGAGCAGGAGGGGGTGAATCTGCATGACGGCGGCTGATTATTTGATGCTGATTTCGATGGTCTGCATCTGGGCGCTGATGGCGATTAACGTCTTTCTGTCCGTCGACGGATTCCTGTATTACCATCAGTGCAGCAAAACGGACGGGCATGTGCCGATTGACGAGTACCCGTTCGTGTCGATAATGGTGCCGGCGCACAACGAGAGCGTCGTCATCCGGCGCACCGTCCGCGCCCTGCTCAACTTCGACTACCCGCACGACCGCTACGAAATCATCGTCATCAACGACAATTCTACCGATGACACCGCAAATGTGCTCAAGCAGATTCAGGCGGCGAATCCCGGCCGCAACCTGATTGTCGTCAATACGGATAACGTTGTCGGCGGGAAAGGGAAGTCTAACGCGCTGAACATCGGCTATTCGGTAGCAAAAGGCAGCGTGTTTGCGATTTACGATGCGGACAACACGCCCGAACCGCAGGCGCTGCGCATTCTGGTGGAGAACCTGATGAGCGATTCGTCGCTGGGCGCGGTCATCGGCAAATTCCGCACCCGCAATCGAAACGCTTCGCTGCTCACGCGCTTTGTCAACATCGAGACGCTGGCGCACCAGTGCATGAATCAGGCGGGGCGATGGTTCTATTTCGGGCTGTGCACCATTCCGGGCACGAACTTCGTCATGCACCGCCACATCATTGAGGAAATTGGCGGCTGGGATCCGGACGCGCTGTCGGAGGACACGGAAATCAGCTTCCGCATCTACCGCATGGGCTACAAAATCAAACTTGTGCCGCAGGCGGTGACGTGGGAGCAGGAGCCGTTCCGCCTGGGGATTTGGTTCAAGCAGCGTACCCGCTGGGCGATGGGTAACCTGTATGTGCTGATGAACAATTTCAAGTATATCTTTGATCCGTCCGGCGGCAAAATGCGCATGGATGTGCTGTACTACGCGCTGGTTTATATCCTGATGGCATTCACGCTCGTCTGCTCGGACACCATGTTCGTTCTGGGTGTGCTGGGGTACAGCCATGTGTCGCTGGGCGGCTTGTCCACGATGGTGTGGGTGATGGCGTGCGCGCTGTTCGAGTGCAACGTCATGCTGACGCTGGCGCAGGAGAAGAATGAGTTCAATCTGCAATCGGCGGCGCTGGTTCTGCTGATGCTGTTTACCTACTCGAAACTGTGGGTGGTTGTCGTCCTCCGCGCCATGTGGATGACGGTGAAGAAAATCGTCAGCAAAACGGATTACACTTGGTATAAGACCGAACGTTCCGCAGACTAATCAGAAGGGATGGACTGAGAACGATGAACAAACGCTATTTCACAAGCCGTCTGCTGGCTTTGATGCTCGCAGCGCTGCTGGTTTTCTCCTGCGCTGCGGCGGAGGAAACCGAAATTCCCAGCGGTGTGGTGGACAATTTTGTCCAGAGTGAAATTGAAAAGCAGCAATCTGCCAGTGACGCAACGGCATTTGAGGCAGGCGCGGCGGCAGGGGAGTATTATGCTGATTTCACCTTCGGCGGCGTGCAGACACTCAGCGGCATTACGACGACGCTGAGCCTGTACGCAAATCTGCCGAAGTACGCCAAGCCCGTCAGCGCCGTGCTGCGCCTGAGCTACACCGCATCCGACCTGATTCTGACGGACATTTCCTCCCTGACGTACTATATGAACGGCACGCCGTTCGGCTCGTCGAAGATTGTCGCGCGTTCCGACGGCGCGCAGACCGTGCTGTATGTGAGCGTCCCGGTGGAGCTGCTTACGACGGGCTATAATCTGCTCGAAATTCTCTCGTATGTCCGTCTGACGGACGACGAAGGCTGCCGCGACGACTACAATGGCGCGAACTGGGTCAAAATCGCGGACACGACCTGCCTGCGTATCTACTACGAGATTTCCGACGATGCGGATGAACTGTACATGTACCCGTACCCCTTCATTTCGCTGATGAATCCCGACGGCGCGGAGAGTGTGGTTGCCGTCAGCGACGCGGCGGACGAAGCCGAGCTGACCGCCGCCATGATGCTGATGGCGGGCATGGGCAACAGTCTGTCTGCCAAAAACGCCATGACGCTGTGCCGCCTGTCGGACGCGAAAAGCGAAAACGTGCTGTATGTGGGACTGAAGAAGAACACACCGGAGCATCTGCTGTCTCTGCTGACGCAAAGCGTTCCTGCAACGGGCGCACTGGTGCAGCGCGCGACGGATGGCGACACATCGTATCTGCTGATTGTCGCGGAGGAAGAAGCCGCGCTCAGCGAAGCCGCCGCGCTGCTCAGCGACACATCCCGCGTGGCGCAGCTCCACACATCGCAGACCTACGTTTCCGTCGGCGAAGCGCAGCAGTATGCCCTCGCGTCGGAAACGTCCGGGCTGACGCTTGCGGGGCAGTACACCATTAAGGACATTTCCGGCAACGGCATCAGCTTCTCCGGCCCCTTCACGCAGAAGATGACGATTTATCTGCCCGTCGCGAAGGACTATGTGCTGTCCAGCGAAAGCCGCTTCTCTTTCGACATCCGGTACAGTGAGAATCTGGACTTCGACCGCAGCCTCGTCACGTTCTACTGGGGCACGAACATCCCGCTGTATTCCCACAAGCTGACCAAAGAAGGCGCAACGGGCGAAACGCTGACCTTCTCCGTTCCGGCAGATGCCATCGGGGAGGCAGGCAGCAGCATTACCGTTGTGTTTGACCTCGAAATCAAGGATTTGGACTGCACCGTGCGGTCGATGAACACGCCGTGGGCGTATATCGCGGCGAACTCGTCACTGTATCTGCCGGCGGGCGAAAACACAGCGCTGAATCTGGCAAATCTGCCGGCACCGTTCCAGCGCGCAAGCCGCATGAACAACGTTGTGATGATACTCAGCGATGACGCGACGCAGACGGAATTGACGCTCGCGGGGAGCATCATGGCGATGCTCGGCGCGGGCAGCACGCCCTATGGCTTGCTGAAAGTCATCCGCGCGGAGAATTTCCAAGCAGCCGCCCACGGCAACAGCAACCTGATTGTCGTCGGTCTGTCCGACCGAAACAGCGTCCTCAAGCAGATCAATCCTTACCTGCATTTCCAGTACACGGACGACATGACCAGCCTTGCCGAAAGCACGAAGCTCGTCATGACGGCGGATTACGCCCACGAAGCCAGCGTATTGCAGCTGATGAAATCCCCCTACAATGAGGCGATGGCGCTGCTGACCGCTTCCGCCGCGACCGAAGCAGGCTTGCAGAACCTGATGGCGCGCTTGAGCACGGAAAAGAACCGCTGGTCGCTGGGGAAGGAAGCGCTGGTGGTGGATGGCTATGGCGGCGCATCCAGCTATCAGTTCACCGTGTCCACAGCGCTGACGCAGAACGCGGAAAAGCCGTCGTTCGCGGATGTTATCGTGCAGAATCGTGAGCCGATGACGCTGCTGCTGGTCGGCATGGGCTGCATGCTGGTGCTGCTGCTTGCTGCGGTGCTGCTGCTCGTGCGTATTCACCACCGCAGAAAGTACGACGATAAGTAACCTGATTTTCGGCGAGGCGGAGGAAGGAGACAAAGGCTCATGCTGTTCAACTCCATTGAATTTCTGCTGTTTTTCCCGGCAGTCGTGCTCTTGTACTACGCGATTCCGGGCAAACTGCGCGTCTTTTGGATTCTTCTGACGTCCTACCTGTTCTACATGAACTGGAATCCGGCGTATGCGCTGCTGCTGCTTTTCTCCACGGCAGTCACGTTCCTTTTCGGCTTGCTGATTGGGAAACGGCGTACCAAGGAGAAAGCAGCGGCAGAGGCAGGACGCCCGATTCGCCAGATTTCCAAGGTCTGGGTCGGCGTGTCCTTCGCTGTCAACCTCGCGATTCTCTTCTTCTACAAGTATTTCGACTTTACCGTTGATAACCTCAACGTTATTCGCGGGTGGATGGGTCTTGCGCCTGTCACACCCGGTTTTGACGTGCTGCTGCCTGTCGGCATCTCGTTCTACATCTTTCAGGCGCTGTCGTATGTCGTTGATGTTTACCGCGGCGACGTGCGCATGGAGACGAATTTCATCAAGTATGCGGCGTTCGTCAGCTTCTTCCCGCAGCTGGTCGCCGGGCCGATTGAGCGTTCGACCAACCTCCTGACGCAGTTCGACACGCCGCATAAGCTGGAATACGATAACGTCCGCGACGGTCTGCTTCGGATGGTGTGGGGCTTCTTCCTCAAAATTGTCATTGCTGACCGCGCCGCGATTCTGGTCAATCAGGTGTTCAATTACTGCAATTACTACGAAGGCCCGACCGTGCTGATTGCGGCGGCTCTCTTCGCGTTTCAGGTTTACGGTGACTTCGCGGGCTATTCCAATATCGCCATCGGCGCGGCGCAGGTCATGGGCTTTAAGCTGATGAAGAACTTTGAGCGCCCGTATCTCGCTGTGTCCGTATCGGACTTCTGGCGGCGCTGGCATATCTCGCTCAGCACATGGTTCCGCGATTACTTATACATTCCGCTGGGCGGCAACCGCAAGGGGACGGTGCGCAAGTACATCAACCAGATGATTGTCATGCTCGTGTCGGGCTTGTGGCACGGCGCGGCGTGGAATTACGTCATCTGGGGGGGTATCAATGGGCTGTATCAGGTGGCGGGCGGCATCACGAAGCCCTTCCGCCGCCGTATCCAGCAGAAAACCGGCGCGCGCACGAAGACGCTGAGCTGGCGCATCGGGCAGGTTCTGACGACGTTTGTGCTGATTGACCTGTCATGGATTTTCTTCCGCGCGAACAGCCTCGGTGACGCCATGCACCTCCTGTCGAGCCTCTTCCGCGGCTGGAACACCAATATCTTCTTCGACGGCAGCCTGCTGAAACTGGGGCTTGACCAGACGGAGTGGCTTGTGCTGCTGGGTACGCTGCTGATTCTGCTGGCGGTCAGCCTGATGCAGGAAAAGGGTGTGTCCGTGCTGGAAGCAGTCAAGCGGCAGCAGCTCTGGTTCCGCTGGCTGATTTACCTCGCGGCGATTTTCGTCGTTCTGCTGACGGGCATCTACGGCCCCGGCTTCGCGGCATCGTCGTTCATCTACTTCCAATTCTGACGAAGGGAGCGCGGAAAGAATGAAAAAGCTGATTCAAAAAGCCGTCAAGGTTCTCGCCTTCCTTCTGGTGCTGGCGCTGTGCTATGGACTGATGGATCAGGTGCTGAAAATCAAGACGGATGACATGGTGTCGATGGTCAAGCTGCGTCAGCTGCCGCCGGACACGGTGGATGTGCTGCTTGTCGGGTCGTCGCATATCGGGACAAATGTTGATAATCAGCAGATTTTCGATGAATATGGTATTTCAAGTTACAATTTGTGGGTTGGCATGCAACCGATCTGGAATACTTACTATTGCTTGAAAGAAGCGCTGTCAGCACAAAGCCCGCAGATTGTGATTGCTGAAGTGTACTTAAGCACGACAACAATGGACTATTCGCCGAAAGAAACGGCAATAAAAAATGTTGAATTGCTGAACTTTGGAATCAACAAAATTCAAGCGGCTTTTACTTCTTACGAAAAGTGGACGGATGCCGTAGAAGCCTTGTGGGGATTGCCGTACTATCATGAACGGTATGATGATTTAACTATTGCGGATTTTGTGCAGGAAAATGATTTGTCGCTTCCTGCGCCGAGACGCCCGGAGGGTGGCGTGGCTATCCTAAAAATGCTGGATTATGCTTCCATTACAGATAAACTTCCGATTACTGAAAAAAACGAACAGTATTTGCGAAAAATTATTGATTTGTGCAAGCAAAAGAACATTACGCTAATATTGATGGCTGCGCCGTTTGAAGCGACAGAAGAAGCTGCTATGCGGCTGAACACTGTTGCAGAAATTGCCAAAGAAGAAGGCGTACCGTTCCTCAACTATGTGAAGGAATGGGATAGCCTTGGGATGGACGCAAACACTGACTTTTATGATGGCGGTCACTTCAATAATCAAGGTATTGTTAAGTTTTCCCGCATTGTGGGACAGTATTTATCACAGAATTATTCTTTGCGTGATTGTAGAAAAATTGAAGGATTTATATGGAATGCTTCGCAGACAACTGCTGATAAAAACAAAGCAGAGTTTATCTTAAGCAATCAATTCTCTGGTGATGGTGTTTCTGAATACTATGATACAAAGATTAAACTCTATGAAAATCGTTATAGTTCATGGACAATATTGACCCAAATTGGTCTGCCCTTGCCAGACACGGATGAAGGGCAGGTCGTTATGGCTTGCTTTGATGAGCAAAATGGCGAGAATTATCGTGGGTTGCTGATTCGCGGTGAAGGCAATGCGCTCCAAGTGATATTGGGGAACAATCGTACATTCATGCTGCCACTTTTGCATGGTGATTCCGCTACGCTTGCTATCACCAAGGACAATGAACGATATTCTATTTATCTAAATGGTGAAAAACTCTATGAGAATGAACAGCTTCCCTGCGACGCCTATTCCGGCACGCTCCTCCTCGGCTGCGAAGAACTCACCCCCGGCGGGGAGAAGTTCCGCTTCTCGCCTACGCGCGTGCTGAACCTCGAAGTCTATGACAGCGTGCTGACGGAAAGCGAAATCCTTGCGTGGCAGCCGGAAGACCTGCCCGAAGCGCCCAAGCCGCTCGGCATCGGCGTGAAGGACGCGGCGGAAGTCTACACGCTTCCGGAGCAGTTCGTCGGCGGCGACGAAACGTATCGTCAGGCGTCGTATCTCGATACGCAGACACAGCTGTTCGCCTCCACTGCGACGCGCTTCACCCTGCTGACCAGCGTCACGCCGAGTGAAAATCCCGGCAATGGCGTGTTCCTGTCCTGCTTCGACGAGAATGCCAAGAACTATCGCGGCTTGCTGATCCGCCAGCTGGACAACGCGCAGATTAACATCGTTTTCGGTCAGAATGTCGGCGTGACTGTGCCGGGCGAATTTGACCGCGAAATGCATATCGCCATCGTCAAGGACGGCGCGAATTACCGCATCTATGCGGACGGTCTGCTCGTCGCCGAAGCCGAATCGCCTGCGGATAGCTATGACGGTACGCTGCTCATCGGCGCCCAGCGCGACGCGGACGGCAATATCTTCCGCATTAGCCAGACGCAGGTGAACCACCTGTCCCTCTATGCAGGTGTGATGACGGAAGCGGACATTGCGGCATATGACTTCGCCGACGCGCCGCTGCCGCCGGAACTGGTTGCGGAATCCGCCGCGTACACCATGCCCGGCGCATTCGTCGGCAACGGCAGCGACCGTGCGCTCGACACGGGCGTGAAGCTCTACGACGTCGCCACGAAGGATTGGACGCTCGACACCGTCATCGACGTGCGCAAGGGCGTGAATAACGGCGTCTACATGTCCTGCTTCAGCGAGGAAACCGGGCATTACCGCGGCTTCATGCTCCGGCAAGACAATGCCGATACGCTCACAGCCTATGTCGGCAATAGCGTCGGCGTCACGGTGGATTTGCCGCAGGGCACGTCGCTGATGCACCTCGTGGTCGTCAAATCCGGCAGTCAGTACACGATTTGGCAGAACGGCGAGCTTGTCCAGCGTGTCGAAAGCGCCTGCGATAACTACGACGCGACGCTCCTCCTTGGCGCACAGCGCGATGCGGACGGAAACCTGTTCCGCTTCTCGAACGCGGGCATCCGGACGCTGAACATTACGGACGGCGCGCTGTCTGACACGGACGCAGCGACGCTTTCCGCCCCTGTGAAGGACAACAGCCGATTCTAACCCATATCGAAAGAGAGGAATCTTGCGCATGGAACAGACACGACGGGCGAGGCTGACCGGATTGATGGCAGCTCTACTGACCGTAGCGGCGATTCTGTGGACGCTGTTTGCGTCGCCGTCCATCGGGGTGGTGGCGGACGGCAGCTATGCTTCGGCGGCGGAAGGGCTTGCGCTGCGCTATGCGGAAGAGAGCATCCCGACCGGGCAGCGCGTGGAGGACTTCGCCTATGAGGACACGGCGTATTCCACGCTGTTATTCGCTTCCCGAACCTCCGTCGGCGCGGCGGTTGCGCTCGTCCGGCTGGCGACACACCCGTTCGGTCTGAACTTCAGCACGCGCTATTTGGCGGTCGTGTATGCGCTGCTGATGGGCTGGGGCGCGTATCTGCTGGCGAACGGGATGGCGCGGCGGTCGCGCACGGCGGCGATTCTTGCGACGCTCGGACTGCCGCTTGCACTGGCGAATCCCGCCGTCATCGGCTATTTGAACAGCCTGTATGCGGTCGGCGCTTCCATGGCATATTTGCTTCTTTTCCTCGGCACGACGGTTTATTGCCTGTGCCGGGAAAAGGCATGCGGCGTTCAATGGACGCTGCTGGTGCTTTTTGCGGCGCAGCTGATGCTGCGTACCATGGCGCAGATGATGGTGCTGCTGCCCGCGGCGGTGCTGGCGGTTGTGCTGTGCGCCGTGCATAGCTGCCCCGGACGGGCAGAACGTCCGCTTCATGCGGCGTGTGTGCTGATTGCAAGCCTGATGTGCATGAGCGGCCTGGTTACAGGCTGGCAGGCGGACGACACGGTGCATTCCGCCGCCGCGAACTACCTTGCGGTCTTTCAAGGCTATCTGCCCGCATCGGAGAAGCCGGAAGAGACGCTGGAAGCATTCGGCTTGCCCGAAAGCTACCTCGCGGACATCGGCAAAAGCTACTATGAACCTTCCGAAAATTTTGTGAACGACCCGCGGGACGCGGAAAATGCCGCCCTGCTGAACGAAAATATTTCGCTGGGGAAACGGGTGAAATTTGCGATTCAGCATCCGGCAGTCGTTCGCACCATGATGGACAAAAACGAAAGCGCTTTGCGGAACGCGGACAGCTGGTATTTGGCGGACGATGCGGGAAATGCCGTTTCGTCACGTTCACCGCTGCATACCGTGCTGGAAACCATTTTCGGGCGTGACCATCACGCCATTTCCCGCTGGTGCTTGATTTGCGCGGCGCTCCTCGTGCTGCTGCTGCCCATTGTACGGCGGCAGAGCGCATCCGTGATGCTCTGCGCGTTTCTGCTGATGGTACTGCTTGGCACGATTGGCTATCTGCCGCTGACGCTTGTGCTGACGGGCGGCATTGACCTGCTGACCGTGAAGCCGCTGGTGTTCCTGCTGGGCGGTTTGGCGGTGCTGATGAGCTTCATCTCTGGCGCGGTGCTCCTTCGCCGTCTGATGGCGTGGCTGAGCGTGAAGGACGCGAAATTGGCGCTGCCGCCCTGCTCGGCGGGCGCGTCCGGCGGACTGCTGGCGTATCTCCGTAAAATTCGCGTGACGCAAAAGGGGACGGTCGCCATTGTTGCATTGGTTTGCGTGGCACTCTGCTGCTGGCAGCTGCTTCCGGCAGAGCACATCGGCGGCGTGAACAACGGCGACTTCGGGCGTATGATGGAACAAATCGACCTGTACTGGGCGCAGCCGCAGCTCGATGATGAATCGACGCAGCTTGAGTGGGGTGTCGTCGAGGATTACTCCTACCGTGAGCCGTTCCATCCGGCGCGCTTGACCTCCATAGACCCCACCTATTCGCTGATTTTCCCGTCGATGCTCGTGCGCTTCATCACCCTGCTGGCGGGCGGCAATTACTCCACGCAGGTGCAGGCGTTCATCCTGCTGGCGCTGGTGATGGCGGCGCTGCTGCTGCTCGTGCACGACCTGTATCCGCTGCTGGGCAAGCTGACGCTTCCGGCGGGGCTGGTTGTTGCGTGTATGCTGCTGGGCGAAAATTACCTCGCATGGTACAACTCGCTCTTCGGCGAAACGATGATTCCCGTCGGCTTGATGCTGACCATTGCCTGTACGGTGCATCTGGCGCTGATGCCGCGTGGCAGCCGGAAAAGCTGGCTGTGGATGATTCTGCTTGCCATCAGCGTGCGATTTCTCTGCACTGCCAAGGCACAGATGGCGCTGGCGCTCCCGGCGGCGATTGTTCTGCTGATTGTCTTTACCGTCTATCATCATCCGCAGACAAAAAAGCCGCTGATTGCGTTTTCGCTGATGGGCGCGCTGCTGTGCGGGCTGGTCAGCTACGACACGCTTGGTGTGTACCGCAAAAATCAGGGGGTGTCCGAAAAGCAGACCATCTGGCAGAGCGTGTTTTACGGTGCGCTGATGATTGCCGACGACCCGGACGCAGCCATGGAAGAGCTGGGCATTCCGGCGGAAATGAAGGCGGACATCGGCAAACACGCGTACTATCCGAACAGCGAGTACGTTTATCCCATTGAGTCGGACGAATTACAGGAGAAATTCTATGACCATGTGACGACGATGACGCTCGTGCGCTACTATCTGCGCCATCCGAAGGACATGCTGACAATGATGAACCGCGCGGCACAGGAATCCGTCACGTTGAGCACGTCGTTCATGACCTACACGGACGCACTGTACAGCGATAACCGTCCGCTGCACCGCATGAACCTCTGGTGTAATCTGCGCAGCATCTTCGCGGCGCGCGCGTTCTGGGTGTATGTGCTGCTCTACGGCACGGCGGGCGTGTTCTGCCTGACGCTGATTTGCCGCAAAAAGACGCAGAAGCAGACAAAGCTGCTGGCGATGCTGTTCCTGTGCGTGATGTTCGTGGGCGTAATGCAATATCCGCTGTCGGTCATCGGCAACGGCTTTGCGGACAACAACAAACAAATGTATACCTTTATGCTCTGCCACGACCTGCTTGTTGTGGCGGCAGGCGTGGTGCTTGTGCGGCGGCTGATTCCGGCGCGGCGCACGGCGGAAAATGCAATCAGGGAGGAAGCAGACCATGAGCCGCAAGAAGAATCTGCTTGATTATCTCGCGCTGACGCTGTTTATCATGTGCATGGGCTTGGCGCTGAGTGCCAGCCTCGAATATGTGACGCGCGCGACGGAGCGGGAGTATCTCGGACAGGGAATCTGGGTGCTGAGTATGGCGGGGCTGTCGCTCCTTGCGCTGCTGCTGGGGCGGATTTCGCGCAAGTGCGGGCAGAAGATGCAGCCGCTTCCCAAAAACATCGTGATGATTGCGCTCGGCGCGGTGCTGGTGGGTGTTGGCGTGTATTTGCGCCTGTGGGTGATTTGGAGCATCCCTGTTGAGCCGGATTCGGACTTTGAGACGTACTACCGCATGGCGAATCACCTGTTGAATGATACGCTGATGTCCGCCGAAGGAGCGGTCGACCGCCGCTATATCGCGCTCTACCCGCACACCATCGGCTTCCCGATGCTCATTCTGTGGCCGACGTTTGCTATTTTCGGCGCGTCGGTGCGCAACGCGCTGTACGCCAACCTTGTGTGCAGTGTGATTTCCATCCTCTTGGCGGGGCATATCGCTCGGCGAATCGCGGGGCGCACGGGCGCGCTGGTGGCGGTGGCGCTGATGAGCCTGTGGCCGTCGCACATCCTGTTCAGCAACATGGTTGCCACCGAACCGTCCTTCACGATGCTGATTCTGCTCGCGGCGGACATGATGACAAGTATTCTTGACCGCCGCAAGGGCAGCCTCTACGATGTTGCGCCTTCTCGGATGCTGGGCGTGATGGCGCTGCTGGGCATCGTGCTGGCGATTGCGGGCGCAATCCGCCCGATGGCGGTTATCCTGCTGGCGGCGTACTGCGTGGTGCAGCTGTGCGTCACGGGCGACCCGATGAACGAAATCCGTGTGGAGGGCGCGCGCTACGCCACGAGCCAGCCAATCGTCTGCATTGTGCTGGTGCTGGTGTGCTACCTCGTCACGGGCAGCGTCATCAACCGCGCAATTTCTGACATCATCGGCGAGCAGCCTGCGTCGGGGCTGTACGCGTCCGGCTATAACCTCATGGTCGGCTTGAACACGCAGTCGAATGGCTTGTGGAACGAGACGGACAGCGAATTCTTCGCGCAGGCGTATGACGCTACGAAGTCCGCGACGGGGGCGCATCAGGCGTGTATGGAAGTGGCGGCGCAGCGCATTCAGTCGGAGCCGGAAAACGTGCTGAACCTGATGGTCTACAAGTTCCGCGACCTGTGGCGAACGGATGATTTCGGCATTGACTGGAATCTGCTCTGGACGGAGCAGCAGGGGACGCTGACGCCTGAACTGCGCAGCCTGCTGGAGAGAATCCGTCCCATTGGGCGCGTGATGTACATGGCGGTGCTCTTGTTTGCAGCGCTGGGCGCAATGGAGGCGTGGCGGCGGCGGCTTGCCCCGAACGCCATGATTCTCGTTTGTATGTTCTTCTTCCTTGGCACGGCGCTGAGCCATATGCTGCTGGAAACGCAGGTGCGCTATCATTACAACATGATTCCGTTCCTGATTCTGCTGGCGGCGTGGACAGTTCGCTCGTGGAGCAAGACTGCCGCGGAGAAAGAAGACGTCCGCGTGATTTATGTGGATCGCCCCGAAAACGCCGAAGAGAAGAAAGACAACATCCATTTCGACATGGCGAAAGCAATTGCGGAAGGGCACATCCACGTTTCCGTGACCGAGAACGTCGCACGCACGGAAGAAACATCAAAAATGGAAGATTTGGCGAAAAATAGTGCAGAAAGCACCTAAAATGTTCGCCGTTCTCGTTTCTGGCTATTGCGAAAATTTACGAAAGATGATAGAATAAATTGAACAATGTGTGAAGAAAATTCACCGGCAAGGGTGCGGCGCCGCCTTTTATGACAATACAGAGAAGAGGGATTGCAGGTATGACGAATCGCGAACAAAAGCTCCTGCCGTCGGCACGGCAGTTGACCTCCGTGCGTCGGACGTCGAACCTGAATTCCTTGACGGGACTGCCTGAGAGGCTGGACTTCCTGCGGCAGGTGCAGCAGCTGTTGACGGAGAAAAAACTGAACGGTTGGTGCGTACTGTCCATCGACATAGAGCATTTCAAACTGTTCAACAACTGGTATGGTCAGGTTCAGGGGGACGAGCTGCTGCACACAATCGGGCATCAGCTGGCGCAGCTTGCGAAGGAGAACGACTATATCGCCGGTTATTTTGGCGGCGATGACTTTTTCCTGTGTATGCCGGATGATGACAAGCGGGCGCAGGCGGTATATGACCTGATTTTCCACTGCATCGAGGATTATCAGCAGCTTGATAGCTTTCTGCCGCTGCTGGGCATCTGCCCGGTGGATGAGCATTCCGACGATATCAGCGTGCTGTGCAACAATGCGCAGATTGCATCCGGGGCGGTCAGGGGCAAGCTGAATCACCGCATTTGCCGCTTTTCCGAGCAGATTATGCAGCAGCTGGAAAAGCATCAGCGCCTGCTCAGCGACGTGCGCATCGGCATCCAGCGCGGCGAATTTACGTTTTATCTGCAGCCGAAGTGCAACAGCCTGACGGGCAACATCGTCAGCATGGAGGCGCTTGTCCGCTGGAATCACCCGGAAATGGGGCTTGTGTCGCCAAGCCGCTTCATCCCATTGCTGGAAGAAACCGGGCTGGTGACGGATTTAGACCGCTACATTTGGGAGAGCGTCTGCCGCACAATGAGCGGCTGGATTCGCGGCGGAAAGCATTTCGTGCCGATTTCGGTCAACGTGTCCATCACGGATATGAAGGCAATGGACGTTCCGGCGCACTTCCGCGAGATGATTAGGCGCTATGATCTCAAGTCGGAGCTGATTCGCGTGGAAATCACCGAGACGGCGTTTGCGGAGAACAGCAATCTCGTGCGCGAAGCCATCGACCGCCTCCACCAGTACGGATTTACCGTGCTGATGGACGATTTCGGCAGCGGCTATTCGTCGCTCAATATGCTCAAAGATACGAACGTAGATGTGCTGAAGCTGGACATGAAGTTCATCGAGATGAACGTGGAGAACCGGCAGAAGGGCATCCAAATTGTGGATTCCGTTGTCAATATGGCGCACAAGCTGAATATGACGATTATCGCCGAGGGCGTGGAGACGAAGGAACAGGTCGATATGCTCAAAACGATGAACTGCATCTACGGGCAGGGCTACTATTTCTATCGCCCGCTCCCGGTGAAAGATGCCGAGCGCCTGCTGAGCATCATTGTGCCGGAGGATTACCGAGATATTCAGCGTTTCTCCGGCGTATCGCCGATACCTGCTGCGCCCAGCCAACAGTGGAATACAACGCCGGAGATTGAGCGCGATGTGATTGCGACGCTGGACAGCGCGTATCTGCTGCTTGCACGACTGAACCTCAATACGGTCGAATGCCAGCCGCTCAAGCGTACGCCGCCGCTGCCGGATGCGCAGATGCCGTTTTCGCGCTTCAGCAACGATTTGGTGCGTCAGCGGCTGATTCACCCGGAGGATTTGGACGACTACCAGCGGTTTATGGCGCTGGCACACCTGCAGACGGAGATATTCAGCGGGCGGCGGCACATGGACTTCCGCTTCCGCTTGTCTGATGGCAAGCGCTTCAATTGGGCGGAGCTGTCTGTGCTGACCAGCCGCAGCTACACGCAGCAGGAGCCGTGGGTGCTGCTGTGCATCCGTCAGACGGATGACATGGTGAACATGGAAGCCGACCGCCGCTATCAGCGTGAATTGGAATACTACTGCAACTGCGACGCGCTGACGGGGCTGTTCAACCGCATGAAGTTTGAGAAGGATGTTTCGCTGCTGAACGAGGAACATCCGGACACCATCGAATGCGTTTACATCGACGTCGTTGGTCTGCACGAAATCAACAACCACTTGGGTCATCAGACAGGCGACAGTATGCTGTGCATGGTGGCAGGCACAGCGCGGAGTTTCTTCCCGAACGACCGGCTTTACCGCATCGGCGGCGATGAGTTCGTTATTCTCTGCTGCAACCGCAAGCATGACGAAGTGCTGCTGGCAGTGGAAAAACTGCGCATGACGCTTCGAGGCGCGGAATACGAGATATCCGTCGGTGTGCAGCAAGGCACGGGGCAAGAGAATGTGCAGAACATCGTCAACCGTGCCGAGGATGCTATGCGCCGCGACAAAGAAGCGTACTATCAGCAGAACGGTCAGGAACGCCGGATGCGCTCACTGAACGAAAAGCTGGATCGCCTGATGCAGGAAAAGCAGGATGCAGACCAGTTCATCCGCGTCATTGCGCCGGAATACATTGCGGTGTACCTCATCAACTTTGCGCAGGATTCCTTCCGCAAAATCCTGATTCCAGATTTCTTCCGCGATATGCTGGACAAGTGCAACGGCTCGTTCCGCCGCGCGATTCTGGAATATATCCGGCTCTACATAGCCCCGGAGGATCAGGAAGAGTTTGAGTCGCTGACATGCGCGCAGATTGTGCGGGAGCGCCTTGTGAAGGAAGGCACAATTGACGAACATTACAAGCGCAGCGACGGTATGCCGATTCACCTGCGGATTATGGCGTGCGATGGACTAAATAAGGAAGAAAGCATCTGGATTTTCGCGAAGGATACGGAGAAAACCTGATTGTAGAAAAAATGCGCATCAGCATGATGAAAACACGGCTGGTGCGCGTTTTTTTTACAATTCAGTGATTGCAGTTTGCGCGAAAATGCTGTATAATGTTTGATGGTAAATAATAATGAGGAAAGTATTTGGAGGAACGAACTGTGCCACTCAAGCCTGTTTTTGATAAAGCACCGCTGACAATGCTGACCAGTCAGCCCCTGCGCGCCGGTCAGGTGCGCGTGAACCTGCCTGCCTTGACGCGCCTGTATGCGCAAGTGGAAAATCGCCGTGAGCCGTTGCTGCTGGAAGGCGCGTTCCGTCTGGCGTGCCTTGTGAAGGCGGATGCCATGCAGTCGCCCGCCGTCACGGCGATTCGGGAAGCCGCCGCCGCTCAGCGGGAGGATGGCTCTTTCGCGCTGACGATTGAGGACTCGGTGTATGTCCTGCGCGCGGTGTGGGCGCTGTATGAAGCGGAAGCGAAGAAGGAAGATTTGACGGTGCTGCTGCGCTGGTTCCAGTGGGCGGCGAAGCAGTGGGACGACATTGCGGCGGACGAGTACGTCCGCGCGTTCCCGGCGGATCTGCTCGAACTGCTGGAAAAGGTCTACCGCATCACGGGCATTCCTGCCATGCTCAAACTTGCCCGCACTCTGTCCGCCAGCACGATGAACTGGAGCGGCGTCCTGACCGCGACCCCGATTCAGACGCCCGTGAGCAAAGCTGTTTCAGCAGAAGAACTGGACGCCGGCCTGAAGAAGGAAAACGGCGATTTGGAGGGCTACTACACCCGTCTGGCGCTGACGACGAATGCGGCGGCACTGGCGGATGGCGCTCGTGCGGCACTGGCGCGCGGCTGGCTCAACGGCTCGGCGACGGAGATGAACGCCGCAAAAACGGGCTGGGAGAAAATCAGCCGCTATCACGGCGCAATTTGCGGTGGACTGACCGCAAATCCGATGCTTGCGGGCGGCAATCCCAGCACGGGCATTTTCAATGATACCTTGGGCGCATGGGCGGAAGCGTTTGTGTGCGCAGGCATGGGCGCGCACGCAGTTTGGGCGTGGGATGAACTGGAACGGCTGGTGTTCAATGCGCTGCCGGCGTGCGTGGAGGAAACACGCGTGCAGCTGGTGCAGCGCGTCAACTCGCTGGTGGCGCAGGAGACTCAGCAGGGAAGTTTCGCCCTGACGCTCGGACGCCTTGCGCGCGGCTATGCGCTGGCGATTCAGTCCGCCGTGACTGCATGGGTGGACGGCTTCGCGGTCAATATGCTCATTCCCGGCAAATACGCCGTCTGCGACAATAAGATGGTGCTGACTATTGACGCGCAGGGCGAGCGCTACGCCATCAAGATGCACATGAAGAACGATCAGAAAGCGTTTTTCCACATGCGGCTTCCGGCGTGGGCATCGTCGTCCGAAATCCTCGTCAACGGTGCGCCGACGGCGGAATACCGCTTGGTGGACGGCTGCATCGGCATCGAGCGCGTTTGGCACGACGGGGACGAAATCGTCGCCGTGCTGGAACAGCCCGTCATGCGGCACAGCAGCGCCTATCATCAGGCAACGTACCTCACGCGTGGCCCGCGAGTGCTGGCACTCTCGGCGGACGGCGATTGGGCATATGCGCTGTGCGGCAACGGCAAAGTGACCGAAAGCGGCGTGACCGCCCCGTTTGCGCCGATTGCGTGGAAAAAAGGAAACAATGCCCCGGTGGATGTG
>OHGW01000439.1_pt1 | contig 19568 bp, 16 predicted proteins | sample 1567821 | NCBI WGS metagenome assembly OHGW01 (sample SAMEA3879572, study PRJEB24766) | human gut metagenome | biome: human-associated habitat; feature: feces | place: USA | collected 1985/1987 | reverse complement strand
TAGAAATCCAACCACAGTCCCGACGGAGATTTCTCCGTTCCGGTCTGCAGCTTCCCGCTCAAAAGGCAGCTGATGATATTTACTTGTGGCCGTCAGGAACCGTTGAGCCACCGGTGATCAGTCGGTGCAGTCCCTGACGGTGAGCAGTTTTCTGCCTTGCTCAGGACAGTTTTTTAGTCGAGATCCACTTCGATGGCGTACAGTTCGCTGAAAATTTCAGGCAGGTCGCTTGGGTTAAGGTCCCAAGTGCCGTGTGCGCCGTAGCGTTTGAAAACAGATTCAACTACTGCTGAGCCCAACTGAGACTCGATGGCAGCAGCGGTGTTTTCAATGTTCACGATCCAGTTGTTACGTTCACGCTTTGTCACTGCTTGTCCCTCCTTGTCAGGTTCAGCTTCCTAATCCGGATAGTAGGCTGTTGATGCTGCCGACCACTCAGCTCCGGATCGTTCATGGCCGGTGAACGAGCTGAGAGGCGGCTTCTGTTGAATGGCGATTGCTTGAAAGTGAGTTTGCGTCTGTTTGTGCCTGTTATTGCCCAATGCTATTGATTTTTAGGCTCGAGTGTGATATAATAAAATATCAAGGTCCACAGGCCGACGGCTCAGTCTCTCTCATCTCCGCCATCCACTAATAAGATACCGAGATGAAAAAGGACTTCCTATAAGCGCAAGGACCATGAAAAAAGGACTTTCAGGACTTTTGATAGGACTTTTTCTGAAAGGGGTGATTTGCATAGATTTCGCTCATTTTTGCAGGGGTATATACAACTCTACAGAAGGCGTACCAAATCAAGATGCGTTTGTAATTGACGTCTTTAAAGCTGCAGGCAGTAGCTACTCCTTTACAAAGAAAGGTGCCTATAGCAACTCAAATTACGGGGTAAAACTGTTCAATGGCGGCAAGCTTCTTTCGAGGAACCACAGAAGCTCTTTTCCAAATCCGATAAATACTACCGGTCTTGCGAAGTACCTGTCGGAGCATATAAAAAAAGCGTCCGTCAGAACCGTGATGAACTACTTCACGATCCCAACGGACGCAGATATAAATGCTTCGGCTTTGACAAAAGCCCTCGCTGACCAGCTTCAGATAATCATACACGAGCCGGATTCCGATGCTGATGTCGTAGCGACGAACTATCAGCAGTATTTGTCCCAGCCGGAAACGGACGAGCCGTCATTCCATAAGCCGCTCTATGATGGAGATGCTTTCTGGATTGAAACGGCATCTGCCGACCGGCGACATGTCGTTGATTTTTACGAGCACTTCACCCACACATGGAAACTACTTAACTCTGGTAAGGTCGCATGGACGGGCCGAAGGCTTATCTGCATAAACGAGGATTCTATCACTCCATGTGCCATGCAGCTGTCAATTGACATACCGGATACGGCTCCAAATGGACGAGCTGTTGTGTCGGTTGAATTCGATGCCCGTGGCGATGAGGACGCTTTTGAAAGTCATTGGGTTATGGTTGATAAAAACAATAAAGAGTGCTACCCAAACTATTCAAGCCCATTCAATGTAACGATTGTAGTAGAGAACAAGACATTTAAGAGATCTGGAGGTAACTAAATTGGGTAACGAGAACATTGAAAAATGGTCAACATTGAAAGAAGTCCAAGCATACCTTGGCGTTGGCAGAGAAACCATTTTGCAGTGGATCGCTAAAAGAAATATGCCAGCCTATAAAGTGGGTAAGCTGTGGAAATTCAAGCTGTCAGAGGTGGATGATTGGATTCGTTCCGGCGGCGCTGCCGATGATAGCAAAGCTGAAGATTAAGACCGTTTTAGGGGACAGTATTTGTTGTATGATAAAAGTAGCTTGATAGCCAACATAAATGAGGCAAGAAAGGAATTAGAACATGGACAATCAAGTTCATAATCAAATAGTAAGTTTTATATGGGGCATCGCAGATGACTGCCTGCGCGATATTTATGTGCGCGGCAAATACCGCGATGTCATTCTGCCGATGACGGTTATCCGTCGTCTGGACGCCCTTTTGGAAGATACCAAGCCTGCTGTGCTCGAAATGAAGGAAAAGTTAGACGCCGCAGGTATTGACAACCAGTGGCCGGCACTGTGCAATGCCGCAGGACAGGCATTTTGCAATGCATCTCCTTTTCTGCTGAAGGATCTGACCAGCAGAGCAAAGAAACAGACTCTGAAAGCAGATTTCGAGGCATATCTGGACGGCTTTTCTCCGAACGTGAAGGAGATTTTAGAGAAGTTCAAATTCCGCAATCAGATTGATACCATGATTGAGGCGGACATTCTCGGTGCGGTGATTGAAAAGTTCGTGTCCTCGGATATTAACCTCAGTCCCAATCCGATTTATAAGGATGAAGAGAAAACCATCCTCAAGTATCCGGGACTGGACAATCACGGCATGGGCACGATTTTCGAGGAACTGATTCGCCGTTTCAACGAAGAAAACAACGAGGAAGCCGGGGAACATTGGACGCCCCGTGATGTTGTGGAACTGATGGCCGACCTTATCTTCATGCCGATTGCCGATCAGATCAAGGACGCTACCTATTCCTGCTATGACGGAGCCTGCGGAACGGGAGGTATGCTCACCGTGGCGCAGGAGAGACTTCAGACGCTGGCAACAAGGCGCGGAAAGAATGTCTCCATTCACCTGTTCGGGCAGGAGATCAACCCGGAGACCTATGCCATTTGCAAGGCGGATATGCTGCTCAAAGGCGACGGTGAACAGGCAGATCACATCAGCTACGGCTCCACGCTGTCACTGGACGGAAACGCCACCCGGCAGTTTGATTTCATGCTCTCCAATCCGCCATACGGAAAGAGTTGGAAAACAGACGCCGATAAGATGGGCGGCAAAAAGGAGATTCTCGACACCAGATTCAACGCCTACCTTGAAGGCGGCGAACAGCTTACCATGCTCCCGCGCACCAGTGACGGGCAGCTCTTGTTCCTGCTGAACAATGTGTCGAAGATGAAAACGGACACGCCGCTGGGCAGCCGCATTGCAGAAGTACATAACGGCTCGTCCATCTTCACCGGCGACGCAGGCAGCGGCGAAAGCAACGCCCGCCGTTATATGATTGAGAACGATCTCGTTGAAGCAATTATCGCCGTGCCGGAAAATATGTTCTACAATACAGGCATCGGCACATTCATCTGGGTGCTTTCCAACAAGAAAGAAGAACGCCGCAAGGGTAAAATTCAGCTTATCGACGCAACGGCGATGAAATCGGCGCTGCGCAAGAACATGGGCAAGAAAAACTGCGAATTCACGTCGGATATTCGTAAGGAAATCGTCCGCATCTTCCTCGACATGGAAGAGAGCGACGTCAGCATGGTTTTCAATAATGATGAGTTCGCCTATTGGAATGTGACGGTGGAACGCCCGCTCCGTCTGCGCATATACCCCGACCGCACGATTCCTGCCGACCTGTTCAAAAAGGCGGATGAATACGAAACCGTAACTTCCGCCATTGCAAAGACTGCCGAAACTGCGCCGTTGGATAACTGGACGGCATTTGCCAAAGCAACCAAGCTGAAAGCCGCCGTATTGAAAAAGGTGCGTCCATTTATCACAGAGAAAGACCCGATCGCAAAGCCGATTGACAGTGAGCCGGACGTTGACCTGCGCGACACGGAGAACATTCCCTTCACCTATGAGGGTGGCATTGATGCCTTCATTCAGAATGAAGTGCTGACCTATGCGCCGGACGCATGGGTGGATGAGAAGAAAACGCAAATCGGCTATGAGATCAGCTTTACGAAATACTTCTATAAGCCAGTGGAGCTTCGCAAATTGAGTGATATTCTGCAAAACCTGAAAGAATTAGAAACAGAGGCCGATGGGTTACTGGCTGAAGTTATGGAGGGAGTGCAGTGAAGAAATATGAATCATACACTATCTGCCCTTCTTTGTGGAACAAAGAATTTCCGAGCCATTGGTGCGTTCTTCCGATGTATGCAGTTGCTAAGGAAAAATCTATTTGCAATTGCGTAGACTTGCCATTGCTTTCTGTATATTTAGATGTTGGCGTAGTTCCGTTTTCAGCGAAGGCAGAAAAGCGGACGAATGTAACAAGTAAAGATCTATCTAAGTATCAGCGTGTTGACTTCGGAGATTTTGTTCTCAACAATCAGCAGGCATGGCGTGGATCGGTCGGAATATCGTTCGATACAGGAATTGTCAGCCCTGCGTATGTAGTTCTGTCGATGAATGATTATCTTGATAGCAGGTATGCAAATTATCTTTTCCGATCTCGCATTATGGTTGAACAATACCTGATTAATTCCAAAAGCGTGGGTTCTATTCAAAGAAATATATATTGGCCTGCACTAAAACGAACGAAAGTCCTAATTCCTTCCCGTGACGAGCAGGATCAGATCGTGCGCTTCCTGGACTGGAAGGTTTCGAGCATCAATAAGCTGATCAATATCAAGAAAAAAGAAATCAAAGCGATTGATGCGCTGAAGCGGTCAACGGTAAGCCATGCGATCACTCGCGGGCTGACAGCAGATGCACCCACAAAGTATAGTGGCGTTAAGTGGCTGGGAGATATTCCGGCCCATTGGAATGTCACAAAACTTCGGCAGATTTTACATCCGGTCAGCGAGAAAAATCACCCGGAATTTCCTCTGCTATCAGTTGTCCGTGAACAGGGTGTCATTCTCCGTGATGTCGAGGATAAGGAAGCCAACCACAATTTTATTCCTGATGATTTAAGCGGCTATAAAGTTGTGCGAAAAGGGCAGTTTGCGATGAATAAGATGAAGGCTTGGCAAGGCTCCTATGGCGTTTCGGATTATATCGGAATCGTCAGCCCTGCTTACTTCATCTTCGACATTGCTTTTGAGAATTTGGAGTATTTTCACTATGCCATCCGCAGCAAGGTTTATGTGAATTTTTTCGCCCAGGCATCTGATGGCATTCGTGTCGGACAGTGGGATTTGCAAATGGACAAAATGAAGGAAATCCCATTCATTGTTCCGCCAGCGGATGAGCAGATTGCCATCGTCAAATATATAAAGAAGGCACTGCCCCGATACGATGCTGCAATCGAAAAGCTGACAGAAGAAGTTGCTGTGCTTGAAGAATATAAGAACAAGATTATCGCTGACACCGTCACCGGCAAGATCGATGTCCGTTCCATCGAAATCCCAGAATATGAATTTGTGGATGAAGACACCGATGCGGACAATGAGGACGACGGCGAAGAAGATACTGAGGAACAGGAGGATTGAGCATGGCTGATACAAAAGACCTCGCTCTTGAAGAAAACCAGGGCAATATCGTTATCTATCAGACCGAAGACGGCGATACAAAAATAGACGTCCGCTTTGTGGATGAAACTGTATGGCTGACGCAGCAGCAGATGGCAGATCTGTTCCAATCCTCCCGCACCAACATTGTGGAGCATATCCAGCACATCTATGAAGAGCGTGAATTGGACGAGGCTTCAACCTGTCGGAAATTCCGACAGGTTCGCACCGAGGGCAGCAGACAGGTAACCAGAGAAATTCCGTACTACAATCTCGACATGATCATCTCACTTGGCTATCGTGTGAAATCCATGATTGCCACTCACTTCCGCCGCTGGGCAACAGAGCGGTTGAAGGAGTACATGGTCAAGGGCTTCACGATGGATGATGAACGTCTGAAAAAACTTGGCGGCGGAAACTACTGGAAAGAACTGCTCGACCGCATCCTGTATGCTACCAGCGTGGACTATGATCCGAGAAGTTCGGAATCCGTGGCATTTTTCAAAATGGTGCAGAACAAGCTGCACTATGCTGCGCATGGACATACGGCTGCGGAGGTCATTTATGAGCGGGCTGACGCAGATAAGCCGTTTATGGGTCTGACCGCCTTCTCCGGCGATTTTCCGACAGCAAAAGACATCGGCATTGCCAAGAACTACCTGACTGAGGAAGAATTGCAGATATTGAACGGCATCGTTTCCGGATATTTCGATTTTGCAGAGGTACAGGCGATGCGCCACCGCCCCATGCATATGAGCGACTATGTGGAGCATCTGGATCGGGTACTTTCCTCCACCGGAGAACAGCTTCTGGTCGGTGCGGGTAAGGTCAGCCACAAACAAGCAATGGAAAAGGCAAACCAGGAGTATCAGCGTTTTCTGGTGCAGAACCTTTCTCCTGTTGAGGAAGCGTATCTGCAAACCATAAAGGAAGTCGAAAAAACAGCAAAGAAAAAAGCGAAGGAGGACTGAGCAAGATGGAGGTCACCGATACAAAGGAAAAAGGCTTTGAATCTCTTATCGTAAAATGGCTCGTTGAACATAACGGCTATGAGCAGGGCAACAATGCCGACTATAACAAAGAATATGCCATTGATGAGACTCGTCTCTTCCGTTTCCTGCAGAATACACAGCCGGAGCAGATGGACAGGCTTGGTGTATTCAAATCCGAGCAGAAAAAGCGTCAATTTCTGAACCGCTTGCAGGGGGAGCTTGCCAAACGCGGCATTATTGATGTGCTGCGCAACGGCATCAAGGTGTATCCGGTTGACCTTATCATGTTCTATCTTACGCCGACCGAGAACAATGCCAAGGCACGGGAGATGTTTGAAAAGAACATTTTCAGCGTCACCCGGCAGCTACGCTACTCGCAGGATGCAAGCAAACTGGCGCTGGATATGTGCTTGTTCATCAATGGTTTACCGGTTATCACATTTGAACTGAAAAATCAGCTTACAAAGCAGATTGTAGACGATGCTGTGGAGCAGTATAAGACAGACCGTGATCCAAGGGAGATGCTATTCTCCTTCAAGCGTTGCATGGTGCATTTTGCCGTGGACGATGCCCGTATCAAATTCTGCACGAAACTGGCGGGAAAGGACAGTTGGTTTTTGCCGTTCGACAAAGGCTACAACGATGGTGCCGGAAACCCGCCCAATCCCGATGGCATCATGACCGACTACCTTTGGAAGGATATTCTTACCAAGGAGAAGCTGTCACTCATCATCGAGAACTATGCCCAGGTGGTTATTGAGGTCGATGAGGAGACGAAGAAGAAAAAGGAAAAGCAGATTTTTCCGCGCTATCATCAGCTGGATGTGGTTACAAAACTCCTTGCAGATGTGAAAACAAACGGCGTCGGGAAAAAGTATCTCATTCAGCACAGTGCAGGCAGCGGAAAATCCAACTCTATCGCATGGCTTGCTCATCAGCTCATTGGACTTGAGCTGGATGGACATCCGATGCTGGATTCCGTTATTGTTGTCACCGACCGCCGCATCCTGGATAAGCAGATTAGGGATACCATCAAGCAGTTCATGCAGGTCGGCAATACTGTGGCATGGGCAGAGCACTCCGGCGATCTAACGAAAGCAATCACGGACGGAAAGCGCATTATCGTCACCACGATTGAGAAGTTTCCGTATATCGTTCCGCAGATTGGAGCCGAACACAAGGATAACCGTTTTGCCATCATCATAGACGAGGCGCACTCCGGGCAGAGCGGCAGAAACTCTGCGCAGATGAACCTTGCGCTCTCCGGCCTTGCTTCCGATGACGAAATGGATAATGAAGATAAAATCAACGCCATGATGGAGGGACGCAAGCTGCTGAATAATGCCAGCTATTTTGCGTTCACCGCTACGCCGAAAAACAAAACACTGGAAACCTTCGGTGTTCCGTATCAGGATGGTGATACCATCAAGCACAGACCGTTCCATGTCTATACCATGAAACAAGCCATCCAGGAAGGCTTTATTCTGGATGTGCTGAAATACTATACGCCCATCGACAGTTTCTATAAATTGATGAAAACCGTCGAGGACGATCCGATGTTCGATAAAAAGCGGGCGCAGAAGAAACTCCGAAGCTTTGTGGAAAGCGACAGCTACACCATTGCCAAGAAAGCGGCTATGATGGTTGACCACTTCCACGAGCAGGTCATTGCAAAAGGGAAAATCGGCGGGCAGGCACGTGCGATGGTTGTGACGTCCAGCATCCCCCGTTGCATTGAGTATTACTATGCCATCAATAAATGCCTTGCGGATAGGCACAGCCCATACAAGACAATTATCGCCTTTTCCGGGGAGAACAAATACCAGGGGCAAGAACCGCCGCTTACATCTGCCGGATTGAACGGTTTTCCTGATGCTAAGATACCGAAAGAATTCAAAAAGGACCCGTATCGCATTCTCATCGTTGCGGATATGTTTCAGACGGGCTTTGACGAGCCGCTGCTCCACACCATGTATGTGGATAAGATGCTCTATGATATCAAGGCTGTGCAGACGCTTTCCCGACTTAACCGCTGCTGCCCGAAAAAGTATGACACTTTTGTCCTGGACTTTGCAAACAAGCCGGAGATGATTCAGGAGTCTTTCTCTCGGTATTATCGCACGACGATTTTGTCCGGCGAAACCGACCCGAACAAGCTGTATGACCTCGTTGCAATTATGGATGAGTATCAGATATTCACCAATGAGGATGTGGAGCGACTGGTAAATCTGTATCTTGACGGTGCAGACCGTGATAAACTCGACCCGACCCTCGATGCCTGCACTGCCATCTATAAACAGCTTGATACAGATGATCAAATCAAATTTAAGAGTGCAGCAAAGTCATTTGTGCGCACCTATGGCTTTCTCGGAGCAATTTTGCCGTATGGCAATGCCGACTGGGAGAGGCTATCCATCTTCCTCAATCTGCTGATACCGAAGCTGCCGTCACCACGAGAGGACGATCTTTCGCAGGGTATTCTTGAAACGATAGACCTTGAAAGCTATCGCAACGAGGCGCGTGAGGTTATGTCCATCAAGCTGGAAGATTCAGATACAGAAGTTGATCCGGTACCGGCAGGAAAAGTAGGTCATATTGTTGAGCCGGAGATGGATTTGCTTTCAGTCATTCTGTCGAATTTCAACGATATGTTCGGCAATATCAGCTGGAATGATGCAGATAATGTGCGCAGACAGATTCTTGAAATTCCTGCGATGGTATCGAGGGATGAAAAATATCAGAACGCCATGAAGAACTCCGACGAGCAGAGTGCGCGGCTTGAAAGCGAGAGGGCTTTGCAGCAGGTCATCTTTGCAATCATGGCTGACAATATGGAGCTGTTCAAACAGTTCCAAGACAATCCTTCGTTCAAAAAATGGCTGTCCGACCTTGTATTTAATCTGACCTATAATAAGGATGGAAAGCCATATGAGCCGCCACAGCAGGAGCATAATCAGGGAAATCAGGATACCGCGCAACAACCATAATTATCGACATAACAATGAAACTGTTTAACAATACAGCTTAGGAGAAAAAGAATAGATACCGAAAGGTGGGAGGGCAATGAGCGATTCTTTTGACAAAACATTGAGAGGAAAACACTTCGACGAGGTTTTTACCGAAGTGACTCATACTGAGACGTTAGGACTTAAAAACCCAGAACAACTGCGCTTATTTCACCTGAATGTCAACAATAATGCTTTTTCATCCGATAAGCTGGAGCAGTTTTTGAGAAGAAATATCGGACTATATGTATTTTCCCGCGCACAGATCGAGGAATACAATATTGAGGGTGATGCATATAGCGTTGGTATGGATGCCCTTGATATTATGAAGCGGAATGGCAATCCCGGACAAAAAGGTACAGGGAATGACCTCGGTGAAATTCTGTTATATGTGTTTTTGGAGCAGGTACTTGGTGCTCCGAAAATCATGAGCAAGGTGGAACTTCAAACCGGAGCCAAACAATACGGAAGCAAATGTGACGGAATTCATCTTCTCTCTTTGGAGCAGGAATTTGGAATGCCGTATTACCATATGGTGTTTGGCACCTCCAGCATTGTGGGTGATATGAAAAAAGCTGTTGACACTGCCTTCGACGCCATTGTTGAGATCGAAAAGCAAAGCACACAGGAGCGCACCCTTGCTGAAAACACGGTATTCAGCAAGTCCTTTGATAAAGACACGGTTCAGAAAATCAAAGACCTGCTTATTCCGAGTAAAGGACAGTCGATCCCGTATGATACAGCCTATGGCGTTTTCCTTGCGTATAATCTCGGTCTCAATCCTGCTAATTACAGTGCGGTAGACTTCCGACGTGCACTGACTCAGAAAATGGATACAGATATTCGCAATCATGCGGCATATATAGCCAGCAAGATTAATGCCCTTGGCCTCGGAAACCACTCGTTTTATTTCTACATTCTGCCACTCAACGATGCAGATGCTGAAAAAACACAAATCATGGACCGTGTGATGAATGGGGGTGGCAGACCTTGAGCAATCAAATACTGTATAACCTTGGCGATGCCATTTTCGGGGACATTGACAACAATCCCTTCCTGAATGAACTCTACGACGACATCCTTTATAACTATGCCATCACCAAATTTAACCTCACTGATAAACGGCAGATGCGGGAAATTAATGTGGTGTCGGCCTTGCGGTTTGCCGACTTGCTGTCCAAGTCGACACATGCGATGAACCGGGACAAGCATAAAATGTGGGCGCAGGAGATAATCATCCTGCTGTATTCTCTGTACCCGGACAATCCTGATGTAAAGTTCTATGCCGGATCAGTGTTCGCAAACACCGGGAACTATCAGGCAAGAAGGATAATCGATAGCGACTTTTACGGCACGACCGCATTAGAGCGTTTCTTCGCTGAATACCAGAATGATTATTTGACAATTCCTGCAGCACCGGAACTTCGGTTCTTCGGCGCACAGAAAAATGCTTACGATCATCTCTCGGATGATCACTTCAGCTATTCCGGTCCGACATCTATGGGTAAGTCCTTCCTCATGAGAATGTACATCAAGGACCAGATACAGCATGGGGTAAAAATGAACTTCGCCCTGATTGTCCCAACAAAGGCACTGATCAATGAGATCTACAAGCAGGTCATTGACGAGGACCTTAAGAACCTTTTGTCGGAGCACAATTATAAGGTGGTCACCGCCGCCGGGGATATCGCTTTGGAGGGCAAGCATAACTTCATACTTGTGCTGACTCCGGAACGACTGTTATATCTGCTCATCAGCAAACCGGATTTGCAAATCGACTATCTATTCATCGATGAAGCGCACAAACTGTCCGGAAAAAATAGCCGTGGGCCGTTCTACTATAAAACCGTGGATATGCTTCTCAAAAGGAAGAAGAAGCCGCACTTCGTCTTTGCCTCACCTAATATTCCAAATCCAGAGGTATATCTAAAGTTGCTGACAGACATCGAAACCGACGGTGATGATAGCCACCTATGTTCCACTTTTTCACCGGTGGCCCAGATTAAGTTCAGCATCGACCTCAACAATTTCACAGTCAGCGTATATAACGACCATACCGGTGAGTTGGATTACCTTGCGGAAATCAAAGACAGAAACGCTTCTCTGGTTTCGTTCCTTCTGATGTTTGAAAGAATAAACCGGGAAATCCCCTTTGAGCGAAAGCAGCAGACCATCGTTTATTGCAACGGTAGAAGTAAGGCGATTGAAAATGCGCTTGCTTTTGCAGATCAGCTTTCGGAAATTCAGGATAATGACCTGAATGCACTGGCAAGGGATATCACGAATGAAGTTCACGGCGACTACTATTTGGCCCAGATTATAAAAAAGGGCGTCGCATATCACATTGGATACCTACCAGCTGCCATCAGAATGCGTATCGAGGACATGTTCCGTCGTGGCAAAATCACGACTATATTCTGTACCAGCACCTTACTTGAGGGTGTCAACCTCCCAGCGGATAATCTGTTCATTACCGATAACAAGATTTTCCGAAAGGTGATGACGCCGGTTGACTTCCGAAACCTGATAGGACGTGTCGGACGCATCCGTTTCAACCTTTACGGGAATGTATTCTTCGTCTCGCAGGGTGAAAAACTGAAACAGGAAGACTATGTGGACCTTTTGAAGAAAGAGGTCCCGAAGCAAACGCTTTCTATCGAGGCTGGACCGAAGAGCCTAACAAACGCCGAAAAGAAATATGTCGTCGAGGCACTACTGCAGGGCAATATTGAACTCGTAAAAAGAAATGACGCACAGTCAGAGGAAGCCTATGTAATGATGCGTAAGTTTGCCCTCATTCTTTTACGGGATATTATGCAGGACAACGACAGCCTTGTAAGGCGTGAGTTCTCTAATCTGCTGACACCCAAGGACGAAGCGAAAATACGAGAAGCCTTTACTGATCCGTTCACAGAACCGGATGATGATATCAACACCTCGGTGGATCAGACGAAAAACCTACGTGCCGCTATCGCAATGGGCTTGAAATACCCTGACCGTGTAGATGGCAGGTTCAACTATGACGACGTTTTGGCTTTCCTTGAAAAGCTGAGTCGGATCTTCAAATGGGGAAAGTATGAAGCCTCCACACTCGGAAAGCCGACGCTCCTGCGCTGGTATGCGGTTGTTCTTATTCAATGGATGGAAGGTACTGGCCTTAGCAATATCATGAAAAAGGCACTGGAGTACCGGGAGCAGCACCGGGATAACTTCTGGGTGAACCGAGGCCAGAAAGAATACTATGACGATGGACTCCGGCACCGCAATATCGTGTTTGCCGACACCTTGGAGGTCATTGATAACATTGTGCTGTTCAGTATTTCAAACTACTTCCTTCGCTTCTCGAATGAGTATAAGACGGTCCATCAGCTGAAGGAGTTTGATAACAACTGGTACGAATTTGTAGAATACGGAACGACGAATCCAATAACAATCCTTCTTCAGCGGAACGGATTCTCTCGTGAGGTATCCACATATATCCGGAACAACAAGGATGAGTTTATTATCGAAGGGCCGGATGGAAAATGGCATCTGAGCACGGCATTGCTTGAATGCTCAAATACTAACGCTCGAACAGAGGCGTCGAGTGTACTATACAACATGCCGGAGCTGTTTATAGCTGAAAGCGGTAATGTGTAAAAGTAAGATAGACTACACGATATCCCGAACTTATTCGTAGATTAAGCAGGAGGAACGGTGAATGCAACAGATATTTAGCAACACGACTTTAACAGTCAATCAGTTGATCGAAAAGATCGATACAGGAGAACTTGGCCTTCCGGAACTTCAGAGGCCGTTTATCTGGAAGGATTCAAAGGTGCGTGATTTGTTCGATTCCATGATGTGCGGGTACCCCATCGGTTATTTGATGCTGTGGGAGTGTCCTACGCTTGAAAAGAAGAAAACCATCGGAACAGACACCCACAACTATGAATCTCCGAATCAGGTAATCATTGATGGCCAGCAGAGACTGACCTCCCTTTATGCCGTTATGAAAGGGAAAAAGGTCATCAATTCAAAATACGACGAGAAGTCTATCGTGATTTCCTACTGCCCGGTGAAGAATAAGTTCGAGGTTGGTTATCAGGCGACGAAAAAAGACCCTGAATGGATCTACAACATCAGCGAAGTGTTCACTACATCGAATATTACAAAGCTGATCATCAACTTTACCAAGAGGCTGGATGAATATCGGTCCTCCAAAGGTGAAACGCTGAGCGACGAGGAACAAGATCTGATTTCCGAAAACATCACTGCGCTTTCAAATTTGAAACAACACACGCTTCCGGTATTTGATATCAAGGCCAACGCTGAGGAAGAGGATGTTTCAGAGATCTTTGTTCGTGTCAATTCCGGCGGTGTTGCTTTGAAGCAGAATGACTTTATTCTGACGCTCCTCTCGCTCTATTGGGATAAGGGCCGAAAAGAGATCGAGCAGTTCAGCATGGAGTCACCATACCCATCCAAAGACAAGATCACATCGTACAATCAGCTTACCGAGGTTACAGCGCAGGATGTCATCCGTGTGGTCATGGCTTATGCATTTGACAGAGCCCGTTTGAAATATGGGTATAAACTGCTTCGTGGAGCTGACTTTGATAAAAAAGGCGCTGTTGATGAAACTCTGCGTGATCAGCGTTTCGATGTGCTTAAGGCAAAGCTCCCAGACGTTCTAAACATCCACAACTGGCACGAGTTCTTGAAATCTATCATGAATGCCGGTTATCTGTCCGGTGATCTGATCCTTTCGGGAAACGCAATCTACTACACCTATGCATTCTACCTCATCGCAAAGTATAGGTTTAATGTGTCGTACAACGAGAATTTGCATTTAACATCGCTGTGGTTTTTCTATGCGTCTCTTGTCTCGCTCTATACTGGATCATTTGAATCCACGGTCGAAAACCACCTGAACTCTATCAAGGAACTAACATCGCTGGAAGAATACAAGCGGTTCATTTTGTCGAGGGTTGAGGAGCGGCTTACAAACGACTACTTCGATATTACTCTTATCGGTTCCGAGGGCTTGGCAGTATCGGGCCGAGGCAATAATGCTTGGAACGCTTATGTAGCCGCCTTAAACATTCTGAATGCTAAAATCCTGTTCTCGAAGAGTAATCTGCTCGTCAGCAAACTATTCGAGCCCGGTACCGACGGTAAGAGAAAGTCACTGGAGAAGCATCACCTTTTCCCGAAGGCTTATCTGAAGACGCTGGGATATAACGACGCTAAGATCAACCAGATGGCTAACTACGCCTTCATCGATTGGAAGGATAATATGGAGATACTCGATGAGGCTCCCTCGATTTATTATCCTGTTGTTTGTGAGGGCCGCAGCCCTGAAGAAATCCAGCGTATGGAAGAAGAAAACGCACTTCCGTACGGTTGGGAGAATATGCCTTATGAGGACTTCCTGATTGAGCGCAGAAAGCTGATGGCGGCAAAAATTAAAGCTGCATTTGAACAGCTGAAGAAGAATGTTGAGTGATCACGAATGAAAATCGGACGAAATGACCCATGCCCATGTGGTAGCGGAAAGAAATATAAGCATTGCTGTCTTTTAAAGGAATCCATGAGTACCGGTGATCTGATTAGGGCTGCTGTTCAGAATGCCGGTTACAAAGAGGACATCGCAAATGTCCTTTGCAATTTGAGTGAATATATGAAGCGGAAACAATGGTGGGGTGCTTGCCATGCAAGCTGTTCTGCCTTATATGTTGCGCTTTCTGAACTGGGGTATTCTCCCAAGCTATGCATAGGAGAAATGCTCGGGCAAGGTCTCTATTTCGATCACTCATGGATAGAACTTGATGGCCAAATCCTCGATATCGCAATCAGCATGACTCTTTTGGGAGGCGCACCAGTCTCTGAGCCGATTGTGTTCGGAAAGAATATCCGAAGTGGTAAGGAGCCTGTGATAAAGTACGGGGTTCCCGGACGTGGTATCGAAGGAGAGACACTGGTCGTTAATAGCCTTCCGTTTGTAGATTACATGGACGGATTCCCAGATGAGAAGAACGGCTTATGGGGAGTGGTTCAAGAACTTCTCGGGAGAAAAGTAGACATACCGGATCTGCGGGAAAAATACAAAGATGTGAAACGTGCTATTGTACGTGAATAAGTGGAGCGGCAAACATTTTAATTATTCCTCCGGCAGCCGTTTTGGAGGGGTAAGTTCCATAGGCCACAGAACCGGCCAGCAACAATCGAATAAACAGAAAAAGGGCTTCCGAAGCTCTGCTGTAAAACACAGCGGAACCTCGAAAGCCCTTTATTTCAAGCCTTTTTCAGCACTTATGTGCCGGAGAAGGCTTTTTCTGTTTGTATCAAAGACAGCGTTTTTATAGAAGGTACATTTGGTACGGGTGGAGAGCTGATAAAAGGTGCAATCAGGAAAGTGCTTATAGGTAATAAAGAAAAGCCTCACAGGGAGCCCGTGGCGCCAACAAGATCAAGCACACTGTCGGCTGTGCCTGGTGGCGGTACCGGCAGTAGCGGCGCATTTCGTACAGCACACCGGTTTGTCTACTACATTAATTGAAAGGAAAGGTGACAAGGAATGGAGAAAACTCCCACACAGTATCTCCACCGTTCTGGGTGGGGAGAAAGAATCGCGCTTCTTTTATTATCACTTGTTCTAGTTGCTTTTCCTGTCTACCGCATGTATATAGAGAAAGAAATCACTTTCAAATATATACTTCTCTTGGTTTTAGCGCTTCTGGTTATTGCCTTTCTATGCCGCTCTTTTAAGGTAGATGAATTTGGAATAACCGTTTACTGGTTCGCCCTATTCCCGCAGCTTATTCCATGGAAATCAATTCGACGGATTGAGTATTGTAACTGTCGTAATACAAACGCACTTATTGTAGAAAGCGGAAACATTCCCGGTTGATGCTATTATAAAAGTGGACACGGAAGGGTAGAAAAAAGCCTGTCCATGGAGTATCATAAAGGTGAGTATTCTACCGGAAGGGAGCTCGTCTTTATGTCTAAACACTTGAATCCGTTGGAAAAGGAATTCCTGATCCGGCAGTACAAAAGCAACTACCGTATCAAAATGAGTGACTTCTGCGAAGCAAACCACATTTCAACCGGTGCATTCCAGAAGTGGATTAAGCAGTATGATGAGGGCGGCTTGGAAGGCCTGGCTCGTGCAGATAGCGAGATCAAGGATGTCCTCCCGGAGGGAATTGACCGAACGGAGGAATCCTACAAACGTGAGATACTCAAGCTGCGAATTGAGAATGAACGGCTTAAAAAAAACTATGTCGTGCAGACGACGGATACTGGGGAACAGGAGTTCATTCGTTTAAGGCCGAAGAATTCGAAATCGTAGAACTGCTGTCCAGAGACTATGAGGTTCAGGAACTGTGCTCTCTCATGGGCGTCAGTCGGTCTGGCTATTACAAGTGGAGGAAACGGGACAAGAGTACGCGGGATCTGAGGCGTGAAGAAGTTATCGCGTTAGTCTCCGAAGTCCATAAGGCCCATCCATCCCACGGCTACCGTTGGGTAGCGGCTTTTTATACGAGTCAATTATCAGCAGGATATAAGCGATAACTATGTGTACAAGGTCTTTCGTTTTCTGGGAATAAAGGCAAAAACCAAGCATCAAGTACATTATCGCCCCAGGAAAATACGAGATTTGTACCCAAATCTTATCTTCACAACTTGGGATACCGTAGATCGGCCTCGCCAGGTCATTGTGTCAGATATGACGGTATTGAAGCCGTGGATATTTTATCTTGAGCTGACACTCTACTTTGATGTGTTTACGAAACAGATACTCACATGGAAACTATCTGAACGCCGTGGCGGGCGAGAGCAGTATCTGGACGGTCTTGCGGATGTCGTTGAGCTGCTGCGTGGAAAGAAAGAACCAACCATTATCCATACCGACCAAGGCTCTGTGTATTCCTCAAAAGCGTACAACGAACTGATTCAGGACAGCAACATTGTCCGCTCCATGTCGCGGGCAGGTAAACCAACGGACAATCCCGTCAATGAGGCTCTAAACGGTTGGATAAAAGAAGAACTATTCATCGATTTTCGATTAGAAGAATGCCGTACGAGAGATGCCGTGAAAGATGTCCTATGCCGCTATGTTGCCTTTTATAACCGGCAGCGTCCCTGCTTTGCAATCGGCTATGACACACCGGATAACTACTGCAAGCGTTTCTATCGAGGTGAGCTTGAAAAGAAGGATACCTTTTCAAAGTGCATCCTGACCGAAGAACCCAAATTCGTGCAAAAGCGGAAAGATACAGAAAAATAACCCTGTGCTGTGTCTACTTTTGATTTTGTCGCTCTACTCTATCCAAAACTACTATCCCTTGCAAACAAGGACATTACAAGGCTTCGAATCATCGTGTCCACTTTTGAAAAAGAATTTCGGCAAAAATTATTGTCCGTGTCCACTTTTGAAAAAACAACTTCCGCAAAAATGTTCCTCATGTCTACTTTTGAAAAAGTAAACTAAAAATAAATATTTTTCGTGTCTACTTTTCTTGACTACTACACTCCGGAGTGACGCGGGCAGCATCAATTATAATAATGTGATTTGAAGCACAAAAACATAAATAATTTTGTGAATTCGCTTGCAATTCGGGGGCAAGCTGCGTATAATAATGTGAGGTGAAGCACAATAATCCAAAGAAAAATGTGATAAAGGAGCCGTTATGGAGCGATTGATATTGAAGCGCCTGCTGGAGTGGAAGAATTCTCCCTACCGCAAACCACTGATTCTGAAAGGCGTGCGGCAGGTGGGAAAAACTTGGGTTCTCAAGGAGTTCGGCAGACGTTATTATGAAAATACTGCTTACTTTAACTTTGATGAACATGAGGAGTATAAGCAGTTCTTTGAAACAACCAAAGATGTTGACCGCATCCTGCAAAACCTGATGTTGGTCAGTGGGCAGAAGATTGTGCCGGAAAAGACGCTTATTATCTTTGACGAGGTTCAGGATTGCCCCAAAGTCATCAACTCTATGAAGTATTTTTGCGAAAATGCGCCGCAGTATCACATTGCCTGCGCCGGCTCTCTTTTGGGGATTGCCTTGGCAAAGCCTTCTTCTTTCCCAGTCGGAAAGGTCAACTTCATGCAGATTGACCCAATGACATTTACGGAATTTCTCCTTGCCAATGGCAATGGGAATCTGGTAGGGTACCTTGACACTGTGGATGTATTAGAGCCAATTCCGGATGCTTTCTTCAACCCGCTTTATGAAAAGCTCAAGATGTACTACGTTACGGGCGGTATGCCGGAGGCGGTTTTGATGTGGACGGAAGCGCGCGACGTGGAAGCTATGCAGGAGGCACTGTCCAACATCATCGGCGCATACGAGCGCGATTTTGCCAAACATCCGAATGTCAGCGAGTTCCCGAAGATTTCAATGATTTGGAAATCTGTCCCGTCGCAGCTTGCCCGTGAGAATAAAAAATTTATATATAAAGTCGTCAAGGAAGGAGCGCGGGCGCGGGAATACGAAGATGCGCTGCAATGGTTGGTGGATGCGCGGCTTGTGCATAAGGTGTACCGGAGCACGGCACCAGGGCTGCCCATGTCCGCTTATGATGATCTGTCGGCTTTTAAGATCTATCTGGTGGATGTTGGACTTCTGCGCCGACTGGCACAGCTTGCACCGACAGCGTTTGGCGAGGGCAATCGGCTGTTTACCGAGTTCAAGGGGGCATTAACGGAGAATTTTGTGCTGCAAACGCTGATTACCCAGTTCGAGGTCATGCCGCGTTATTGGAGCAGGAATAATCCGCCCTACGAGGTTGATTTTCTCATCCAGCGGGAGAATGATATTATCCCTGTTGAGGTCAAATCCGAAACAAACATCGCAAGCCGCAGCTTGAAAAAGTTCAAGGAATTGTTTCCGGAACAGGTAAAGCTCCGCGTCCGCTTTTCGCTGGACAATTTGAAGCTGAACGACGATGTCTTGAATATTCCACTATTTATGGCAGATCAGGCAGATCGGCTCATTGGACTTGCAATGGAACGCCTACGCTGATTTGGATGCGGCATGACTGAGTGTTGCTCCGAAAAGACGATGAAGATCGTAGGGCAGATTAATTGAACTATGTTTACGATGTGGCCAACTACCGCGCCGGTTCGAATCCTTCTGCATTTTCCCGCCTGGCATCTTTTTTGCCGCGGACTGACGCCTTTCTTCGAAAAACCGCCTGTTTTGGCGGTTTTTCTGCGTTAGAAGTTCATTTTCCAGAGCTTGCTTGACCACATTTCAATTGTGGTCCGAGAGTTGGATAAGGTACAATAAGTTGCGCAAATTGAAAAGAGCAAAAAAGGAGACATAGCTT
>OHGW01000418.1_pt1 | contig 19854 bp, 16 predicted proteins | sample 1567821 | NCBI WGS metagenome assembly OHGW01 (sample SAMEA3879572, study PRJEB24766) | human gut metagenome | biome: human-associated habitat; feature: feces | place: USA | collected 1985/1987 | reverse complement strand
CGCCGTTATAGGGGAGCACCGTGCCGGGCAGGTCTGCCCATTCTTTGGCATCAAGTTCAAAAGTCTTCATATCCATCTCGTGGTCATCGACAACCAGGACAGCTTTATTGGGAACAACATCATCCTTGGGAGTCCATTCAGTCAGTTTCCAGTACTCGTCAGCCTTCCCAGTTGTAATGCAGCAGGTCAGGAAAGGATAACTGCCAGCCCCCAAATTCTGCAAGGTGGCAGTGGTCAGCAGAGTTTCGCCGCTGAACAGCTTCACCTGTACGCTGGACTCAAAGTTAACATTCTTCAGATCAATGGATACGGCATTCTTCAGAGTGCCGTTATCATGCGTAATACCGGCGCGCTCGATGCTGCCGCTATAGGGGACAGTGCCGGGCAGGTCTGCCCATTCTTTGGCATTCAGTGTGAAAATCTCCGTATCCATCTCGTGGTCATCGACAAACAGGACAGCTTTAGTGGGAATAATATTGTCCCTGGGGATCCAAGGGGTCAGGCTCCAGGCTTTATCATCTGCACCCTCGGTAGGTATACAACAGGTCACGAATTGATAATACGTGTTTGCTTTCAAGATGTCTTCATTCACATTCAGAGTGGCAGTGGTCAGCAGAGTTTCGCCGCTGAACAGCTTCACCTGTACGCTTTTTTCAAATGTAATGTCCTCCAGCTCAATGGATACGGCATTCTGCGTAATACAGGCCCCGTTGATGCTGCCGCTATAGGGGACAGTGCCGGGCAGGTCTGCCCATTTTTCGGCATCCAGTTTGAAAGTCATCGTATCCATCTCTTGGTCATCGACAAACAGGACAGCTTTGTTGGGAACAATCTTGTCCCTGGGAGTCCATTCAGTCAGTTTCCAGTACTCGTCAGCAGTCTCGGTAGCGATGCAGCAGGTCAGGTAAGGATACGAACTAGCTCCCAGCTTATCAGTATTCAACGTAGCCGTGGTCAGCAGAGTTTTGTCGCTGAACAGCTCCACCTTTACGCTATCTGCAAATGTAATGTCCTGCAGCTCAATGAATACGGCATCCTTCGTAATACCGGCCCCGTTGATGCTGCCACCGCCATTTGCCGATGCGATTCCGGGCAAGGCGCAGACCATGATCAGAACCAACATCATTGCAAGTGATTTTTTCATTTTTTTCCCTTCTTTCAAAATTACTTTAATTTGACATTCAGTGAATGTCATTATTGCTTCAATTATAGCATACCCTTTTGATATTGACAATCACTGAATGTCAAAAGGAGAAAAAAATGTTCATAAATAAATCTCAGGACGGCTCGAATAATCTATGCGGAAGGAATGTTGCGGCTCTGAGGAAGGGACTGAAGCTGTCGCAGCGGCAGCTTGCGGACAGGCTGCAGGTATGCGGACTGGATATAGATAAGAATGCAATACAGCGAATAGAGTGTGGAAAGCGATTCGTTACTGATATAGAGCTGGTCCAGCTTGCGAATGTCCTTCGCGTTGAAATATCCCGTCTCGTACAGTAAACGCAAAAAAGCCCCCTTTCGGGGGGCTTTGCTTACGCCGCTACACGGCGCAGTCCAGCACTATTATCCTGTTGCTGCCCAGGCTTTCCTTTGTGATGACCGCCTCGCTCTGGCGCATACGGTGTATGGCGCAGTTCTTTGCGTTTTCAAGGAACGGGGCAAGCTCGCCCAGCTCAAAGGCCAGCTTGTCGGCGGCGTAGTGCATGGGTATTACAACCTTTGGCGCTATGGCGTAGGCTATCTCCAGCGCCTGCTTGTAGTCCACGGTGTATACGCCGCCTACGGGTATGAGCAATATGTCTATATGGCCCATGGCTTTAAGGGTAGCTTCGTCAGGCAGGTGGCCTATGTCGCCCATATGGGCAAGACGCAATCCGTCCATCTCGAATACGAATATGATGTTGCCGCCCCGCTTCGCCCCCTGCATTTCGTCATGCCAGCAGGGTATGCCGGTTATCTTTACGTCCCCGACGGTATACTCGCCGGGGGCTGATATTACCTTTACGTCTCTGCCCTTTGCCGCTGCGGTATAGTTGTGGTCGTGGTGCTGGTGGCTCTCGGTCACACAGTCCGCCTCAACAGGGCCTACGTTATAGCCGGTTGCCGGGTCGCAGGGATCCGTGAGTATACGGGTACCGCCCTCGCTTTGCAGCAGAAAACATGAGTGTGCAAATCTTTTAATCAACATATTATATTTATACCTCCTGAAGGGAATTAACCCAAATCAGCCTTGCGGCGCACTGCCCGAAAAGGCCCAGCCGCGCCGCGAGAGCGTCCCTCTCCCCGTCTTTCATTCCGTCGAATATGCCCAGCACAGCGGCTGCACAGCGCATGTTCAGCGCGGCTCGCTTTGCCCCGGAAAAGCCCCCGGCGCTTATGCCGAGCCACAGAGCTTTCTTTATTGAAGCCGTATCCGGTATGCCCTCCCCGCCCTTTCGCGCAAGCATGAGGGACTTTATGAGCGCATAGGATACATCATCGCAGCTTTTATCCGGCACATCCGGCAGCTTGCAGCTTTCTATTATATGATGGGTCATGGCGTTATATGCCTGAATGGATATACGGAACGCCACATGGCCTTTCGCGGCGGTTACACTATCTATTAGCGGCACGCCAAAAAGGGACGGCTCATGTCCGTTCAGCCGGTCAGCAAGCCTTTCCGACCAGAATTGGGCGGTATAGCCGGTAACGAAGCCCAATGGGGCGGATACCTCCGCCGCGGGGTTGTCCATATCCAATTTTACGCCGGTCTTACCGGCACAGGCGTCTTGCAGGAAACGGCATAATTCGCTGCGAATAAGCTCTGTTATTTCGGTATTTGCCGTCATGGTAGCTCCCCAGCCAAAAAGTGGTTTATTTAGATTACGGCTTTTTTTACGATTTGTCAAGGCAAACAGGGCAATTTTGTATGAAATTTCTCAATCTTTTTCCTGCAAAAGGGCCGTTCTGCATAAGAACGGCCCAAAGCGTTTTTGCTGCTATATGACCAGCTGCCCGTCTTCGCTGTCGATTATCCTGAATATCTGCTCCTCTTCCCCCGTCTCCACGCCTATGTAGACTATATAGGAATCATTGCCCGAGGTACACTTGAACTCGTAGCACAGCCGCTCGGTCTCGGGCGTTATGGGTATCAGCGCAAGCTGCCGTTCCATAACCTTCAGCGAGGAAGCAAGATAGCCCTCCGCCTCGGCCATAGTGACGCTGGCCTCAGGCAGCTCCCTTTCGGTATGGCTGAAGAGATAGTTTCTGGCGTCAACGCCTGTCACCTCATTGGTCTCCCGGTCTACCCAAACCTTGATGAGGTCGTTGTATAGTATGACGCCGTTCTGCGTGGCTGCGCAGTTGATAAGCGCCGCCCCACCGTAATATTGGGCGTAGGTTGCCGTCATGCTCAGATAACCCAGCTCCTCCAGCTTTTTCAGCGCCGTGTCGGCGTATCTTTTACCCTCAGCATCGTCAGGCTTTCCCTCGGTATTTCCCTTGCATGGACTCATGTACCACAGCAGCTTGCCTCCCTGCTTAGTCACAGCCGCTTCAACCCACGTGCCGTCTTCATTGCTCATACTGAATTGATAGGCAGGAATCTTTCCTCCCGTCTCCTGCCCCTCGCCAAACGTCACGCCGGCAATTATGTTGGCCACGGTCTTCGCCTGCTCCATGGTCACCTCTCCGCCTGACAGACCCTTGGGTTCGAGTTTTTCGCTGCTTTCCGAGAAGGGGCCGTCGTATATCAGGGTGGGAAACTCCGATATGCCCTCGCTGTCCTGAGGCTTGTTGTCCGCAAAGTAGCCCTCAGCATCTATACCCTCTGTGGGTACGTCGCCCCTGGCGTACTTATCGCCGTATTCCTCCGCCAGCTTTGCGCAGCTGTCCCGGAGTTGTAGTATGGTGTTTGTATCCTCCTCCGTCATTACTCCGCCCCGCACTGCCTTCTTGGTAAGCGAATGTGCGTAATCGCCCAGCCTCACCACGAACTGGTTGAGCTCGGCCGTGTCCACGTGGGACACCGGCAGGTAGGACATGTGGCTCACCGCGGAGCCGGACAGCCGCCAAACCTCGTCCAGCAGCAAAACGTATTGCGCGGGGGAATTGACGGCAGTAAGCTTGGACAGCGTGCTCTCCATATCGTAAAGGTCGTCGGTAAGCTCGCCGTATGCCCTGACATAGCTTTCCTTTGCCAGATTTTTATAGCTCTCAGCCAGCGCCTTCTGCTGCGCCGCCCATAGTATGACTCCTATGAGCGCCACGGCCAGTATGGCGGGTATTATGTATTTCTGAAAAGCGTTCTGCGTTTTTTCGCTCATTTATCTCACCTCGTATAAAGCCGTTATGCCCCATTAGAAGAAGGCGTGCTCGCCTATGGTCAGCACCACATCGTGTGACAGCATCCACTTGTTGCTGGTCTTCTTGGGGTTGTAGTAGTACAGGCAGCCGCCGGTGGGATCCCAGCCGTTCATGGCGTCCCTGGCGGCCTTTATCGCCTCGTTGTCAGGGGAAAGGTTTATCTGTCCGTCCGAGACGGCGGAAAAAGCGCCCTTCTGGTATATCACGCCGGATATGCTGTTGGGAAAGGATGAGCTTTTTGCCCTTGTAAGGTTCACCCCTGGACTCCCCGTGTACCAGCTTGGCCAGAAGATACAGGTCCTTGTCCCCGGAATTGCTCGACCCACCGGAGCTTGACGACCCGCCTCCAGAGCTGCCCGTCAGGGACAGGCCCAGCGCCTTGGCCGTGGCCTCCCCTACTATGCCATCCGCCGTAAGGCCGTTTTTCTTCTGGAAATATTTTACGGCCTGCGCCGTTCCGCTGCCGAATATGCCGTCCACATTGCCGTTATAATATCCCCAGCGCTTCAGCTTGCTTTGCAGCGTCTTTACCTGCTCGCCGGAGGAGCCCTGCCTTAGCATTGCCGCGTCCGCCATTTCAGGTACCGCGATGCACAGTATAAGCAGCAGCGCAAGCAGGGCGACTATGCTTCTATTCAGCCCTCTCATTCTTTTTCGCCTCCCTTATAAACTTCATTATCAGGCTATCAAATTTTGCCTCATCTTCAATTTTTCCATTTTCGTCCTCCAGTATGCACAGTGGCGGGAACATTACGCACCACCAGTTTTTCCCTTTTCCCTCTCCCAGTATCACCCTGAGTGCCTGGTACCTTCCGGCGGGATACAGCTTGCCGCCATACTCCCTGTCAGGAAAGTCATATGTGCCTATGTGCAGCTCGGCGGAGTAATCCATGCCCCGCTCATGAAGCACGTTATCTATGGCGGTGCAGATCCCCCTCCCATCGTCCATGAGTCTGGCCTTTACCTCCTCCGCGCTGCCCACATTCCCCATGCCGCGCTCGTAATCCAATATGGCGTCCCGTACCGCAAGCTTTGTTGCCTGATCCGCCGCGCTGTCGCTGTTAGCTATCACGTGCATTCGGAATATGCCTTCCTCCGGCCTGAACAGCAGCACCGCCACTAATGACAGCAGCACCATGGATATGACGTACAGCAGCTTTCTGTACAGCATATTTTTCATATTTGTTTCCCCTTTGTGTTGATTTGCATATTTTACATATGAAAAATTATCGCCGCGCCGCCGCTGAAATATACATTTGTCCTATCTGATGGTATAATGCGGATATGGATATAAAGGCTTACGGAAAAATCAACCTGACGTTAGACGTGCTGTACAGGCGGCCGGACGGTTACCATCAGCTCCGGGGCGTAATGTGCGCCGTGGACGTATATGATGCCGTCCATATGGAGCGATCGGAAGGCGTCAGCGTTACATTTAATGATGCAGTGCCGCCCCAAAACACCGCCGTAATGGCCGCCAGGGCCTTCTTCGAAAAAACCGGCAGAGGCGCGGACATATACATACAAAAAGGCATACCCTCCGAGGCCGGCATGGGCGGCGCAAGCGCAGACGCCGCCGGAGTGCTGCGGGGCATGAACAGGCTATACGGCGGACCGCTCAGCGAAAGCGAGCTGTATAGTATAGGTCTTTCCATAGGGGCGGACGTACCATTTTGCCTTATGGGCGGCTGCGCCGTGGCAGAGGGAATCGGCGAGGTGCTTACGCCGCTGCCCGCCCCGGAGCTGAACCTGCTTATAATAAAAGGCAACGAGGGAGTGAGCACAGGCGCGCTGTTCAAAGAGTTAAGGCTGCCCCTTGAAAGGCGTCCGGACACTGACGGGGCAATAGCCGCAATAATGCGCGGAGACATTACCGGGCTGATACCCCTATGCAAAAACGCGCTGGAGCTTCCCGCCATCGGCCTTTCGCCCGAAATAGCGCAAAACAAAAAACGCCTTCAATCGCTGGGCGCCCACGCCTTCATGACGGGCAGCGGCGCGGCGGTAGTGGGCATATTCAAAACGGTAGAGCAGGCGGCGGAAGCGCAGAAAAGCTTTCGCGATCTGCCCTTCGCCCGCGTTTGTAGTACGGGCGGGTTTGTGATATAATTATCGGCAGTTGATCCGCAATTACATTTTTCCCAGGGAGGAAAATATGACACATATCGAAGGACATAAAAAAATACATCTCATAGGCATAGGCGGTTGCTCCATGAACGGCCTTGCCCAGATACTCAGGGCCAGAGGATACCAGGTACAGGGCAGCGACAGCACCACCTCCCCGTTCACCGAGCGTTTGGGCGAGCTGGGCATACCAGTCGCCATCGGCCAGAAGGCCGAAAACATAGGCGATGCCGATCTGGTAGTGTACTCCGCCGCAATAAAGCCTGATAACCCGGAGCGGGCGGAAGCCAGACGCCGGGGCATACCCGAGCTTGAGCGCAGCGTTGCACTGGGCCAGCTCACCGAGGGTTACAAGGAGGTAGTAGGCATAGCGGGCTGTCACGGCAAAACCACTATCACCTCCATGCTGGCCATGATATCCGAAAAGGGCGGCGCTAATGCCACGGTACACATCGGCGGCTTTGTGGATTTTCTCCACGGCGGCACCCGCATAGGCTCCCACGATTTGTTCATCACCGAGGCCTGCGAATACGTGGAGAGCTTCCTTACCCTCCGCCCCACGGTAGCCCTCATAAACAACATAGACAACGACCATCTGGACTACTATAAAAACATGGACAACATAGTTGCCGCCTTTCGCAGGTTTATCGGCCTCTTGCCCGAAAACGGCGTGTTCATAGGCTGCACCGACGACGGCCGCGTAAAGCGCCTTTTCGACGATTTCCGTGGAAATAAGATATCCTACGGCATGAAGGACGCGGACTATACTCCCGCAAACCTCGTCTACGACGGCAACGGCTGCCCCTCCTTCGACCTTATGTTCAGGGGCGAAAACCTGGGCCGCATAACGCTGCACATTCCCGGCAGCCATACGGTGATAGACTCTATGGCGGCCGCGGCTGTGTCCCTTTACCTGGGCGCGGAAATGCACACCGTATGCTCAGGCCTTGCGGCCTTCCGCAACACCCAGCGCAGGTTCGAGTTTTACGGCGAGAGGGATGGCATAAGGATATACCACGACTATGCCCATCACCCTGCGGAGGCCGCCGCGGCGCTGGACGCCGCCAGCCGCATACCCCACAGGAACATATACTGCGTGTTCCAGTGCAACAGCTACACAAGGGCAAAGACGCTGTTCACGGATCACGTCACCTGCTTCAACAACGCGACCGCGGTGCTGGTGCCAGATATTTACCCCGGCCGCGAAAAGGACGATGGCACCGTACACGCCCGCGACATGGTAGCCGGCATAAACGCGGGGGGCGGCAACGCCATTTATCTCGGCACCTTTGAGGAAATACGCAAATGGCTGGACGCCCACGCCGCACCGGGCGACGTGGTCATCACCCTCGGCTCCGGCGACGTATACAAGCAGACAAAGAAGCTGCTGTAACTCACCGCATACAAAAAGGACGGCTCAAGCCGTCCTTTGAGACTGTCGAAAAACCCAGGGGTTGATAAGGGGCCGCAGCCCCTTATGGCTTTATTCGGATTTGGCGACATGTGCGGCAAATCCGCAAAAGGCGCTTGCGTAGCAAGGCTTTCCCTGCATGAGGTGCTGGCCGCGCCATAGGCGCAAGCACCGAATGAGAAAACTCAAAAAAGTGGCGTTTAGCCACTTTTTTGACACTCTGAAAGGACGGCTCAAGCCGTCCTTTTTGTACTTTCGAGAAAGCGCTGCGCTTAATCCTCCGTATGGTCTATGTCTATTGCGAACAGGCCGCCCGCGCCGCCGGAATGCAGGAACAGTATATTGTCCCTGCCATCGAAATAGCCCTGCTGGTTGAGCTTTATGAGACCGGCGAAGGTCTTGCCGGTGTATACCGGATCGATTATTATGCCCTCCTTGCTTGCCATCATGCGCATCGCGGCAACGCCCGATGACGATGGTATGGCGTAGCCCGCTCCGAAGTTTTCGAATACGTTTATGTCGCTCTCCTCAACGTGTATGCCCGCCTCCAGCAGCTTGGAGGTTTCGTTTACGAGGTCCCGCACTATGGGCCTGAAGCGCTCGTCGTCCACAGCAATGCCCGTGACGCGGGTTTTGGGGGAATATATCCTTACGCCCAGATCCATGCCCGCGTGGGTGCCGCCGGAGCCTGTGCAGCAGATAATATCGTCGAACCTTACGCCCAACGCCGCCCCCTGCTCTATGGCTTCCCTTGCTGCGTTGACGTAGCCCAGTGAACCTACGGGCACAGAGCCGCCCACTGGCACGCAGTAGGGTTTGTGGCCTTTGGCCCGCAGTTCGCCGCATATTCTTTCCATCTCGGCATAAACATCGGCATAGTCGTCGGTATCCACAAAGCGCACGTCCGCGCCCAGAAGGTCGTTAATTATCTGGTTGCCCAGCTTCTGCCATACGCCCCGCTTTTTGAGCACCAGCACGGAGCCCAAGCCCAGCCTGTCACAGCATGCGGCGGTCAGCATGGCGTGGTTGCTCTGCGCGCCGCCGGTGGTAAGCATATAGTCGCAGCCCTGCGCCATGGCGTCGGCAATTAGAAATTCCAGCTTGCGCACCTTGTTGCCGCCCAGGGCGACGCCTGTCATGTCATCGCGCTTTATGTAGATATTTTTGCCCATCGCCTCGCTTATGTTTGGAAGCCTGTAAAGGGGTGTGGGCAGTATGCCCAACGACACACGGGGAAAATCCGAAAACTGCTTCATAGAAATACCCTCCGTATAATGCTTGTTTATATTGTCTATTTTACAACATAACGTCACTGTTTGCCATGTCAAAATACGCTGCCCACGGCGACGAGGCCATTGGCCAGGTCCTCCCTGTAACCGGCGTCCTCCGGAAAAAGGCTGTTTATAACTACCCTGTCGTCACCGGCCCTCCCTGTGGCGTGAATGTATTTGCCGCCGCCAAGGTACATAGCCACATGTCCCTTGAAGTAGAGAAGGTCACCCGAATTCATATTGGCCGGGTCTATCGCCTTCACCGGAAAGCCCTCCGCCATGCGTGAGTTCCGGTATATGGCCACGCCGTTGAGCCAGTATGCCGTGTGGCACAGGCCGCTGCAATCCATCCCCACGGACGATCTTCCACCCCAGAGGTATGGTACCCCAAGATATGCTTTGGCAGTCTCCGTCACGGCCCGGCGCAGCTCAGCCTCCCTCAGCTTTCCCGGCAGGGCCGCTATATGGCTGCGGCGTATGTAGCCCTTTTCTCCGCCTATCAGCCGCACCTGGGCAAAGCTGTTATCCTCACCCGTCATTTCGACTTTAGCGCCCCGGGGCAGCGTCACCACCGTCCTGCCCTGATATTTGGGTATATCCAGCACTGTGCAGAAGGGAGTTACGACCCGCATTATTGCGCCGTCATACCGCGGGATAGCAAGATGCCTTTCCTCTACCCAGCCTTCATAGCCGTATTCCGTGCGTATCTTGGCAAAGCCGTTGCTTCTCTCCAGCACATCGGCTTCCTCTCCGTAGAGTATCTGGTCGTCCAGTTCTCCAACCGAAGGCTCTGAATAGAGGTTTGCTATGGGAGTGTTTACAAGCATACAAAGCTCCTTATACAAAAAAGAGCAAGCGGCCATGGCCGCTTGCCCGTATTGTTATTACTGCTGTGTGGGAAAATCGAAGTACTCGCCCCGCTTGTAATCGTATATGGCGCCGGAGGAGAAAGCATCGATGTTCTCCAGTACCTTACCCGTGCCTATGGCCACGCAGGATATGGGATCCTCCGCCACATAGCAGGGTACCTTTGTCTGCTCTGCTATGAACTTATCCATGCCGTAAAGCAGAGCTCCGCCGCCGGTAAGGCAGATGCCGTTTTCGGTTATATCGCTGGCCAGCTCGGGAGGCGTGCGCTCAAACAGCCCCTTTACGCTCTCCAGTATCATCTGAAGGGGCTCCTCAAGGGCGTCTATCATCTCATATGAACCTACGACCAATGCCTGAGGAAGACCGGAAACAAGGTTCCTGCCCTTTACATCTATGAATACTTGCTCCTTGCGCGGATAAGCGGAACCTATGCGGATCTTTATCTCTTCTGCGGTGCGTTCGCCTATAAGCAGGTTATGCTTCTTTCTCATATAGCGAACGATGGCGTCGTCAAATTTGTCGCCCGCGATCTTTATGGAATCGGACAGTACCGCGCCGCCCAAGGAAAGTATTGCCACGTCGCTTGTACCGCCGCCGATATCCAGTATCATGCTGCCGCGCGGGGCGGAAATATCTATGCCCGCGCCTATGGCAGCCGCTATAGGCTCCTCAATAAGATAAGTATGGCGTGCGCCGGCCTCTTCGGTGGCGTCTATTACGGAACGCTTTTCAACTTCGGTAACCCCGGAGGGTACGCAGACCACTACACGGGGCTTGAAGAATATCCTTCTGCCCACTACCTTGCGGAGGAAGTGGTTCAAAAGGCGCTCGGTTATGTCGTAGTTGGATATTACGCCGTCGCGCAACGGGCGCATGGCGATTATGTTGCCGGGGGTGCGGCCTATCATGCGGCGGGCTTCTTCGCCTACTGCAAGTATGTTGCCGGTTATCTTTTCTACCGCAACAACGGACGGCTCCCTCAGCACTATTCCCTTTCCTCGCACATAGACAAGGACGCTCGCAGTGCCAAGGTCAATGCCTACATCGCTGTTTTCTAAAAATCCCATTTTAAAGTATATCCTCCACAAGCGAAGCTATCGCTCAGACTGTTATGCCTACGCATAGGTGCACATACGGGTGCAAATTCTACATTATTGTATCATTCTATCACAACGTGAACAATAGCACAGTAACGAAATTTTGAATATTTTTTTAAATAATCGTCAACAACTGCCTATTTTTGCCGAGTACGATGCGGTATCCGGCATATACGTATATCAAAAAGCCGTACAGACAGGCATGGGTTATTGTTTTTATGTTATAGTAATGCCCGGCTCGCCGCCGGGCATTTTATCCTGCGCTTATTTGTCTAAATAATCTTTTATCTTCCTATCTGCGTCGGCCGAGAGCTTTTCCTCGCCTATACTCACAAGGCGGCCCTCCTTTACGGTTATTTTGCCGTTGACTATAGTATAGTCCACGGCTCCCCGCACGCCTACTGTGCAAAGCACGCAGCCCGGGTCGTAGCAGGCCCCGGCAAGCTCTATGCGGCGGCTGTCTATCATGAACATATCCGCGCACTTGCCTTCCTCTATGCTGCCTATGTCATCCCGGCCAAGGAGCTTTGCGCTGCCCACAGTGGCCATCTTGAGTATGTCATAGCCTGTGGGGGCGGCGGCTCCGGAGTTTAGCCTGTGCAGCAGGTACGCTACGCGCATCTCCTCAAGCAGGCTGCTGCCGTCGTTGCTGGCGCTGCCGTCCACCCCGAGGCCAACGGTAACTTCCAGCTTCAGCATCTCCGGTATGCGGGCTATGCCGCTTGACAGCTTCATATTGGATATGGGGCAGTGGGCTACGCCTGTGCCCGTATCCGCCAGCGCCTTCAATTCGTCCGAATTGAAGTGTATGCCATGGGCGTACCATACGTCGGGGCCTGTCCAGCCCAGAGACTCCATATATGCATAGGGCCGCATGCCGTATCTTTCGAGGGTATAGCTTTCCTCGTCCTTAGTTTCGCAAAGGTGGGTGTGCAGCCGCACGCCGTACTGTCTCGCAAGCACGGCGCTTTCCCTGAGCAGCTCTCCCGATACCGAGAAGGGCGAGCAGGGGGCGAGGGCTATCTGCCGCATTGAGCCCTTTGAAGGATCGTGGTACTTTTCTATGAGCCTGACGCTGTCCTTCATTATCTCGTCTATGGTCTGTACCACGCTGTCCGGAGGCAGGCCGCCATCCTTTTTGGAAAGATCCATGCTGCCCCGGGAGGCATGCATACGCATTCCTATAAGGCCCGCAGCCTCGAACTGGGCGGCTATAAGGTCCCCGCCGTCCCTTGGGAACACGTAGTGGTGGTCAAAGCAGGTGGTGCAGCCATTTTTCATCAGCTCTCCCATTCCTGTCAGCGACGAGAGGGTTATAAGCTCCTCGTCTATATTTTTCCAAATATCGTACAGGTACCTGAGCCAGTCAAACAGCTCAAAGCCCTGCACTTCGGGGAGGTTGCGGGAAAACTGCTGGTACAGATGATGATGTGTGTTTACAAGGCCGGGATAGCAAAGCATATGGCTGCCATCGACAGTAATGTCCGCTTTACTGTCAATACCGCGGCCGATAGCCCTGATAAAGCCGTCCTCGCAGTACACGTCCGCACCGCGCAGTATCCTGTCCTCCCCGTTGCAGGTCACAAGTGAATGTATGTTTTTTATAAGCAGGCTCCCCATCATATCCTCCTTATGCCCTCGCTGTATACGGCCTTTATATCCTGCCGTTCACCGAGGTAGATTATCCTCTCAAGCCGCTCGGAAAGATTCATCCTGGGATTGTCGGCCATCCCACGGTCATCGAACACCACCGCATGGAGCCTGTCGCCTATGCAGAAGCCGGGTCGTGCTCCGAAGTACTCCTGCCCCGCTCCGGTGATGAGATAGAAGGCCTCCGCAACGGTCAAAAACCGCTCCTCGTCCCGCTTTCCGCCAAACAGCCAGCGCAGCTTGGAGACCCGTATCGCCTCCGTTGCCACGTCCAGCATGGACAGCTTTGCCCCGCCAGCTATGTCTGACCCCATGGCCACCTTTACGCCCTCCTTCAGCATTGTCCTTACGGGGGCTATTCCGCTTGCTATGCAGGTGTTGGAATCGGGGCAATGAACCGCCCACACGCCGGCCTTCTTCATGGCGGCCCGCTCCCGCTCGTCTGAATACACGCAGTGAGCCATCACCGTGCGGTTTTTCCAAAGGCCGTATTTGTCGTATGTTTCCCAGTACTGGGCGCAGTCCGGGTGCAGCTCCTTTACCCACTTCATCTCGTCGGTATTTTCGGAAAGGTGGGACTGTACCGGGATATCCGGATACTCAGCAGCTATTTTCCCAAGCTCCTCCATCAGCTCATTCGTGCATGAAGGGGTAAATCTCGGGGTGAGTATGGGTTTTATGAGCTTTCTGTCTTTATTCTCCTCTATAAAGAGCCTCGTTTCGGCCACAGATTCCTCCGTAGTCTCTATAAGCTCCTCCGAACCGTTGCGGTCCATGTTCACCTTGCCCGCATAGCCGGTGACTCCCGCCTTTTCCAGTTCGTCCATAAGTATATTGGTCGCTTCCCTGTGCAGGCTTGAGAATATGCATACCCGCGTGGTGCCCCTCTCTATAAGAGCATGGGCCAGCTTTGAATATACCCTTCGGGCGTAGCCGGCGTCACTGAACATGGCCTCCGTAGGGAATGCGTATTTGTTCAGCCAGCCGAGAAGCTCAAGGTCCATGCCGAGGCCCAGCATAGGGTACTGGGGTGCGTGCAGGTGCAGGTCGGTAAAGGACGGGGTGATTATCATATCGCCGTAGTCCGTCGCCTCCGCTGCCGCATACCTTTCCGGCAGCTCGCCGAATATTCCCCGAATAATACCGCCTTCCGTGACTATCCAGCTATCGGGCATTACGGTAAGCTCGCCAAGCGCCTCGGCGTATATTATATTGCCCTTTATGGCCTCCAGCCTCTCGTTCATATGGTTCTCTCCTTTTCCCGCTTCAGCCTTTCCAGCTCGGAGGCCCTGTCCGCATCGAACAGCTCCAGCTCGTCTTCCACCTGGTAAAGCCTGAGCTTATCCTGGTTTTTACATATAACCGCGCTGCCACCCGTGTCGCCTGTAAGGCCGCGCAGCTCTATAAACATATCCTTGGGGAATATTACCGGGTTTCCCCGGCGGGCGCCGTATGCCATGGCGGCTATCTTGTCCGGTTCCTTTAAATAAAAGCTCACAAGGCCTTCCGTGCTCCACCGGCTCAGGCAGGGCTGATCCGCCACCATGAACATGGCGGCGTCCACGTCGCCCAATGCATCGAGGCCAAGCCGTATGGTGCGGCTGACTCCGTCCTCCGGCCTGTCGTTCCTTACCGTCAGAAAGTCAAAGTCCAGCGCCATGGACAGCGCCTCGTCATACTGGCTCACCACCGCTGCCCGGCATAGCTTATCCCGGGGTATTGCCTCCATGGCCCGCTCTATGAGGGTCTTGCCGAAGAAATCCGTAAGCAGCTTGTTTCCTCCGAAGCGGGTGGAGCTGCCCGCCGCCATAAGCACGCAGCCTATCCTGGTGCGCTTCATCTTAACTTCATATAGCCGGTACGGCTTATGTACCTGCCCCTGCCTTCAAGCTTTATGCTGCCGTTCTCAACAATATGCTCGCCGTTTATAATAACGTGGCGGGCAGCGCCCTTTACGTCAAAGCCCGCAAAGACCGAATTGTCGCAGTTATAGGCGTGGTTGGTATCGGTTATGGTACCGGATACGGAGGGATCCCATATAACTATATCCGCCGCTTTTTCCTCGGCTATCTCGCCCCGGTCCGGCATGCCGAAAAGCCTTGAGGGGTTGTAGGAAAGGTACTTTACCATATCCTCAAGGGTGAGCCTGCCCTCGCACACGCCGTAGGTGTATATGAGCTGGCCCCTGTGCTGAACGCCCGCGCCGCCGTTGGGGGTCTTGAAGAACCTGCCGCCTCCCAGCATCTTCTGCTCCATGGTGAAGGAGCAGTGGTCTGTGCCTATGGTATCCAGCTCGCCCTCCTTGAGCCCCTGCCAGAGCGCCTCCCTGTCCGCATCCTTGCGGAGAGGCGGGCTCATTATGAACTTCACTCCGTCGGGATCTTTATACCTGTCATCGGTGAGAAGCAGGTACTGGGGGCAGGTCTCAAGGTATACCTCCTGTCCCCTCGCCCTCGCCCGCTGGGCCTCGATAAGGCCCTCCTCGGTTGAAAGGTGGACTACATACGCAGGGGTGCCCGCAAGCTGGGCTATGCGCATATACCGTGCGACGGCCTCAGCCTCCACCTCTGCCGGGCGGGAGATGGGGTGTCCCCAGGGCTCCGTCACGCCCTGGGCCTTCAGCTCCTCAATGCGGCGAAGCAGCACTTCCCAGTTTTCGCAGTGTATGCCTATGAGGGCGCCGTGATCGCGGGCGGTCTTGAGGGCGGCATATATCTGGCCGTCGTCCACCTTGAGGCCGTCATACACCATGTACATCTTATATGAAGTGACGCCGTTGTCGCTCATGTAGTCCATCTCTTTTTCGGTCTCGGCGTCCCAGCGGGCTATGGCCATATGGAAGCCGTAATTGCAGCTGCTGCCCTCGGCCTTTTTGTGCCATGTCTCAAGTGCCTGCCTGAGCGTCCCGTCCCTGTCCTGAGTTGCGAAGTCCAGCACACAGGTGGTGCCGCCCAGCGCCGCAGCCCGGGTGCCCGTCCTGAAGTTATCCGCCGTAACGCAGAGCCCGACATCAAGGTCAAAGTGGGTATGGGTGTCTATGAAGCCGGGCATGACGTAGCAGCCCGCAGCGTCTATCACTTCCGCGCCCGCAGCGTCAAGATTACCGCCTATGGCGATTATTCTGTCGCCGTCGGTGAGTATATCCTTACGCTCCCTGCCATTTGCGTTTACTATGGTTCCGTTCTTGATGAGTATGCGCATTGCCCTTTTTCCTCCTAAATGGTATAGGCTGTTGATTCATAAAAAACAAAAAGCGCCCGGCTGTACAGTATGCTGTACGCTCGGCGCTCATAGCAGGCCATTGCGGTGGCCCGTAGAAACTCCCGTCCGATAGAAATCACGAGATTATATGAACACTCTCTTATTGATTTTATATTATCATCCCAAAGAAGAAAAATCAATAACGGCAACGCGAACTTTAAAAAAATCCTATTTATTTTTTTGTTTTATATGGTATAGTTTACTGTAAAAAAGGGCTTTTCTGATAGGCCCGATTGTGCTATACTGCAATAAACAATTATCTAACAAACTTTGTTTAAACCTTAATGTTTTTGTTCGGGCGTCTATGGCGCCCATGTTGGCGTATCAACGGCATTTAAAATCAAGAATGGAGGAAACCGATGAAACAGTCCGAACTTATCACTGCGGCCCTTAAGGGCGATGCAACGCTTGTGGTAAAGAATGCCAGGGTAGTTAATGTATTTACAAACGAAATACTGGAAGGCGACGTCGCCCTCTCGGAGGATACCATCATAGGCGTGGGCAAGGGCTTCGCCGCCAGGGAAGAGATAGACGCGGGCGGCGCGTACCTCTGCCCCGGCCTCATAGACGCCCACGTACACATAGAGAGCAGTATGGTCATACCGGATTCCTTCTCCCGCGTGATAATGCCCCACGGCACCACAACCATAATCGCCGACCCCCACGAGATAGCCAACGTCTGCGGCGTGGCGGGCGTGCGGGCCATATACAAGCTGTCCGATGACCTGCCGCTGAGGGTGCTTTTCATGATGCCCTCCTGCGTGCCGGCGACCCCCTTCGAAAACTCCGGCGCTACCCTTACCGCCGAGGATATGGAGCAGTTCATGCGCAAGAGCCGCATACTGGGCCTTGGCGAGGTGATGGACGCCGTATCCACCATAAACTGCTCAAAGGACATGATGGATAAGCTCCGTCTCTTTGACGGTCGCCCCATAGACGGCCACGCGCCGCTGCTTTCCGGCCGCGCACTGAATGCTTACAGGGTGGCCGGCCCCTCCACGGATCACGAGTGCAGCAACTTTGACGAGGTTCTTGAAAAGCTCCGCACCGGCATGAGAATACTCCTGAGGGTAGGCTCCGCCGCCAACGGCATGGAGGAGCTCATAACCGAGATAGTAAAGCACGGTCTCCCAACGGACAACATGATGTTCTGCACGGACGACAAGCACATCGAGAACATTCGCCGTGAGGGCCACATAAACTGCATAGCCCGCATGGCCGTAAAGTGCGGCATGGACCCTATACAGGCGGTAAAGATGGCAAGCTACAACGCCGCCCGCGCCTACGGCCTGCGCAACATAGGCGCCATAGCCCCCGGCTACAAGGGCGACATGGTGCTGTTTGAGGATCTGAAGGATTTCAGGGTGCTCAAGGTATTTACCCGCTTCGGCAGGCCGTATGACGGCAAGCCCACCCCCATGCCCATAATACCCCAGGCGGTATACGCCAGCATGAACATGGCCCCCATACCAGAGGACGGCCTCAGGCTCCCCGCAAAGGATATTATGCCGGTGATATGCCAGATAGAGGGCCAGCTGGTCACAGAGCGCAGGGACCTGCCCGTCTGCCGCGATGCTGAGGGCAACTTCGTATCCGGTAACGGCCTAAACAAGCTGGCAGTTATAGAGCGCCACCACGCCCTGGGCAACATAGGCCTCGGCATAGTTCAGGGCTTCAATATTCACGGCGGCGCCATAGCCTCCACCGTGGCCCACGATTCACACAATCTGGTCATGGTGGGCGATAACGACGACGACATGCTGCTTGCGGCCGAGTCCCTCAGGGAATGCGGCGGCGGCTTCTGCGTGGTGAGCCACGGCATAGTCCTGGCCCGCCTGCCCCTTCCCATAGCCGGTCTTATGACTGATGCGCCTGTTGACAGCGTGCTTGAGATACAGCGCGCCCTTCTGGACGCCGCAGCATACATTGGCGTAGACAAGAAGAGCGACCCGCTTGTGGCCCTCTCCTTCCTGGCGCTCCCCGTTATACCCGCCATACGCCTTACGGATAAGGGACTGTTTGACTCAGCCAGCTTTAAGTTTATAGAAGTTTGATCCCTCAGCTTTAATGATAAGGAGGACAAGTAATGAATAAGGATAAGGAGGACAAGTAATGAATAAGGATAATTATTCCGTTCAGGCCGAGCACCTGGTCGGCAGGAGTGAAGTGCGCGTGGACGCCTTCGACAAGGTGACCGGCCGCACCAAATACTACGAGGACCGTATGCCGGGCGACGCGCTGTATGTGCGCATAAAGCACTCCACCATCGCCCACGGCTTCGTAAAGAATATAGATACCTCCTGTGCGGAGAAAATACCCGGCGTCGTAAAGGTGCTCACCTGCTTCGACGTGCCGGATATACCCTTTCCCACCGCCGGCCATCCCTGGAGCATGGACCCGGGGCATCAGGACGTAAAGGACAGGCATTTGCTCAACCGCCACGTGCGCTACTACGGCGACGACGTTGCCGTGGTCATAGCCGAGAATGAGGTCGCCGCCAATCAGGGCGTCCGCGCCCTGAAGGTGGAATATGAGGAGCTGCCCTTCGTGCTTGACGTTCAGGAGGCCATGAAGGACGGCGCCCCACAGCTCCACGATAGCTGCCCGAATAACATACTCAAGCACACCTCCATTCAAAAGGGCAACTACGCCGAGGCTATAAAGGAGCCCGGCCTTATCAAGGTCGAGGGCTGGTATGAGACGCCCACCGTACAGCACTGCCACATAGAGAACCACGGCTGCTTTGCATACGAGGAGAACGGCAGACTTACCGTGGTCGCTTCAACCCAGATACCCCATATAATCCGCCGCGTTGTGGGACAGGCGCTGGGCCGCCCCTGGGCGGATATAAGGATAGTAAAGCCCTACATAGGCGGCGGCTTCGGCAACAAGCAGGACGCCCTCTACGAGCCCCTGTGCGCATGGTGCTGCACTCAGGTAGGCGGGCGCTGCGTCCGCATTGACTGCGCCCGCGAGGAGACCTTCGTATCCAACCGGGTACGCCATGCCATACGCTTCCATATCGTAACATGGCTGCACAAGGACGGTACTCTTGCCGCCCGCAAGGTGGAGTGCTTCTCCAATCAGGGCGCATACGCCTCCCACGGACACAGCATAGTAGCAAAGGCCATGGGCTCATTCCCTCAGATATATCCCTGCGATAACTTCGAGGGCGACGCATACACCGTATTCACCAACCGCCCTGCGGCGGGCGCGATGAGGGGCTACGGCATGCCCCAGGCCTCCTTCGCAGACGATTCCAACATAGATGAGTGCGCAAGGGCACTGGGCATGGATCCCATGGATTACAGGGACAAGGTAATAATGCCCAAGGGCTTTGTGGACGGCTTCTCCAAGAACGAGAACTACTACGATTCCTTCCGCATGTGCCTTGAAAAGGGTGCGGAGGCCATAGACTACCGCAGAAAGGTTCAGGAATACGCAAAGGATACCGGCCCTGTCCGCCGGGGCATTGGCCTTGCCGCCTTCTGGTACAACACCGCCGTATACCCAATATCTCTCGAGACCAGCTCCAACCGCATGCAGCTCAACCTTGACGGCACCGTCACCATGCAGTGCGGCGAGACCGAGATAGGCCAGGGCGCGGACACCGCCTACGCCCAGATGACCGCCGAGGCCGTGGGCCTGAAGAGCTACCGGGACGTCCGCGTGGTCTCCTGCCAGGATACGGACATCACCCCCACCGGCTTAGGCGCTTACGCCAGCCGCCAGACCTACATGGAGGGCTTTGCCATCGACCAGACCGGGCGGCTCCTGCGGCAGAAAATACTGGCCTATGCCGCCGAGATGCTGGGCTGTTCGGCGG